>Ga0066687_10000208_pt1 | contig 15011 bp, 13 predicted proteins | sample GraSoiAngelo_136_FD_65630 | JGI IMG/M metagenome (GOLD analysis project Ga0066687, IMG submission 65630) | Grasslands soil microbial communities from the Angelo Coastal Reserve, California, USA - 14_0929_09_20cm | ecosystem: Environmental > Terrestrial > Soil > Grasslands | place: USA... | reverse complement strand
CGGTTCACTCCCACTGCGTGTGTCGCGTCGAATGATCAAGCGCTTGGGATGATTCTGGAAGCGGTCTCCCGATCGAGGTTCTGGGCGGAGACAGCGGTGTTCGTCATAGAAGACGACGCACAGAACGGCCCTGATCACGTCGACGCCCATCGCACGCTCGGCCTCGTTTTCTCGCCTTATGTCAAACGCGGGATTGTCGATAGCACCATGTATACGACGGTCTCATACCTTCGCACGATGGAGATGATGCTGGGGCTGCCTCCGATGACGCAGTACGACACCTTTGCCACGCCGCTTTACAACGTCTTTGATTCAACGGCGGTAATGACCGCTTACACGCGCATTCCCTCGAAAGTGGACTTGATGGCGCGCAACTCCGCGAGAGGCGAAGGCGCTCGGCGTTCGGCGCGTCTGGATTTTTCGGACTACGACCGCGCGGATTTTGACGAGCTCAACAAGATATTGTGGAAGTCTTTCAAAGGAGATCAGCCAATGCCCGCGCCCGTGCGAGGAGCGCTCGCAGGCCAGTAGGCTTACTTCACGATAGCAACGACATGGTAGTGGGGTATCTGTGTGTTGCTGATTTTTCGGGCATTTTGGGGATTTTGTGAGATAGCTCGGAGCGCCGACACCCTTTGCTGTAGGTCTGGCGGTGAGTTGCTGCTCTACTCCAATGCCTTGTACTGACAGCCACGAGATCGAGCGTTCGCAGCAAGCGTATTGGTCCGCTTTCTAGCTTGGGAATTATTGAATGCCGTAAGATCAATCACGGCATGAGAATTGTCATCTATCACTGGATCATCATAAGCCGAAAGATCGAGAGACTTACATTCTAGAATTGTAACACTCCATATTCCGCAGGATTGCAAACCCCTTGCGGTATATCGCTGATAAGCAACCTCTGCGCTGGCCTTGGAGTTCTGCTGCGTTGATAATTGCCCTCGGTCATCTTCAGTTAGACAAAACACTTGACTGGAAGGCCGTCCATTATCAACGAATGTCGGATGAGCATTTCGATGTAATAGCTCGTTATCGACGGTAATTAAATATCGTGGGGCGATTGGCATACCGATGGATTTCTGCATTCAGCGAACGCATTCCAAAAGAACACCCCTCAGTGTGGTAACTGTATCGTGGGGCGCGGCAGGCAATTCAATTTCTCGATCATCGTCGCCGTCAAGATGTACTGCATGTAAGCATACCATTTCTGTCGCCGCCACAATCATCACACTTACTTCCCAAGACGGGAATGACCACTCTGCCTGTACATTGCCTTCGGGAGTCGGATAGACAAACGGCGGCGGTATTGTGCCATCTGCGAGTAGAGCACCTATGAAATTACTGAAGACGGTCAATAGACGTTGATCTAGTGGACGAGAGTCCGCCCTAACCCAGCCTTCCTGTAGAGCACCAAGCTGCGCGATTCTATCCGCCAGCGGGGTCGGCACTGGGATGTCATCTTCAGTAGCTGTTAGTTCCTCAATATGTACTATACTTTTAAGGCGATCATTTTGATCGAACACGCCAGAGCCGATGACTCTGACTTGAGATGGGACCATTGGGAAGATTTCCTGAACGGCAGATTCCGGTGCTTTTGCATCGATAATAGTGCCATCTGGCAGGCGGAAGGTAATTTGCTCTCGATCTAATACACCTCCTCGTATCTCTGCGATCAGATCGACGGATGCTTCATATTCCGGCCTATATTGAAGAATGAGGTATCTGCGCGTATCACGATCATACCGGGGGCCAATCTCGTGGGCTGGATCACGTAGTTCGATATATTCATTGGGTCGGAGGCTCTTACCGAATTGATTAAACTGCGGAATAAGGGCCCTAGGAAAATCGTTAGGCAATGCTTGTCGTGCGGATGCTGCGTGAACGGCATTAGCGATCTGATCACGAGCGCGAGCAAAATAGTCATCACCAAATAGGAGCGCCGGTTGATCTTGATCCGGCACTAGGAGTTCAAGAATCGGCCTAGCGCTTCCTGGTTCGACGTTTCGTAATACTAGTCTAAACGAATCCACAAAACCTCTTGGGACTCGTTGCCGCGTGGGATGGCTCTGAATAAATAAATACTTGGCAAGATCAACGATTACTTCACGATAAGCACTTAACTCCGGCAAGACATCTACGGGCAAGGCGTTGCCTTCAAATCTACCACCTCGGAAGGTCGGATAGGCGAACCTCACAAAAGCCATTCTATAGTGGAGCGTATCATATACAATTCATATACAGAAGCGGCTCCGCTTTTCGGCGGAGCCTTAATTTGAGAAAGCCAACCCGACATCCTGTAACACAAGAATCGTCTTTGAAATATCAGCAGCTAGAAAAGAAGGCCGCCGAAGATCTGTCTCGGATTAAAGGGGGACTTGAAGCGAAGATTAAGCCCAGCCTTTTCTTTAGTTCATTTGTGCACCAACCTTTAGTTCATTTTGCACCACGTCGCCAGACGCCGGCTAAAACCCGTACAATTTCTTTGCATTCTCGCGAAGCACCATTCTGGCGAGTTCAATCGCCCGGGCCCGCGTGATTTCTTTGTCGTTAATCATTCCGGTCAGAGCGAGCGCAAGCGCTTCGCGGGCTGTTTCAGCCGCAAGCCATCCGGTCTCCTCCCAGCCTATCTCCCCGAAGCTGGGCGAGGCATCCGTTCCAAACAGCACCTTCTCCGGATAGTACTCCAGCCAGTTTCGAAGCACCTCGCTCAAGGCGCGAGGATAAATCAGCAGATCTTGAGCTGAGAAATCCGCCCAGACGTTTGGCTTGCTCAGCATTCCCGCCGTCGACTTCGTGAATGGATACCCGCCGTGCACGATGACGAAGTTTGTCTTCCGCAGTGTAGGGTCGTTAAAAGCGGAATCGAGCAGCGTCGGATTGCTGCCGCTCTGGACGTAGCTCCCGCCTCCGCCATCGAATACGTGGATGTGAACGGCCATTCCCAATCGCCCCGCCTCGCGTGAGGCATACCTGAAGAGAAAATCCTGGAGTACCTTGTAATCGGCCGGGGGCGGCTCGCCGCCTTTGACCCAACGCGTATACACGCGAGCTGCGTCCTCTTCTCTCGCTTCATAAAGATCGAGCGATCTCAGGTAAGCGATCTCGAACTTTACCGCTACCGCACCGTCTCTTTTCTGACGCTCGAGAGTGCCGGTGACGACCTTTGAAAGATAATCCTTGAAGCTCGAAGGAAGAGCGCTTAGGTTCTGATCGCTCAAGTAACGCTTCAATAGCTTCTCTTCCGCTGGATAAAAGGCGCGATAATCGAGGTTCGCTCTCCTGGCCGCTTCGTTGTTGAGCGGAAACACCAGCGCGTCAATGTAGGAGACCCATCGAAAGCGCGGCGCTGTGAGGCCGCGTCCCATCGCTACTCGATTGGCAAGCATCGTCTCGATCCCAAGTCGATCGAGCACCCACGTAGGATAACCGTCGCCTCGCTCCTTTATTACGCGGTGCTTGATTTCGGCAAGCTCCTTCACGTGTGCTTCGCTCATATCGGAGTATTTGTATCCGAATAGAGCCCGCCATGCGGCAGTGTATTCGAGATTGTCCGGCCGCAGCCGCACCATCAGCGGGAATGCTTCAAGCAATTCGAACGGCAGCGCATCGTACTCGTGGTCTTCCTCTCCCGCGGCTACAACGCGAGTCACGTGCGTGTGATTGTCTATGGCTTTGATCTTTTCGATCTCGGCTCTCAACGTGGGATCGGCCGTCTGAGCCCTCGGAATCTGCGGGACGGACGCGACTACAAGAGCACACAACAGGAGCAATACAGGCGTTTGTTTCATCGGAAGGCGAGCCTCCTCTCGAATTTGAGAGAGGCACAATATAGCATGCCGCGCCTTCGAACAATGCCTGATGTTCAAAGAGCAGCGGCCGGCCTCGATCATTCGAGCACGCCGCCTTTAATAGATAAAATCAGGGGCCGCCGCGTCTTTGCACTTTTGAAGGATTGGTTATAAGCTCACCTACCCTCAGCAACACCGAGAAAGCCGATGACGTGGACGCAGGTTTACGATCCAACAGGCATGTGGTGGTTATCTACCCTTGTCGCGCTATTGCCTGTTGTAGTGTTGCTCGGGCTGTTGGTAGGGCGAGTCAAGCCTCATCTTGCGGCTCTAGCCGGAGCGGCCGCCGCGATGATTGTTGCATCGCTCGTGTTTCGCATGCCCTGGTCTCTCGCCTTCGCCAGTCTTGGGTTCGGCGTCGCTTACGGCCTTCTGAAAATCGCCTGGATCGTAGTCTCGGCAGTGTTTCTCTACGATATCACCGTCTACACAGGGCAGTTCGAGATAATGAAACAATCGATTGCTCGAATAACGGCCGACCGGAGGCTTCAGGCATTGCTGGTTGCTTTCTGCTTCGGCGCCTTCATTGAAGGAGCCGCCGGATTCGGAGCGCCAGTAGCCATCGCGGGTGCGTTTATGATCGGGCTTGGCTTCAAACCCTTTCACGCGGCGGCGCTTAATTTGATAGCTAATACGGCTCCCGTTGCGTGGGGAGCGATCGGCACACCGGTTCACGCGCTGGCAACCGTTACCGCGCTTCCGGAGCCTCACCTGAGCGCAATGATAGGCCGCATTCTTCCCTTGACCGCGATCATCGTGCCGTTCTGGATCGTTCGAACCATGGTCGGCTGGTCGGAGACGATCGAGGTCCTTCCCGCAATCCTGGTTGTAGGCGGATCATTCGCGATTACGCAGTTCGCCTGGTCCAATTTCGTCGACAGCAACCTGGTGGATATCGCGGGCGGCGCGGTCTCGATCGCAGCCACAATAGCCTTTCTGAAAGTCTGGCAGCCGAAACGGATCTGGCGATTCAAGGAGGAGCGTGACGCAGCCGTCGATCAAGTCGCCGATCATTCACGTGAAATCCACAATGCAAGGCAAACGGCACGGGCCTGGATGCCTTTCGCAGTTCTAACGGTGTTTGTGCTGCTGTGGGGCCTGCCTTCGTTGAAGACCCGAATGAACTTGCTGACGACCCCGGCCGCTGAACGAAACGGCTGGGACGTTCCGCTGCTCCATCAGGCGATTTCGCGCGATGCTCCCGTAGTTGCAACGAGAACTCCCGAGGCGGCCAAGTTCGATTTCAACTGGCTGACCGCGACAGGCTCCGGTTGTTTTCTTGCCGCGCTCGTATCGGGATTGATGCTCGGGTTGTCGCCTCGCCAATTGACGGTGCTCTTCTGGCGCACCCTTGTTCGAATGAGATTCGCCGTCATGGCGATCTCGTTTATGCTCGGACTTGGCTTTGTCACAAGGTATTCGGGACTGGACGCGGTGTTGGGGCTGGCATTCACACGAACCGGCGTTGTGTTCCCGTTCTTTGGCGCGTTCCTGGGCTGGCTTGGAGTGGCGTTGACCGGCAGCGACACATCTTCGAACGTGCTGTTCGGCGGACTTCAACGAATTACAGCCGAACAGCTCAAGTTGAATCCCGTACTGATGTGCGCCGCCAACAGCGCGGGCGGCGTCATGGGGAAAATGGTAGATGCTCAGTCGATAGTCGTCGCGACCGCGGCTACCAATCAGGTCGGCAATGAAGGGGTCATATTCCGTTTCGTGTTCTGGCACTCGATAGCACTTGCGGCAATCGTAGGATTGATCGTAATGGCCTACGCGTATCTGGCGCCCGGATGGGTTCCGTAAGCCATCGCGGTCTTTAGGAGATAAAACATGCTTCAGGAAAATCGGGCGCGTTTCGGCTGAAGACACCCAAGTCAAGTTATGAAAGTTTCCCTCTTCGTCACCTGCATAGTCGATCAGATGTACCCGCAAGTGGGGCTGGCTACGGTCGACCTCCTGAGCAAGCTCGGCGCTGAGGTTAGGTTCAATAGCGATCAGACGTGCTGCGGTCAGCCGGCGTTCAATACGGGATTCCGGGAGGAGGCTCGCGAAGTTGCCGCGCATATGCTCGACGTGTTCGAGACGGAGTTGAAATCGGCTGATTACGTCGTCGCTCCTTCGGGTTCGTGCACGACTATGGTAAAGAAATTCTATGTTGAGCTGTTTGAAGGCGACGCGAACAACCTCGCCAGAGTGGAAGCGATTGGCGGCAAGGTCTACGAGCTCTCTCAATTTCTTGTGGATGTTCTCGGCGTGCAGGATCTCGGGCTCGCGTCGGCCGCAAAGGTCACCTATCACGACTCCTGTCATCTGCTGCGCGAGCTTGGAGTTTCAGGACAGCCGCGGGAGCTGATCAAAAATATCGCCGGCGTCGAATTTGTAGAAATGGACAGAGCGGATGCGTGCTGCGGATTTGGAGGAACCTTCTCCGTCAAATTCCCTGAGATCTCCACCGCGATCGCGGAAGAGAAGATCGCAAGCATCGAGAGAACGGGGGCGGATACACTCGTGGCCTGCGACTCAAGCTGCCTGATGCAGATATCCGGGTTGTTATCGAGGCGGGGCTCCGATATACGATGCGTGCACATAGCCGAGTTGCTTAACGATGCAAGATGAGATTCACACTGAGACCTTCGTAGAAAATTATCGCAGCGCGCTTTCAAACGCACAGTTGCAGAAGGCGCTTGCGATAGCGACTACCAAATTTACTCTTGGCCGGGGAATGGCAGTCGCTTCCGTCGGCGACGAGTGGAATCTGCTGCGCGAACGGGCGAGAGAAATCAAAGAACACTCGATTGCAAATCTGGATCATTATCTAGGCAAGTTCGCGGCAAAAATCGAAGAGCTTGGAGGGCGCGTCTACTGGGCTCGCGACGCGCGAGATGCGAACGCCTACATCACAGGGCTCGCGCGCGACCGAGGCATCAGTCTTGCCGTTAAGAGCAAGTCGATGATGACTGAAGAAATCGAGCTGAACCACGCGCTCGCCCTGGCCGGTGTGGAAGCGGTCGAGACGGATCTGGGCGAGTACATAGTTCAGCTTGCCGGAGAACGCCCGTCTCATATCATCGCTCCGGCTATTCACAAGACACGCGGAGACGTCGCCGATCTCTTCAGCGAAAAATTGCACGTCGAACGAACCGAGGAGATCGAGCGGATGACGGCGCTCGCGCGGCGCGTGTTAAGACAAAAGTTCGCGACCGCGGGTCTCGGCGTCACCGGGGCTAACTTCGCAGTGGCGGAAACCGGAACGATCGTGCTCGTCGAAAACGAGGGCAATATTCGATTGACCACCTCTCTCCCCCGCGTTCATGTGGCGCTGATGGGGATCGAGAAAGTCATCCCGCGGCTGGAAGATCTCGCGGTATTTCTCAGGCTGCTGCCGCGGAGCGCGAGCGGTCAAAAGATGAGCTCCTATGTTTCGTTCATAAGCGGGGTAAAGACATCGCCTATCGACGAAGGCCCCGAGGAGCTTCATGTAGTCATACTCGATAACGGCCGCGTGGACATTCTTGCAAACGAACACCTGCGCGAGTCGCTCTATTGCATTCGCTGCGGCGCCTGTCTGAACACCTGTCCGGTTTATCAGAAGATCGGCGGCCATGCCTATGGATGGATCTATCCCGGACCTATCGGAGCCCTTCTGACCCCGCAACTGGTTGGACGCGAACGAGCGGAAAATCTTCCTTTCGCTTCGTCGTTGTGCGGCGCGTGTCGCGAGGTGTGCCCGATCAAGATCAACATTCCGGACATGCTGTTGCATCTGCGGCACGAGATCAAAGAAGACGCCGCCGCGAGAGTTCCCGCGCCGGCGCGCGCTTCTAACAGATTAGGCCGCCGCCTCGAAGCGCTCGGTGTAAAGGCCTGGCGAGCTGCGATGAAGACAAGACGTCGCTACGAACGTTCCGCGAGAATGGCGCGGCTTGCTCAGAGCGCACTGGGAAACGAATCAATGCTGTTTAACAGGTGGACGGCGACGCGCGATCTTCCGCCAATGGCGCCTCGCTCGTTCAGGGAAGAATGGGAATCTCGTATGCTCGGCACAAATAACTCAAAAGACAAAGAGGTCAAATGAATTCGGAACAAGTTCTCTCAGCGTTGAGGGCAGGCGGCCTGCACCCTGTTCGAGCGGAGACGGTTTCTCCCCTCGATGATATGCCTGATCTGGTGATGCGTGGAACGCTCGATGATTTCATCGGCGCGGTCAAGGCTTTGGAAGAAAAAGTGGTATTCGTCAACGTCCTGATTCTGGAAGAAACCAATTTCTTCTACCTTGTAGGATCAGACGGCGAGGAAGAGCCTGATCTTGACGAGATAGATCCGTCGACCGACATCATCGACCTCGCAGAGATCAGCGCGGACTTCAACGAGTATCGGAAATATCTCGGCTGCGAATACATGTTTATCCTGTCGGTTTATTTCAAGATTCATTCGCTGACGTATCATATCCCGGAAGACTGGTGGACCGAGTTTCAGTCTCTAAGAACCAGCATTGCGGAAGAGATTGAAGAACAAAGAGAGGGCCAGCGGGAGCGCGAACCCCGTGACAGAAAACGCGGGCGAAACGGCCGATCCGGCAAACAACGACCGAATTAAGATGGGTGTCAGGTGTCAGGCGCCGGGCGTCAGTCGCACAATAGACGCCAAGTGAAATTAGATGTTGAGCGCCGCGCGCCGGTGTCAGCGCTTAAGCGGAGATGAATGTCAGATGGCAACTGAAAAAGTCGAGAACACGGATGCTAAGGTCTCAAGATCAAGCAGCGCCGTTCCGCCTGCATCGGACCATTTGAACTCAGCGCTGATACCTGACACCCTGCGCCTGGAATCTACTCCGGCGCCTGACACCCGGCGCCCGACGCCCATGCTTTCGCGAATCCGAGCGGCGCTCGGTCGAGGCGACCACGAACCAAACCCCCTTGAGCGGCTGCCGAGAACCTATTCTGAGGCCTCTATAGATGATCGGATCAGTCTCTTCACAGCCGAACTGTGCAAGGTTGGCGGTAACGTAGAACCGCTCGTCGATCGACGGAGCGCTACGACTCAAATCGCTGAGATGTTGAAAGCCAGGGCGGCGACCGCCGTTGCGGTCAGTAACGGCGTCGAAAGCCTGCTCCCCAATGCGCGAGAGTATTTCGCGGGACAGGGATTTCAGGTGACACCCTCTCTTAGTGAGTTCCAGTTTGATTCTAGTTCGGGTGAAACTCCGGCCGAAGCATATAAGCGCACTCTTATTAACGTAGACGCCGGGGTGACCACGGCTGATTATGCAATCGCGGATACCGGCACTCTGGTGCTGGTTTCCGGAAGCGAGCAACATCGGCTCATTTCGCTCGTGCCGCCGCTCCACATCTGTCTGCTCAAACAGGATTCGATACTGCCTAACTTGGCCGAGCTAATTTATAGAGTGAACGACGGCCCCTATTCCAAAACACGTCCGCCTCTCGTGATGACCTTCATTACTGGACCGAGTCGAACAGCGGACATCGAGTTGACGCTGACAATAGGAGTTCATGGACCTCGCGAACTCCAGGTATTCATCTGTTCTCAATAGCTCGCTCTAACTCGAGAGAAGCTATTGGCGTGCTGATTCATGCGCGGCATACGGAGAGATCGATCAAAATGGCGCAGACAGAAAGCGATTGGAGAAGCCGCGGCGTGCGGATCGTACATGCCGGAGAGCTCGATTCAAATACGGCCCAGACGCCGGGAATGAATCGCGCTGCCGCGATCAATCACGCGATCGCCGGAGCAAGTAAGCTTTGGGCGGGAACCGTGAGCATTCGTCCGAACGCAAAGACCGGCGCTCATCACCACGGCGAGCTGGAAAGCGTCATTTATGTAGTCACGGGAAGGGCTCGGATGCGATGGGGTGAGAGGCTCGAGTTCGTGGCTGAAGCCGGTCCGGGCGATTTCATCTTCGTGCCGCCTTTTGTTCCTCATCAGGAAATCAACGCGAAATCCGACGAGCCTCTCGAATGCATAGTCGTTCGCAGCGGGCAGGAACCCGTCGTCGTCAATCTCGACATCGAATCGATCGAGCCGCCGGAAGAAGTGGTCTGGTCCGACTCCGGACATCCCGCTTATTGATCGAGAGGCACATCAACCAGCGGCAGATCCCAGTGCGCTATTAGAATTTCAAACCGGCGTTGTTCCTCGCGCCGATATGTTGCCTGATCGGGATAGAGCCGCTTTATGATTGCTTCCTCGCCGCTCGAATCAGAAGCCACAGCCGCGTTTTTGAAGACTATGGTTACTCGATAGTCCCATCGGCCTTCTTCGGTCGAATGGTAGCGGGGTTTGACCGCGCTCACCTTGAGAATACGCCCCGTCTCGATCTGCTTTTTAAGGACCGGCAGATGATTCTTTTTGAACAACTGGATGAACTCGTCCGCGTATCCCCATTTCGCTTTGTAATAATATTCGACTGCGAACGACTGATTGTCTGCCCGGTCCTGAGATTCGGCGGGTATAGAAACAGTTGAGAGCAGACAGCCAACAAGAACGGCCCTGAGGATAAAACTGTGGCTTTTATTCATTCTTTTTCTCTTCTCCGGACGATGCCGCACTCGGCAAAAAAAAGTTCGATAAACTGCCGTGCTTCAAAGAAACGCGCGGACAGATTCGTATTACTTGAATTCCAGTCCGCAGTGAAGGCACTTGTTTGGCTCACGCACCAGCAGGAACAATAAAGAAAAGCACAACACGAACAGAAAGCCGACCACGCTGCAAATGATGGCCCAAACCGGAATCCCGCCCTTAAGCACGCTTGTAGAACCACATCGTGGACACACAAGTTTGCCGTTGGCCGGCCGCGGAATCGCCTGCGGCAGGGGCGGAGGCGCTGAAGGAGGATAATAGGTCCCGAATGAATTCGCGTTCGAAGGTGGAACTGATGGAATGTATCCCGAGTCGGGCTCGGGCGGCGCCTCAGCCGCCAAGGTTAGCGGCGCCGAACAGTTTCTGCAGAAGTTCGAGCCGTCTCGGTTCTCGGCGAAGCACCTCGGACATTGCATAGTTTCGTATTCTCACAGGCTATGAGTAGGATTGCCAGAGGCGGTTGATCGCAAACTCAACTCGCTCGGTGGGCCTCTCCTCATCTGGAACCTCGAATCACGCTCGCAGATTAATCTCTGGTCCGGGCTAAGTCAACGCTCATCCGCTTTTATCCTTCTTTATCCGGCTTTATCCGGGGCTGCGTTGCGCGCTTCTTTTGACTCGGCTCGGGGGCTGTGTTAATTTCACGAGCCTGAGCAATCGATCGGAGGCCCTATGGACATTAGAGAGCGTGTTGTAAACGGGATCAGTGTGCTGGATATCTCAGGGAAGATAAGCCTGGGCGAAGGCGACTTGAAGATCAAGGATAGAATCAAGGACCTGCTCGCGGACGGTCAACGACGAATTCTCTTAAACCTTGCGGAAGTCAGCTACATAGATTCGGCCGGTCTCGGCTCGCTGATCAGCAGCTACGCAACCGTCAAGCGCGAGGGAGGCAGCTTAAAACTCGTCAATCTTACCAAACGAGTAAAAGATCTGCTGGCAATCACAAAATTGATTACAGTATTCGATACCTTCGAGGATGAGAACTCAGCAGTGTCGAGCTTTGAATAACCCACACGGAACGCCCGTGAATTGCTGAATGCCCTGATGGCTCATCTACTGCTGCTGAGATGATATGAGGGCTTTAACCCGCTCGATGCTTTGCTTGATCGCGGGGTCATTCGAACCGCTCGCCGCGCTTGCCTTTTCATAGATCCTAAGAGCCTGCTGGTACTGCTTATCGCTCTCATAGACGTAGGCCAACTCCGAGAGGGCCGGAATCGACTCCGGCAACATTTGAATCGTCATCTCCAGAGCTTCCATCGCCTTTCGCGATTGCCCGCTTCGCGAAAGCGCGATTCCATAATATAGCCAGGCTTGGCCGTCCGTCTGATTCGCTTTCGCTATCTTCTCCAGCGGTGAAACCGCCTTATCGAACTGGCGCGCCCCCATGCAGGCCCTGCCCAAAACATCCGCGCTTCTGAGGTCGTCTCTGAGCGCAACCAATCGCTCGCCCATTGTCACGGCCTCCAGCCATACCGGTTTCAAGTTGGTCTTACCCGCTTTGCGTAAGAGGCTGCTAGCAAGCAGCTCGATCGAAGCAATATCGTCAGGATTGGCTTTGACTGCCTCTCTCAACGATGCGGCGGCGCGATCGTCGTCCTCGCGCTTGAAGTACATCGCGCCCAGATAATATAGATCCGCGCTTGATTCTTTGCCCTGGTCGGCCGCGCGCGATGCAGCCGTCAACAACGGAGCGGTTTCGTCATATCGCTCGAGGTAGAAGTAAGAGCGGCCCAAAGCCCGGCGGGCGCTCGGATCGATTTCATGCTTGGCGCCCGCGGCAATCTCGATATAGCGGGACAGCGGCTTCAAGGCGGCGTCATACTCCTTCAATAAATAATGGGCAAACCCGATCGTATAAAAAGCGCCTTCGATATCCTGGGACGAAGGCGATTGAATTTGTAGAAGGTCGATTGCCCGGTTCAAAGGAAGCTCAACGCGATCGTATTGTTTGAGCTTGAATTGACAGAGCCCAATGTAATACCAGGCTCCCGCCGCGTCGGGACGTTCCCTTGCCAGATCCTGAAACTCGGCAAGCGCTCTGTCGTATTGGGCTTTCTTATAAAATGACACGCCGCGATCCCAGTCGGCCGCGCGAGCCGAGACCGCCAGCAGAATGACGGCGGCAATGGCAGCTATAATGCTTCGATTCATCACGCGAAATTATTGCATGACCTACTGGCGCTGTCGAAGATTACCGAGGTAGCTGATCGCTGTTGCACGCTTTCCCTCACTCCGGGGCGCCGGGCGGCCGCCATTTAGGCTTAAAGATCTGTCGCAAGTCGCGCTCAGGGGGCTGCGCCTTCTTCTCAGGTTCAGCCGGAATTGGATCCGCTACACGGGTCCGGCGGAAGTTGTATCGGATTAAGGCGCGAACGCCGATTTGTTTCCCATCTCGAGTCGCGGGCGTGAATTTGAGCTGCCTTATCGCTTGAACGGCGGCTTCATCCAGTCCGTAGCCGGCCCATTTAACAATTCGCACTTTGCCGATTGCGCCGTTTGACTGCAAAACGACTCTTGCTTCGACCGTGGCGCTGATATCCGCGCGATCGGCCTCTTCGGTGTAGACGGGCCGAACTCTGTTCGTGAATACGGGAGGGTCGAAGCCTTCCTCGCGAGGGGAGTTCGGCTCGGGTATATCTTCAACGGATTCGGCATCGCCGTCTTCCATGCCGGTCTGCTTCACGCCGGTTGTCCAGCGCATCAGGTCCTCAACATATCCCGGCACTCGGCGCTCGAGATCGGCCGTCGCCTGTTGTATGGCTGATTCGTCGTCGGCGGCTCTAAGGCTAATGAAATCGAATCGAACCAGCGAGCCTCGTCGAGCATCGACTATGAATATACCGATTAAGGCCTCGACGAACTGGCGCTCGGCGGCGCCGCTTCTAGGCACGAGCTCAGCTCTGCCGACGATGAAGAAATCGCATCCTATTGCCGCGCCCAGCCGCCTCGCATCCTCCAGGCTGAGGTTTATAGATCCATCGTAGCGCATCCCCTTGATCGCGGCGCCCGCCAGCGACGGCTCTATCATTGATATGCGTGTATCGTTCGTCAGGCGCTCAACTACTACTCGGCTGGCCAGAGTTGCGGCATTTCCCGTGAATCCAGCCAACGCAATGCGACCCGCGGGCGCGGATTGATTGCGCGTCGCACCAATCACAGGGCTGATTGTGGAAAGGAGACTCAGAAAGACGGCGGCCGCTCTCATCAGCGAAATCTTGCCGTTACCTGCCCAGGAACGCAAACATCGCGATAATCGGCAGCGCCATAAGGTAAGCAAGGTACAGATACGAGCGCTTGTTTCCGCAGGAAAAGAAAGAATGCCGCCGGCATATGACTTGAACTCCGCGCTACTTTGCGTTGCGGCGCACTGAATGAACTCGATGCTGCTTCTGTGTGTGTGCAATGATCCAATCGCCCATTGTCCGGAGCGCGATCGGAGCAATTGTCTCTTCTATGGTCGCGTATTCGGACGGCGAGCCGGTCGTACAGGTTTGAAAAAGATGATTCAGCCCGGGTAATGAAACCGTTTTGAAATCCTTGTTTCCGCCTTCCCTCAATGCTTTCGCTATTTCCGAGAGATCCTCCTTCGGAGGAACCTGAAGATCGCGCTCACCATTCAATGCAAGCACCGGGCATTTTACATGTCTGAGAGCTTCGCGGGGATCGTAAACCAGCAAGTAGCGGAACCAGGGCGAGAGAACGGTCTTCACCTGCGCATCCAGAGCCGCGGGATTGCTCATCACTTTTCGCTCAGACTCGGGAAACTGTTCTATAAGCTTTGAAACGCTCTCTTTCATCCGCGCTGCCGCGATCGCATTGTCCTTTTCTTCTTTAGCGACCGTGAACATCGCGTGTTGAATCTTTCGGTTTCGGGCGATCGCGTCGGCGGTTGCGCCGGATGCTTTTTCAATCAGCGCTCCCTGAAGATAAAGAATCTCTTCGCCCGTTAATCCGGTACCGGCCATCAATACTATGAACGCTACGTCTTTCGACTTTGAGGCCGCCAGCGGCGCGACTACTCCTCCCTCGCTATGGCCGATTAGGCCGATCAACTTTGGATTGATTTCTTTTCTGCTTTTCAGAAACCCGACGCCGGCCAGCACGTCACCCGCGAAATCCTCTTCCGTCGATTTGCTTATATCTCCGGTGGAGCCCCCCACGCCGCGATCATCAACTCGCAGCACGGCGATGCCTCGCCGCGTGAGGTAATCGGCGAGTACGAGGAATGGCTTGTGACCGAGCAGCGTCTCGTTGCGGTCCTGGGCGCCGGAGCCCGTGATGAGCAGGACCACGGGAAATGGCCCTTTCCCGCGCGGCAGGGTCAAAGCGCCGGCGAGGTGTACCCCGCCGGCTTTATTGTCATAAGCAACTTCTTGTTCATTGTATGGGTAGGGCTTCTTTGGCTCCTGCGGTCTGACGATGCCACTTTTATCTCAGAAGACCTAGTGTAGCGTCTCTTAAATGTCTATACAGTCGAACGGTAAAGTGATATAGTCCGGGGCTGTGAAATCGACGCAGGGACAAGTGATTCTGACTGAGGCGGAGCGCGAGGTGTTATTA
>Ga0066687_10000207_pt1 | contig 15059 bp, 9 predicted proteins | sample GraSoiAngelo_136_FD_65630 | JGI IMG/M metagenome (GOLD analysis project Ga0066687, IMG submission 65630) | Grasslands soil microbial communities from the Angelo Coastal Reserve, California, USA - 14_0929_09_20cm | ecosystem: Environmental > Terrestrial > Soil > Grasslands | place: USA... | reverse complement strand
TGCGCGAACCGTTTCGGCAGAGCGGCCGCGCTCCTGTAAATAACTTCTAAGAATAAAGAGCGGCCGGTTGAATTTGACACGGGTAGACAGCTCTGAAAAACGGCGTTCGGGCAACCGAACGGCCTGGTTTGTGCTGGCGTGTTTCTTCGGCTCCGGAATAAGCGGACTCATTTATCAAGTAGTCTGGGTCCGAGAACTGGTGCTGGTCTTTGGGGCGACTTCGTTTGCCGCCAGCACTGTTTTGACATCATTCATGTGCGGCCTTGCAGCCGGCAGCTATTATCTCGGCCGCAGGAGCGGTAAGCTCAAGCATCCAATCCGAGCTTATGCCCTTCTAGAATTGAGCATCGGTATCTACGGGCTCCTCGTTCCTTTCCTCTTTTCCGCCCTTCCTCTGGTCTATCAGCCCGCGACAAGAGTATTGAACCTTTCGTTTTTTGCGCTGAGTATTATTCGATTTGTGCTCGCTTCGGCGGTCTTGATACTTCCGACGACATTGATGGGGGCCACGCTTCCGGTGCTGGCGAGCTTCTATGCGGCTCGCTCTTCGTCAATCGGCTTGAAAGTCGGCGCTTTGTATTCGGTGAATACCTTTGGCGCAATGGTCGGAGCCGTCTTTGGCGGAATCGCCCTTATGCCCGCCGCCGGAATGAAGGCTTCCACCGAAGTCGCGGCGGCCATTAACATCGTACTCGGACTCGTTGCTTTTTCGCTGCGTACCCCTGTAGTTGAAGAGAACGAGCAGTCGATGACAAGGGCGCGGAGCCGGCGTGGCAAGCGCGAGTCCTCCATAAAGCTATGGCGGAGATTATTTCGTTTAAGGCCCTCCAACGCGGAGCACCGCGGGGAAGGGCGTGGAATGACCCGCGCTCAGAAGATCACGATACTCGGTGCGTTCGCCGCATCCGGATTTGTAGCGCTCTCCTACGAGGTGATATGGAGCCGTATTCTCAGCCTGATCATCGGCTCTTCCGTATATGCATTCAGCATTATGCTGGCGACGTTCCTGGCGGGCCTGGCGATCGGGGGCTCGGTTTCAGCGCGTATCGTAGACAGGCTCATGCGCCCCTTGAGCGTATTTGCAAAGATCGAAATTGGCATTGGAGTGACATCGCTAGCGGGCGCGTTCCTTTTCAACGAGCTTCCCTACGCATTCATAGCCATTAGCCGCTCCAGCGCCGCGCCTTCTTTCGGGTTGAACCTCGCCTTCAAGTTTTTTGTATCCGCGCTCGTAATGATCGTTCCGACGATATTACTGGGCGCATTGTTTCCTCTCGTTGTGCGAATCGTCTACGGTGACGCGGAGCATCACACGAATCCGGGCGAGGCTGTAGGTCAGGTTTACGCGGTAAACACGGCGGGAGCCATTGTCGGAGCGTTTATCAGCGGATTTGTCCTGGTTCCGTGGTTGGGACTCATTGGAAGCTTGAGGGTTTGCGTCGCTCTCAACTTTGTCATCGCTTTCGCGGTATTCTACGCGATTTCCGCAAAAGGAACGCGCAAGCGATCACCGGTCGCTGCCGTCTGCACCTTCGCTCTCTTGATCGTTGCGGTATTCATCAGGCCTCCATGGAACATCGCGGTGATGTCGAGCGCCGTTTATAGGTACGCTCCGTCGATGAGTAAGATGAGCCGAGCCGAATTCTTTGACTACTTCAAGCGCGGAGGCGAAGGAGAAACTGTTTATTACAAGGAAGGCGTGACCGCTACTGTGGCGGTGCAGAAGCAGGAGGGCGGCCGTGTGCTTAAAGTAAACGGCAAGCCCGATGCCTCGACCGCGGGCGACCTGCCTACTCAGATACTGATCGGGAGTCTCCCGCTCCTCTTGCGCCAGCGCACCGATAATGTGCTCGTGATCGGCATGGGAAGCGGCGTCACGCTCGGATCGGTTGAGCAGTTTCCCATTCAGAAGGTCACCTGTGTGGAACTCGAGCCCGCGGTAACGGAGGCGACTCAGTTCTTCGAAGACGTCAACAATCGGCCGCTGGATGATAAGCGGTTGAGGCTTGTCGCGAACGACGGGCGGAACTTTATTGATACTTCAGACGAGAAGTTCGACGTCATCGTATCGGAGCCTTCAAACCCCTGGCTGACCGGCGTGGCGAATTTATTTACGCGGGAGTACTTCAGCCGCGGAGCCGCGAGGCTCAATGACAAGGGTTTGTTCAGTCAGTGGCTTCAGATTTACGAGATGCCTCCCGAGGACGTGCGAACTCTGGTCGCGACATTCCGAAGCGTCTTTCCCAATGTCTATTTATTCAGGGGCGCTCAGGGCGACCTGATGTTGTTGGGAAGCAAACAGTCATTCCAGATCGATGCCTCCACGATTTCGGCAAATCTGCGAGACCAAAAGATCGCCTGGGACGCGCGCCGCGCAGGCGTTGGAGATGCAGCGGATTTGTTGTCTCGATTTTATCTCGGCCCCGATGAGGCTGCCGGTTTCGCGACTAACGCGCAGTTGAACACCGACGACAATGCGCTGATCGAGTTCAATGCCCCCCGGCGAGTAGGCATCAGCGAGGACACAGTCGAAAGGAACGTGAAAGAGCTTCTTGCGGCGGCGGAGCCAGCCGACCCGTTCACGCCAAATGGCCGCTCGATAGCTATCGGCGCGCGGCCGTATGTCATCGGAGACCTGTCTCGGACTCGGCAGGCCGCCTCATTCTCAAACCTTCTGTTCTTTGACCCGAATCCGCAATCGGCCGGTCCGGCTGACTTCCTGCTTGATATGGCCGTAGGCGCGATAAAGCGCACGGATCTCGGACGTGCTCAACAGTTCATAGGGTATTCGCAGCAAATCAGGCAAAGCGCGCGTGCCGAAAGCCTGCTGGGCGAGATCAAGATGGCAATGGGAGAGGACGCCGTCGCGGTCGACCATTGGGATCAGGCGCTCGCAATTGATCCCAATCACTTTTATACATTGGTGAATCTGGGCAAGTACCATCTGATGAAGCAAGATCCCGGGCGGGCGGCTCGTTACCTTGATCTCGCTATAAAATTGGAACCGGACAGCGCCCGGGCCCACCACCTTCGAGGTCTCGCATATCAAGCGGTCGGGCAGCACGCGAATGCGGCCGCCGAATATCGGCTCGCGCTTCCGGATCGCGATTACGTCCGGAGCGTCAAGACTTACTATCTAAACTTTGGAACTTCGCTATTCGCGATCGGCCTGTACGAAGAGGCGGCGCAGATGCTTACGGAATACACCAAGCTCGCTCCGTCCGATGCGGATGGCTACTTTCAGCTCGGCGCCGCGTATGAGGTGCTGGCCGAGAAGTCGGTCGACGAATCAATGACGCTGCGAGCCGTCGAAGCGCTTCGAACATCGGTGAACCTTCGCCCGGGATATGCTATGGCGCACTACTATCTGAGCAAGGCGTATCGGCGATTGGAACGATACGATGCCGCCGAGGATGAATTCGATCAGTACGAACGCTATCTCGCCAGATAAGCCGATCTCGCGCGCGGAAAGCAGCCATTCAATCGCGAGTTGTGCGCTGCTAGCCAGATCAAGGTGAACCTTGGGGTGGGCGGCGGCCTGTGGTATGTTCGGGGCTGGAGGCAGTCATGACAAACGACCTAAAAATCATTGTCGAGGAACACGCTGATGGATTTGTGGCATATCCAGTCGGACTACGTGGAGTGATCGTCGGCCAGGGAGACACACTGGACGAAGCGATCGCGGATGTCACATCCGCAATCAAGTTTCACGTGGAGAGTTTCGGCGCCGCGGAACTCGAAATGGATCAGCCGCTGCTGCACGTGTTCGTGACTGAAGCAAGGGTCGCGGTGTGACGACTAAGTTTCCGGTTGATGCGCCGGTCGCGCGAGTGAAGCGTTCGCTCGAGAGTTTGGGCTTTCGCATGGTGCGCGAGGGTAACCACATCGCGATGGTGCGCGAGAATGCGGATGGCACACGCACGCCATTGACTATGCCAAACCACCAGCGCCTCAAATCATCGACGCTCAGAACAATCCTGACGCAAGCCGGTATCTCGCGCGACGATTTTCTTCGCGTCTACGATCAGACGTAACCCCAGCGCGCCCAACTCTCGACGCAGCAGAGCGCGCGCAACGATTTTCGAGTAAATGGCTCAACCGGCGCGCGCCTGCTGATCGTATCGATAAGCAATGTAGTTCATTAATAATTTCGAGAGAGGTCATAAGGGAATGAATGCCGAAGCAAAACAACCATCACCCGAGCTCTTCTTCGATACGCTGATTGCGTATCAACGTACGGCGGCAATTCGAGCTGCCGTAGAACTAGAGATTTTTACGGCGATAGCGGAAGGCAACACACGCGCTTCTGAAATAGCGGAGCGCTGCGGCGCGGCTGAACGTGGAGCGCGAATTCTCTGCGACTATCTGACGTTGAATGGTTTTCTCACAAAGCAGGACGGCCATTACGGGCTGACCCAGGAATCCGCTTTGTTTCTCAATAAGCAATCTCCTGCGTATGTAGGAGCGGCGGTTGAATTTCTGACCTCACCGATGGTGACCGAAGGGTTCGACCTGCTCACCGACGCGGTTCGCAAGGGAGGCGCGGCGAAAGGAGAGGCCGCGACGACGACTCCCGAAAACCCTGTATGGGTGAAGTTCGCGCGGGGCATGGCTCCGCTAATGCAACCCGCTGCTCAGGCCATCGCGGAAATGGTCGATGCACAGGCCGATCAGCCGCTTAAGGTGCTCGATATAGCCGCCGGTCACGGAGCGTTCGGGATCGCGTTCGCAAAGCGCAATTCCGCCGCTCGGATATATGCGGTCGATTGGGCTCCTGTTCTCGAAGTCGCGGGCGAAAATGCGGTAGCAGCCGGAGTGGCGGATCGTCATCATAAAATCAGCGGCAGCGCGTTCGAAGTTGATTTCGGCAATGATTACGACATCGTCCTGATTACGAATTTCCTTCATCATTTTGATGTTCAGACAAACGAGAGCTTGCTCAAGAAGGTCAAAGCCGCACTAAAGAAGGGCGGCCGCGCCGTGGCCCTGGAGTTCATACCTAATGACGATCGCGTCACACCGCCCAATGCAGCCGCCTTCAGCCTCACGATGCTTGCTGGAACACCGGCAGGCGATGCATACACGTTTCGCGAAATCGAGAGAATGTTTGCCGACGCGGGATTCTCGAAGAGCGAAATGCGTGAGCTGCCTCCGTTACAACGAGTAGTCATATCGGTCGCCTGAAGCGAGGTCTACATTATGAAGATTGCTGTATGCACGTTCGACGGCTTCAATGAGATCGATTCATTTGTAGCCGCTTACATTCTGAATCGCGTTCATTCAGACGGTTGGAAAGCGGAGATTACGGCGCCGTCTCAGACCGTAACGTCGATGAACGGCGTCGTAATGTCCGCACAGAAGCCGCTCGAGTTCGTCTCGGAAGCCGATGCCGTTATCATCGGAAGCGGTCGGTTGACTCAACAAGTCGCTCGCGATGAGTCGATAATGTCGCGGATTCGCGTGGATCCGGAACGCCAGCTAATTGCGTCACAATGCTCCGGCGCCTTGATTCTTGCCGGGCTTGGCCTGGTCGAGGGAATGCCGATTTGTACGGATTTGAAGACGCGCCCGATGATCGAGGCCGATGGTGTACGCGTACTGGATACGCCGTTCCACGCGGAAGGGAACATAGCCTCTGCCGGCGGCTGTCTGGCCGGGCAATACCTTGCCACGTGGATCATCTGGCGATCGCTCGGAAGAGAAGCGGCTGTCGACGCTCTGTCATATGTGGTTCCTGTTGGACAGCAGGATGAATACATTTCACGGGCGCTTGAAACGGTCTCGCCGTTTATTTCCAGTGCGCGCGAAGAGAAAGCCGCCGCGTTCCAGTATCGATAGAAATTCATTCGACGAACAATGATGTGATTACCTGTCAGTTCACGGCGCGAAGATCGGCGCCGCCAGGAAGCCAGAGGATTTATTCATCCGAAGGGCTTACACCGGCCGCGCGATGTTTGCTGGGCGTCTGAACCAGAGGAGGGCTGATGAACCTGCTGGAGAACAAGGTTGTCATCATAACCGGCGCAAGTAGCGGAATCGGTGAAGCCACCGCAAAGAAGCTCGCAGCCGAAGGCGCACACGTCATGCTGGGTGCGCGCCGCAAGGACAGGCTTGAGGCCCTGGCCGCCGCAATCGGAACTAATGCGGCCTTTCAACAAACCGATGTCACGAGCCGCGCTGAAATGGAACGGCTTGCATCGGTGACCCTGGATCGGTTTGGGCGCATTGACGCCATCGTTAACAACGCCGGCATAATGCCTCTCTCGTTTCTTTCCGCGGATCGCGTGGATGACTGGGACCGCATGATCGACGTTAATATCAAAGGCGTTCTCTATGGGATTCACGCCGTGCTCAAACACATGCTGGAGCGAGGTACGGGCCATATCGTGAATGTGTCTTCAGTGGCCGGCCACGTGGTGCGCCCGACCTCAGCGGTCTACGCAGGAACCAAACACGCGGTGAGAGCGATCAGCGAGGGCCTGCGCAAAGAGACGGTCGGGAAAATCAGGGTGACCATAATAAGTCCGGGAGCCGTCGTTACCGAGCTGCGCGATAGCATCACCGATGAGACCGTAAAGGAAGCGCTGAGCAATCTGACTTACGGCATCCCTGCCTCAGCCATCGCCGACGCCATTTCGTATGCGCTCGGTCTGCCCGATCAAATTGCAATCAACGAGATCGTCGTGAGGCCGACGGCCCAGGAGCTTTGAGTGAATTCGCTTTCAGCGGTCAGGCATCAGCGCTGAGCTCGACGGCCTGTACCACGGCTTAACCGTCCAGGGAATTTCATCGGGCTTGGGAAACACTCATGAAATTCAATTGAGTTATGAATGTAGTCGGTGAAGAGAATTCGAGTTTAACGACTCATCGTTCATACCAGAGACGTGTCTTGCTTCGACTCTTGAGCGCTCCGGGCAGCGCGAGCATTGATAGCTCGCGCACGATCCGCCACGAACCGTAGGAGTCCAGCTTGCGGCCCGAAGTGAGTATCGGCGGATCGGTGAGTACAAGGAAGCGCATCCCGTTTCGCTTGCCCCATTTCTTAAGCCGTCTGGAGAAGCTCACATCTTCCGCGGCATACAACTCTTCATCAAATCCATCGACGGCTTGCCACGCATCGCGAGTTGAGAAGATAAAAGCGCCTCCAGCAAGTCCGAAGCGCGGCGATGCCCAGCGCCACACTCGAGATAGAAATCTGGCGATACCGGCAACCTCGCGGTCGAATTGCAGCAGCGCACCCCCTCCGCAGACCTTGCCCGAAGAGAGCTTCTCTATGGCTGCCGCCAGCACTTGCGCATTCAAATGAGTATCGGCGTCCATGAACATGAGCCATTCTCCGCGAGCGTGACGAGCGGCCGTATTGCGGGCTCTCGCGATTTGATTGTGAGGCTCGAAAACAACCTTAGCTCCGCTCTCGCGCGCGGCGTGGGCTGTCTGATCAGTCGAGTTATTGTCGCAGACTACAATCTCATATGAAGTCAACGAAAGCTGTTCGAAGCTGCGATTGACCGAGGCGATCGCCTCTGAAATTAGACCCTGTTCGTTGAATGCCGGAATGAGGACGCTGATCTTTGGATTCTCTGGCATAGCTCGAATCTTTTACTCGGAATCGGTTTGATATGGATGGGGTAGATCAAGGGTACCCGATCGGAAGGACCTTGTCTAAGGCTGAGACAAGGCAAGGCTCAGACGAGCGGCCAAGAGAGGCATTCTGATCTTTGTCCGGAATCGCTTATGAAGATGCTGCGCACGAGGGCGCGCTTCGTGGTCCCCGGATAGGAGACGCCTTTCGATAACAGTGCGCCCCCTCATTCCCATCAAGCTCTGGAAGAGCGGCCCTTGGCAACATGGAGGCCGCTCTTCCAAGGCACGCGGCTCATTCGAGATTCTCAATCACATTTATATTGTTCAGCTCGATGTTCAGAGTCTTGCCTGTCTCGAGGAGAGTCTTAAGTCCTTAGAGTACCACTGGCCATCCGAACGAAATGCTTCCGAACATCTCTTCGTCTAGCTCATCGTGCGTCACCGTCAGCTTCACGGAGCCCGAGAACTCCTCGATTCCAAACCAACCCAGGCATCGATATCGAAACGGAGTTGCTATCGAAGTGCATATTACCGCCTCCGGTAGATGAGGTGCTCTGATCGGCTTTGTCGCCGTAGAGTATTATTTTTGCTCCACGGATGAATAAATGGCATTGAACAACAGCGGGAACGTTGCGTGAGTCTGGGCGCGGTGTTGAGGACGCAGGCCGAATAACACTATTCGGCCCGGGTTCATCTCGACCGACACGACGGCCGCGCGCCCGGCCATCAGGTCTTCGCCCTTCAACCAGCCCGAAGCAACTATGTCTGAATTTGGATAGCGCGCGATTACCGAAGCCTTCTGTGAAGAAAAGCCCTCGACGAGCGAGAAGAACGGGCTGTTGTTGTAGAAGCCATAAGTCTCTGACGGCATCCCGGCTCCGATCTGGCTGGAGTTATCAACCTGGATCCGGACAATAGTTCCCGGCGCGAAGTGCTGATCGCGAGTCAGGCCTCGTTTGAGATCCCGCACCGGTATCGGAAATTTGTCGATTGCGAGATCGCAGCTCGCTCCCAGAGCTATCAGAGTTCCGCCGTCTCGCACGAATTCGCGTAATGCGGCCAAGCCTTCGTCTCCTATGCCGCCGCGATACTCGGGCCGTACTGCCTTAAAGTCGAGCCCACTAAGAATATCCCGAGGCTGCTGGTCAGGAAGAATGATCGCGTCGAACTTCTCGCGGAGCTTGCCTGCTCTTATGTCGGAATTGTGAAGGTTGGTATACGCGAAGTCGTATTGCTCGAGAACCCATCTCGTCCAGCCTTCATCCATATTGGAAGTCCAGGATTGATACAGCCCAAGGCGGGGTGCATTGATTGTCGCAATCGATTGAGGCTTCGGCTGCTTGAGAGGCCAGTTGGCTTTTGTAAAGCCTTCGCGAGAATTCGAGCTGATGCGCGGGCCGGCCGCCATCGTGACGCCGGTATTGAGCGCGATTGATTCAACTTCTTTTTGCGGCGCGCCATAGAACAACACGGTGCTCCTCTGCGCGCCCTGATCCGGATACGAAGCCAGGATGATCCTGGCGCCTGCTTTGAGCAATCTGTTAATCGCTCGCGCCGAATCGGGACCCTGATAAATGAAGCTAAAAGATGTGCTCGTTCCGCTCACGCCGCCCGCGGGTTTTGGGGCATCGTTCAGTTTCGATAGCTTCGCTTCGGCGGGCAGTGGTTTGTTGACGAACACGGTCTCGACGCCCATCTGCATCCCGAGCGACCACGCGGTCACATCGTATGGAGGTTCGGGAGGTGAATTCGGACCGCCGCGCCTCACTTCGGGATAGGTCTGTTTCTCGATCATATCTTTTGCGTACCGCGCGAATACTTGATTCATCGGAATTACAAAAGTGCCTGCCGGATACATTTTCCCGTCGGCCTCGAATTCTCCGTCGGCTCGAGACACTTCGACGCCGCCCATCTGTAGTCGCTCTACAAGGTGAAACGCTTCGCGCGAATCCTGCTGTCGATCGGGCGCAATCAGTATCGCGACGGGACCGCTCTTGGAACCGGCTATCGTGGCTTTGTTGACTTCGTAAATCTGGCGAATCAACTGCTCTCGCTGATCGGCCGCGGTTTCCAGCAGGGCCATCGTAGCGATCAGCTCATAATCGACTATGTCGCGAAGGCTCCACTTGCCGCCGAGCCACGGACGCGGATACTCGGTTCGAGGTGTAATGTCGCGAGGAGGCGAAAGCGGCTCGTTCGGGTTTTCCATCTGACGCCGATTCTGCGCTTGAAAATCTTCTTCGGGCATCGGCGCCGCCGCGCGCCCCGAAACCGCCTTTCTTTGCTCGATTGTAGAAGCAACACGCGCGCTGGCAACCTCGGTCAGGAGCCCGATTTGATTGTGCCACCATCCGCTCCAGGCCATAGCCCCCTGCCAGAAATTCGTGTAGGTCGAGTTATAGATGATGCCTTCCTTGCCTTCTGCTTCAAGAGCCGCTGCCTGTGACTGACCGAAGATTCCATTCCATCGATAGATCAGCGGATGTACGTTCTGATTTATAGGGTCGGTCGCCGGCATAACGAATATTCGAGCGCCCTGGCTGCCCTGCTGATGCTCGTCCAGCCATACCGACGGAAACCAGTCGTGCCACAACAGCCGCGCGGTCATCTGGCTCTCTTTTTGAGTAAACATATACATATCGCGATTGTTGTCGTGGCCGATATAAGGATGATAGAGCCATGGCAGCGGGCTCGCTTCGAACTCGGTGTCGACGTTCTTGTTGTACCAATCGGTGACGATGATCTGCCCGTCCGGATTGAGGCTGGGGACCAGCACGAAGATCACGTTGTCGAGTATCTTTTTCACAACTGGAGAGTCTTCCGTCGCGAGTCGGTGAATAAGTTCCAACACCATCTGCGATGATCCGATCTCGGTCGAATGAATGTTGCAAGTGACCAGCACAACCGCTTTACCGGATGTGAATATCTCCTCGCGCTCTCGTTCGCCTGGCGCGCCGCCCTGAAAATAGAGCTTGCGTTCGAGCTGTTTAAAATGATCGAGATTCTTTATTGTTTCCGCCGAGCTGATTTCCAGAGCGATAAAGGGATTTCCGTTCGTCGTCTTTCCGAGCTCTCGAAGCTTCACGCGATCAGAGCTGCGCGCAACAATATTCAGGTACTCGACTATTTTGTCCCAGCGGGCAAGCTTCTTTTCCGCCCCGACTCGAAACCCTAGGAACTCTTCAGGAGTCGGGAGCTGCTCGGCCTCCGCCATCACGGGCCGCTTCGATCCGGTAATCGCGCAAGAAAGCGCGACGCTCAGGAAAAGGTAGAGAGCTAAACGAGCGCGAGAATTCATCATCGATCCTCCAACATGTGCAAGCCGATTCGAATCATGCTGTTTACCAGCCTAACCGATGCAGCGCCACTTTTCCGTTATTGACTACAAGCACGACATCCTGGAGATTGCGAACATCCGCGAGCGGATCGCGCTCCACGGCTATGAGATCGGCTTCCATTCCCGGCTGTATTGAACCGGTTCGTTTGTGGATGCCCAGACATTCAGCGGAAATTGAAGTAGCCGCTTTTATCGCATCCATTGGAGTCATCCCGACTCCAACCAACTCCACGATTTCATGTGAGACGCGCCGATTGCTGGTCGGTCCATATCCGGTGTCGGTTCCGACAACAATCTTGACGCCCATCTTGTAAGCCTTCGCCGTTGTTTCTCGAACGCGCGGCAGCATCGCACGTCCGCGAATCGACAATTGAGCGTTGTCGTAGTCGCCGCCCGGCTCTATCAAGTCAATGACGGTGGCGATAGTCGGAACTAGAAAGGTTCCGCGTTCTTTCATCAACGCGAGGGTCTGATCGCTCAGATATGTTCCGTGTTCGATGGAACGTACGCCGGCACGGACGGCCGCGGCGGCTCCTTCATCTCCGTGCGCGTGAGCCGCCACAAAGAGCCCGGCTTTTCGGGCTTCATCAACGGCTGCCGCGAGTTCTTCGTCGGTGAAGACGCGCTTTCTCGGATCGGTCTCCGGCAGCCCGGCGCGTTCGGTTGCCATGATCTTGATTACGTCCGCGCCTCGTTCGATCATCGCACGAACCAGCCGCCGAACCGCTTCCGTTCCCGAGACTCCGCCTATCAGGTCCCGTAACTTCGGTGCATCCAGAAAGAAATCTTCGGCTGGTTGAGGACGCACGTGATACCCGGCTGAAATGACGTCCGGAACGTCGACGGCGCCCGCGTGATTCAACTCACGAATGCCTATGTCGGCGAAATGATTGACCCCGAGCGCGCGGGCCGTGGTAACTCCGGAAGTAAGCGCTGTTCTGGCCGCCCTGAGGTCCGCTATGTGAACGTGCGCATCGATGAACCCCGGCAGTAGCCAGCGTCCTTTGAGATCGATGATGCTTGCTCCGGCTGGAACTGAACCGGCGCCGGTTTCGATCCTGCTAATGCGGCCGTCGGCAATCACCACGGTTACATCGCGCCTCACCTCATTTGATATGCCGTCGATCAGATTCGCATGCGTGATGACAATCGTCGACGATCGCTGGGCGTAAGCAAAATGTGTGGCAGCGAATAGCGCAATCAACATCGTTAGAAATAGGGCTAGACCCTTTTTCATCTCTCAGACCTCGCTCTGAAAATTCGTGAATAGGACGCAAATTGCTCCAGGTAATGCTCCAGGTCCTCTGAAGCGCACGAAAGCGTAGTTTTATTATGGGATGATGTCAAACTACCTGTGGATTGACGCGCTTAATTATATTTCGGGAAGGGTTCCTGTGGATTGGACGGCGCTTAACTAAATTTTAGAGAGGGTTGTGTTGGCGCGGTGTGAATGGTCGGCGTGAAAACGAAGACATTGAGATTTCAGACGTGGGTGGTCTGGGCAAAGTGTTAGCTTTCTCGGCGTAGCAGCGAAACGCCTATGTCGCGCCTTCAGAGCTTGAGGGGTGGTGTCGTTACCAGGGGGAGGGGCGACGCGCTACGCTCTGGCCCCCGTTTATTTTATAGTCGGCCTTTCAGGCCTACCTTAGACGATGCAGACAGCTAACATCCTCCTGAGAAATTTGAGCCTTCTGAGTTCAATTTGAGTTGAAGATGGTTCGCTGGCATTCTAATCAAATTGCGAAAATGGCACCGTCGTGTGCCGGGATCCAGATCGCATTCGAAGGGAGAGATATTCGATGAGAAGAGTCATTGTCAAAATGAGCGTATCGCTCGACGGTGTCATTCAGGCGCCGGGCCGATCCGACGAGGATACGCGAGGAGGATTCGATCGTGGGGGTTGGGCGCTACCCTACTTCGATCCCGTCATGGGCAAAGCTGCCGCCGAAGGAATGGCGACGATGCCCGATCTGCTGTTTGGGCGACGCACCTATAAAGACTTTTATTCCGTCTGGCCCAGACGGACTGGCAATCCCTTCACCGAAGTACTCAACAACTCACAAAAGTTTGTTGCATCGACGACGCTCGAGGAACCGCTCCCCTGGGCCAACTCAACATTGCTGAAAGGGGATGCGGCGGCGTCCGTAGCCGCGCTAAAGGAACAACCAGGAAAAGACCTTGTTGTTCTTGGCAGTGCAGCGCTTATTCAATCACTGATGCGTAGTAATCTGGTGGATGAGTATGGACTCTCTATTCACCCGCTTGTTCTCGGATCGGGACGGCGTCTTTTTCCCGACGGAAGCCCCTATGCCGCATTTCAGCTCGTTGAAACCAGCACGACTACTACGGGCGTTATTATGGCAACCTACCGACCCTCGGTCTGAGGTGTGGTGAGTTCGTGAAAGAGATCAAACACATAATCGCTGTACTATTGAAAGCGCGGCGTGATCAAAAGAAAAGAATTGAGCTGCCAGTTAGGGGGTAGGAACAAGGTCCTATGTCAACCAGTTCAGCTATTGGTAGCCCCAGCTATTCCGGCTGCCGGAGAGATACTTCCGTCATTCTCATCCAGACCGGTTGGGTGAGAGGTATGGCTCAGAGAAAATCAGAAAAAAATTAAATGACTTTCTCTCCAATCGTCGTCATTTATACATGACGCCATCCTCAACATTGAGCTGAAGGCGTTACCATTTTGGCCCAACGCAATAGACGAAAAAGAAATTAGTAAAGGTCGAGCTTGTAGCATAGAGGCGCTAGTTCTTAACGGTTACGTTGATCGGATGTAGCACTCGCAAGAATGCGGCAGGCAGTAAGACCCGAGTAGCGTTTCTGTGACGGGATGGATTTGTAATCTCCAGACTCGATGCACTTTTCGAGCTTCTGGTCTTCCAGCAAACGCTATGCGCTGGCTGCTCTAACCGCGCTTTCACATCCTGTGTGAAGTTGACGGAGAGCAAAGCAATGGAGGGGAAAAGATGAAGAAGGCCTCTGGCATTAGTCGCCACAAGCTGAAAAGACTCCCAAGAATATCGCGTAAATCGCTCGCGTTAGTCGGCTCGCTAATTGTTCTTCTTGCTCTCACAGGTGTTCTGGCTCAGTGGACCACTCTACATCGCTCCACTCCAGTTTCTAAAACCGTAGCCGCCGTGCCTACAACAGGACAAAGCTCCAAAATAACCGGCGCCGCATTCGATGCTAATTCGCCTTCGAAGGAATACGTGTATGCAGGAGGGCGGATGGTTGCTACTGAAGAGCCGGGCGGCGGAGGGAGCGGCGGCGGCGGAAGCTGCAGCGGACAGGCGAATCCACGAGCCGATTTCGATCAGGATCATAAGAGCGAAATGATCTACTACCACAACGGAGTGTTCGGGATTCTGAAGTCGTCGATCCAGTACAGCTACTCCAGCGGCTTGTTCTTCGGGTGGGGAGCGGCTGGATCGCTGCCGCTTGTAGCCGATTTTGACGGAGACGGAAAAGCCGATCCCGCATACATCGCTCCATCAGGAAGCGGACAGATTTACGCGATACTCCTGTCGAGTACGGGCTATAACGTAGGGCAGGGCCTTTTTCTATCCGCGGGATTCCCTGGCCTCGGAGACATACCGATCGCCGCGGATTTCGACGGAGACCATAAAGCAGATCCGGGACTCTGGAGGTCATCCACCGGGCAATGGATCATCCCGACCTCGTCTTCCAACTATACCACCAACATTTTCGCGCAGTGGGGAGGACAGGCGGGAGACATCCCTATAGCAGCGGATTTCGACTGCGACGGCAAAGCCGACATTGGCTACTACCGGAGCGGCCTGTGGGCGATCCTGACCTCGTCGTCCAACTACATCAGTGCGCAGTTCTACAGTTGGGGAGGGGCGGGGTTGCAGCCGATCGCGGCCGACTTCGATGGAGACGGAAAAGCGGATCTGGCCTACATAGTTCCACCAGCAGGCGGACAGAGCCAGGCCTATGCGATCTTGAAATCAAGCACAGGATATAACGTTTCACAGCCGCTGTTTGTGCCCGCGGGTTGGCCCAGCCTCGGAGACACACCGGTAGTCGGCGACTTTGATGGAGACGGCAAAGCGGACCCGGGAATCTGGCGGAGTTCGGACGGCACATGGATCATCCCGCTGTCATCGGG
>Ga0066687_10000201_pt1 | contig 15389 bp, 13 predicted proteins | sample GraSoiAngelo_136_FD_65630 | JGI IMG/M metagenome (GOLD analysis project Ga0066687, IMG submission 65630) | Grasslands soil microbial communities from the Angelo Coastal Reserve, California, USA - 14_0929_09_20cm | ecosystem: Environmental > Terrestrial > Soil > Grasslands | place: USA... | reverse complement strand
TGATCAACGAGCCGGCTGCGGGCGACGACGTGCTGACGATGTTCCAGGCAGGGGCGCCGCCGCGACGAGAATCATCGCCCACGCCGAAGTCGGCGGGCGAGGACCCGCATGCGGCACGGGCCGCGGAACGTACCGCAAGACTGGATGCCGAGCGAGCTGAGCAGTTAGAGACGAGCGCGCGCAGGTTGCGGGCTGAAGCGGACGAAGCCGCGGCACAGGCGCGACGGGCCGAGGAGCGGGCAAAGGCCGCCGAAAAGGAAGCGGCGCAGGCGAGGGCGCAGGCAAAGAAGTCGGCGAGGGCGGTCGGCGCCCGGGGAGACTGACGGCGCCGAGGAACCCGGCCCTCCGCAAGAGGGGGAGGCTGCTATGCGATCGCGACTTTGGGCGGGGCGATGTATTGGACGTTGATCACGCGATCGCGGTTGACGTCGATTTCCAGGACGCCGGCGCGTTGGACTGATTTGCGATACAGCTCATGCTCGGTCTGCGCCCGGCCCTCGAACACTACCCAGGCGGCCTGGATCGGGTCGGCGTGGCTGACGCACAGCGAGATCTCGCCAGGGTGATCGCGGGCGACGCGAAGGACAACGCCGCCGATGCGATCCCCCAGCTGCTGGATCGACTCGTCGCCCTCGAGCATGCCGCGGCGGAACTTGTGCAGAACCCATTTCGGGCGTCGAACCGGAATCTGCCAGTAGGGGATCCCTTGCAGGTAACGGCCGATTGCTGCCTCGGTCAGTGCCGGCTCGGGGATGAGTGGCACCGGCGCGGGCAGTTGGGCATTGACGAGCTCGGCGGTTTCACGGGCTCGTTCCAGCGGGCTGTGCAGGATGCGTCGAATGCCGAGGTCGCGTAGCGATTGGCCAACCGCGATGGCCTGCGCACGACCCAGCGCACTGAGGGGAAATCCGGGGAGATGGCCGTAGAGGACCTTGTGGGGATTCTCGACGTCGGCATGGCGCATCAACAGCACGCGCGTCGTCGTTGGCGAAACGCTCAGGAGTCCGAGTCTACCTTGACGCGCAGGCTCGCCGCGGAACAGCGTTAGATAAAGAGATGCTGCTGGGCCGGCTGGCGGTCTTTGGCGCGGCGGTGTTGACCGCCGGTTTCGCAAGCGTCGAGCCGCACGCAGCCACGACTGTGGTGGCGCCGTCTGCCGTGGCGGTAGGGGCGGTGGCGCCGTTGGTTGGGCTGCGGATCGACAGCGCCGCGGCATGCCCGGTCGCGACCGGCAGCGTGGTCGGGACCTGTCCTCGAGGCCTTGTTCGCAAATCAGCCGTGGCTCCCGGACCGGTCGTGAAGCTTTGCGCGCCGATCCGCGAGAACCCGTTGATGAGCGGGTGGCGTAGGCATATGTCGCTCTGCGGCGCCGGCTTCCATCCGAATGACCGCGTCGACGTGATGACACAGGGACCTGTTGGCTCGACCCAGTGGAGGATCACCGCGGATGTTCATGGCGGCTTTCGCTCGCCGTTGCCGTGGCCGCTTTGCGCGCTGACGCCGGGGAAGGTGGTCGCGATCGACTTTCATGAAGCCCGTTCGAACGCCCTCACGTTGCCAGGCAGCGGCTGTCCGTAGCGGCGTCTAACCTATGACCTGAAATGCCGAGCTGGCTGGAAATCATGCTGGGCCTGGTGGTGATTCTGGCGGTCTTCTACGACCTGTTCGAGTCGGTGATCCTGCCACGTCCCGCCGTGCGGAAGATCGCGCTGGTACGGCGATTGCTGCGAGCATTCTGGTGGATGTGGCGGTGGATCGGCAACCGGATGGAATCGCAGTCGCGACGCGAAAGCTGGCTGGCCGTCTTCGCACCGCTGGGCGTGCTGTCAATGTTTGGCGTCTGGGCGCTGGCATTGATCCTGGGATATGGATTGCTGATCGACGGTGTGCGAACCGAAGTGCATCCGGTGCCGCAGACCTTCGGCACCTCGCTGTATTTTTCGGCGACCACGCTGGTGCCGCTGAGCTACGGCGATTTTGTGCCGGAGGGGGTGCCCGCCCGGTTGATTACGATCGCCGAGAGCGCGAGCGGAGTGGTGTTGGCCGCGTTGGTGATCACGCTGCTGTTTTCGCTGTACGAGTCATTTCAACGGCGTGAGGAACTGGTGGTGCAGCTGGATGCCTTTGCCGGCGCGCCGCCGAACGGGATGCAGATTCTGGAGACGGCCGCGCAGCGAGGGATGCACGAGCAGCTGATCCGCACCTTCGAGGAGTGGCGCGCGTGGGCGGCCGCCGTGCTGGAGAGCCACCTGGCGTATCCGATGCTCTTCTGGTTCCGGTCGAGTCACGACAATGAGGCCTGGCTGAATTCCTTCGGCGCGGTGATGGACGCGGCCGTATTAGTGCTGAGCACGGTGGACGACGATTCCGATGGCGCGGCGCGCTTGATGTTCACGGTTGGCAATCACCTGGTTGAGGATCTGTCATGGTTCTTCAGGTACGAGAAGGTGGCGGACCCGATCGTGGAAAAGTATGAGTACGACCAGGCGCGTGAGCGTTTGCGCGCGGCAGGGTTCCACTGTCGTGATATGAAGGCGGCGTGGGAGAAGTTCGCGCATTTGCGGTCGAACTATGCCTCCCAGCTCAACCAGCTGGCGCGGAATCTTTCGATCGTGCCGGCGGAGTGGATCGGCGATCGATCCTACCTGCCGCACCGAAATCGACCCGGGCGCCGATTGCGGTAACGCACCCAACCCGCCCTTCTTCAAAAGGGGGCAGGGAAATTGATTAGAAGTCGCGACGGCCGTCGAAGTGCCGTGCGGCGTCCGGGCGAGTCAACTGATAAATGGCGATGCGCTGTCCGCCCGGGGTTCGAAAGGAACACACGGGCCCGTGCGGGATCTCGAGGATTTCTTGTTGCTTCCAGCCTCGCTTTTCGAGGCGCTGCATCGCTCCCGTCAAGCTCCTGACTCGATAGACGAGGATTGGCGTGTCGCCCTCGACATGATCGGCGAGAAGCACGAGTGGGCCGGTGGAAGTCATCTCGAGCGCCGCCACGCGGGCGCCCATGCCCTCGACCGCGAATCGCAGCTGGCCGCCGAGGACGTCGACGAAGTACGCGAGATCGCTCTTGACGTCGCGGCTCGGGTGATAGATGAAGTCGAGCGATTCGAACGGAGGCGTAGCTTCAGACGCCGCGCTTCTGCGGCGGGGCGCCGATGTGGAGCTTTTGCGGCGGGGCGCAGGCATCAATCAGTGCCCAGGCGGTAGACGCCGCGGGCGTTTTCCGCGAGCACCCGGCGGCCGGCGTCGAGGGCGGTGGCGCGCGAGAGGATGTCTCGGTCGATCAGCTCGCCAATCGCTTCTGCAAGCGCCTCGCGGTGGAGGACGGCGGCGACGTAGAAGACCTCGGGATAGCGGCTGGCGTCGCTGGCATACATGAGCTTGCTGTGGGGACAGAGGCCGAGCGCCTCGTTCAGCGCCCGCGGACCCTCGAGCGCGGCGAATGGAATGGTGAGCGAGAGATCCATGTAGACGTCAGGGAAGACGGCGCACAGATAGGCCGCCTCGCGATGGTAGGGATAGCAGTGAAGGAGGATGACGCGCAGGCCGCGATATTGCGGGTCGACAAAGAGCGGGCGCAGGCCCAGTGGCGAGGTTTCCGCGAGATCTTCGTCGGGATCGCCGAAGCCGCAGTGGACCTGCAGCGGGACGTCGAGGCGGGCGCACTCGCGGGCGGCGTCGAGGAGGACGGCGTGGCACAGGGCATCGCCCGTAAGGCGGAACGTCTGGCCGGCCTGTGGTTGCTGTTTGAGGGCGCGGAAGGCATCAGCGAGCTCATCCATGGAGGCTGGCCGGACTTTGAGGCTCGCGCGGTAGGCACAGATCGTCTTGACGCCGATCGCGCCTGCATCGACGGCCCGCTGCAGCTCGTGGCGGATCGCCGCCAGCCATTCGGCCGGGGTGCTGGCGCCGATGAGCAGGCGCTCGGCCAGCGTTTCCAGTCGAACGATTTCACGCTGCGGGATGGCGAGGGCGGTCCCTTGTTCTTCAAGGGTGAAGGTGTCGGCGGAGGCAAAGCCGCCGTCGACCAGCATCATGCCGGTTCCCGAGAGGAGCCTTCTGGCATGCGCGCCTGCGTCCGCCGTGTTGCGTCGCGCGAGGATCGTTTGTTCATCGGGCTCGCAGCCGAGCAGCGCCGCGATGCGTCGCAGTGCACCCTGGTAGGCGGCGGTGTGAACGATATGGTGTTCGGCGAGCAGCGGATCGAGCGCCTCGCTGAAGGCGGAACGAAGGTCGAGCGCGGAAACCGTGAGTGGCCAACGACGCAGTGGATGGCAGTGGTGATCGATGGCCTGGACCGGCGCCCATTCGCGGAGCAGTGATGTTGCGGTAGCCCCCGCCCTGCCCTTCCCCAGAAGGGGAGGGTTATTGGCCTCAGTACTTATAGATGTGCTGCCGGAACTCGAAGGCGTCGTCCTGCTGGCCGAACGCCTCGATGTCGAGCTCTTTGACCGCGATGTACGACGTCGCGAGTCGCTCGCCCATCGCCTTGAGGAGGACGTCGTCGCGTTTGAGGTTGGCGATCGCCTCTTGCAAGCTGGCCGGTAGGCGGTCGGCGCCGATCTTTTTGCGCTGGGCATCGTCGAGTGTGTGCGGATCGACGGTCACGGCGGGCGACAGCGCGAGGCCGCGTTCGATGCCATCCAATCCCGCGGCAATCACGCCGGCGAGGGAGAGGTACGGATTGGCGCTGGAGTCGGACGACTTCAGCTCGACGTTGGTCGACTCGGCCTCGTGGCCTTTGAAGGGCGACGCGACCCGCAGCGCGCCTTCGCGATTATCGGGACCCCAGGCGCGATAGGCCGAGGCCCACATCTGCGGCTGCAGTCGACGATAGGAATTGACGGAGGCGCAGGTGAGCGCGAGCAGCGCCGGCAGATGGTTGAGGATGCCGGCCATGAACTGACGCGCGAGCGGCGACAGATGGTATTCGGCGGCCTGCTGATAAAAGCGGTTGGTGCGATAGTCCGGGTCCCACACCGAGAAATGCAGATGACACCCGTTGCCGGCCTGATCGCCCCACGGCTTGGGCGCGAATGAGGCGTAGAGCCCATGCTGCAGCGCCACGCCGCGCACTGTCTCGCGATAGAGGACGTGGCGGTCGGCCGCGGTGAGTGCCGGCGCGGGGCTGATCGATAATTCCTGCTGGCCCCAACCGAGCTCAGCATAATACTGCTCGACCTGCATTCCCTGCGACTGCAGGGCCGCGACGATGTCGTCGATCACCGCCGCGGCGATGTTCATGCCGGTGGGCGTGAAGCAGCCGCTGTCATCGATCGGGTCGAATTGCTCGCCGGTTTTGCGGGCGAGCGACCACTCGGGCTCGAAAGCCGCAAGGATGGCGAGGTCGCGCTCCGCGGCGCGATCGACCATCCGTTTTAGAAAGGCCCGGCCGTCGGCGGCGTAGGGTTGGCCGTCGAGCGTTTGCATATCGACGAGGACGGTGCCGGTGTGCGGCGCGTAGGGCGCGATGGTGAAGGTGGTCGGGTCGGGCACGAGCCGGATTTCGCCGACCGGGCCCATGCCATCGACGGTCGCGAGATGATCGAGCATGGTGAAGGCCTGCATGGCGAGCGTCAGGCCGATGCCGGTGTTGAGGCGATCGGCGAAGCCGTTGATGCCCGAGCTCTTGCCGCGGATGATGCCGTCGTTATCGCAGTAAAGAAATCGAACCAGACGGAGACCCGCGGCCTCCGCCTGGGCGACGATCTCGCGGCGTTTACTGTCGAGGTCGACGGTCGTGGTCGTATCGGTCAGCGCGGTGGCCATTACTGGCCTATCGGGTTGAGGCGGCGGCCGCGAGCGCGGCGCGGCGAGCCGTGTTCAAGCCGAGGAGGTAGACGACGACGGCAACGCAGAGCGAGGCGACACCCACGCCGCCCACGATCAGGATCCAGGGACCGTTGGCGATGATCGATGAGTTCCAGGAGCCGGAGAGCTGGCCGGTGAAGACCCAGCCGCCGGTCAGGGTGACGAGCACGCCGACGGCGCTGGCGATCGCGCCCATGATGGACGCCGCCCAGAAGACGCCGACCGGAACGAGCTGCTCGCGCTTGAATTCCTCCGGATACTTGGTGCGGATGATCAGGACGTCGACGAAGAGGAAGACCATCGACAGGCACCAGATCACGGTGACGGCAGCCTGCAGCGCGATATAGATGCCGGTCGACAGGTTGGCGTTGCTACCGAAGACGAAGTAGGCGATCGCCGTCAGGATGGTGGTGATCACCGCCTGAACGAGCACCGCGTTTTGCGGGACTTTGTTCCGGTTGACCCGGCCCATGAATCCCGGCAGGCGCCGGTCGAGCCCGCTGACGAAAAGCAGGCGCGCGAAGGAATAGTTGTAGACGGTGGTATTGAAGATGAAGAAGGCGATCATCACCAGGGTGACGAGGCCGGCCACGAAGGCGCCCAGCGACGTCTGCACCGCGGACAGGATGGCGGTCGTCGAATTGAAGCTGGGGCTGTTGGTCTTGACGACGACCATCGCGCCGAAGGTGAGCACCAGGTAGCCGACCATGACGACGATCGAACCCCACAAGAGGTAGCTGGTGATCGCCTTGCGCTCTTTGATTTCGACCCCCATGTTGAGTGGGACCTCGATGCCGAGCAGGGCGAGGATCACCAGGCCGTAGAAGGTGGCGTTGTTGGAGTTCAGGCCAAAGGCGCTGCGCGAGAAGTCGTTGGCGGCCGGATGGCCACCAAGCAACCAGGCGAGGCCGGCGAGCCCGACCGTGAGGATCGCGGCGCCGTAGATGACGAAGACGCCGTTGACGAGATTCTGGGTGGCGCGGAAGCGCATGATCGAGAGCAGCGATGAGAACCAGATAACCGCCAGGATGATGACCCCCTGCTGCCAGAGGGCGCTCAATGGATTCTGGACATTGAAGGGCGGCAGGCTGACCAGGAACTGGAGCAGGTTGACGACCAGGACGCCGGTGGCCACCATGACGAGGGTCCCCGGCCACCAGGCGCAGAAGCCGGCGAAAAAGCCCCAGAAGGAGCCGAGCGCCTTGTTGGTCCAGACATAGATCGACCCCTCACCGGGGAACATGAGGCCGAGCTGGCCGGTGACGATAGCGCCGGGAATCAGGAATGTGAGGAAGCCGAGGATCCAGTAGACGAAGGCGGAGGCTCCGGCCGGCTGGACGACCGACCCCTGGACCGCAAACAGGACGATGGCGACGAAGATGGCGACCATGTCGAAGGGACCGAGAACTTTAGGAAGAATTCCGGGCGCGATTCGTTCGGAGAGCAGTTCTCCTGGTCTTGCCGGGGCGCCGACAGTCGAAGTAGTTGTTGCCATATCCCCTCCTTGGGTGGCGGTGCTGCCCTACTGTCTACCGTGCAACCGCGATTGTGTCAAGGCACAAATAACAGGATGGACGGATTTGGAGGGCTGGCGGGCCGGCAGGCCGGCGGGCCGGCGTGCAGGGTTTTCTGCGGGTCGTTGAGGTGCCCGCGTGATTGCGTTGACATATATACAAGATTGTGGTAGTATGTTGAAGTGGCAAGGTTCCGGGGCGCTTGGAACGGTGGGGAAGTCTAGCGGGGGGTCGGCGCGGCGATTGCCTGTCCGCGCAGCCAGCGGATGAGTTCGGCCACGACTTCGTAGCGGCCGAACGACGGCATGAGGTAGACGCCCTGGACGAGGTTTTTCGTGTCCTCGAGCAGCTCGCGAGATTGCTGAAGGCCTTCCGCGATGCCGTTTTCCCCGGCCTGGCGCATCCGATCACGAAGAGGCTGGGGCACGGTGATTCCGGGAACCTCGTTGTGCATGAACTCGGCATGGCGCGACGACTGCAGCGGAAGGACGCCGAGCAGGAACGGAATCGGCAGGGGGCCGGTGCGCTCGAGAAAGCGCTCGAGCGTCGGACGATCGTAGAGCGGCTGCGACATGGCTACGTCCGCGCCGGCGTCGATCTTCTGGCGAAATCGATCGATTTCGCGTTGCAGGTCTTCTGCCGAAGGGTTGACCGCGCAGGCGATCGTGAAGGTCGCCGGACGGCCGATCGATGTCCCAAGCCAGTCGTAGCCCTCGTTGAGCCGACGAAGGATCTTGATGAGGCCGATGGAGTCGACGTCCCAGACGCCGGTCGCGGACGGATAGTCGCCGATGCGTGGCGGGTCACCGGTCAGCGCGATCACGTTTCGGATGCCGAGCGCGTGAGCGCCGATCAGCTCCGCCTGAAGCGCCATCAGGTTCTTGTCGCGTGAGGTGAAGTGGATCAGGGTATCGATGCCGACGTCACGGTGGATCATGACCGCCAGCGACAGCGCGCTCATCCGGACGCGGGCCATCGGGCTGTCGCCGATGTTGACGGCGTCGGCGCCGGCGGCTTTGACCAGTTGGGCGCCCGCGATGCACTTGGCAGGGTTGAGGCCGCGTGGTGGATCGATCTCGACGCTGACCACGAAGCTGCGGTCGGCCAGCCGCTGGGCAAATGGTGTTCGTGGCAGCGGCTCTGACGGATTCAGGTCGATCGGGACGGCAGTGTGGCTCGGCGGCTGCCGGGTCTGTGGGGCCGCGGTGTCGGGCCGGAGGGCGGCGCGCATCGCCGCGATGTGCGCCGGCGTGGTGCCGCAGCAACCACCGATATAAGCGACGCCCAGCTCGGCTGCCTGGCGCGCGAAGTTCGCGAAATACTCGGGAGTCGCGAAGTAGAAGAAACGGCCTTCGACCCGCGCCGGCAATCCGGCATTCGGCTGGCCGGACAGGGGAAGGGCGGTGTGCGGGCGCATCGACTCCAGCACCTGGAGCGCGACTTGCGGGCCGACACCGCAGTTGACACCGATGACGTCGACCCCAGCCTGCTCGAGGGCCTGGACCACCTGGGTCGGTTCCTCGGCGCTCAGGGTCAGGCCGTCCTCCGCGAAGGTCATCTGGGCAACGATCGGTAGGTCGGACGTGCGTCGGGCCGCCAAGACGGCGGCGAGCAGCTCTGGAAGATTGGTGAAGGTTTCCAGCACGAGGAGGTCGGCACCGCCTTCGAGCAGCGCCGCGATCTGCTCCTCGAAGGCGGCGGTCGCCTTGGCGATCGTGATCCGGCCGATTGGCTCGAGCTGCTGCCCGATGGGGCCGACTGCCCCGGCGACGAATATCGGCTCGCCGGAAATCTCGCGGGCCTCCCGCGCCAATTTGACCGCCTTGAAGTTGATGTCTCGCACCTGGGCTTCAAGGCCGTGGCGGGCGAGCTTGATGCGGTTGGCGCCGAAAGTGTTGGTTTCGATCAGTTCGGCGCCAGCCGAGATGTACGCCCGGTGGATTTCTTCGATTAATTGGGGCTGCGTGAGATTGAGCTCGTCAAAGGAGCGCTCGAAGCCGACCCCCCGGGCATGGAGCTGGGTTCCCATAGCGCCGTCGCCAAGGAGCGCTCCACGCCGTAGCCGTTGGAGGAACGGGTTGCTCCGAGCCTTGTGGTCGTCGCTGAATTCGGCCATGAGGCGCAATAGTAAGGTAGTAGGCCAACTCCGGTGCAAGTTGGCTCGCCGGCCGGAGATTGTTCTTGTGCGCTATGACAGATCCGAACTCGGCCGGGTCGAGCCAGCATGTGGTTGTGATTGGCGCCGGACCGGCAGGCCTCTCGGCGGCCCACGAATTGAGCCGGCACCGGACCCTGGTGACGGTGATGGAGCAGGAAGGCCAGGTCGGCGGGATCGCGCGCACGCTGGAATTCATGGGTTGCCGGTTCGATGTCGGCCCCCACCGGTTCTTCTCCGAGAGCCCGGAAATCGAGGCGCTCTGGACCGAGATTCTGGGGCACGAGATCCGGCCGGTGTCACGACTCACCCGGATCCTCTATCGGGGCAAATTCTTCGATTACCCGATCCGGACGTCGAACGCCTTTCTGACCCTTGGTCCGGTTGAGACGGCGCGCTGCTTAGCAAGCTACGCGCGGGCGCGGCTGAGGCCGGTGGAGAGTCCGACCTCGTTTGAGAACTGGGCCTCGAATCAGTTCGGGCACCGGCTTTTCGAGATGTTCTTCAAGACGTACACCGAAAAGGTCTGGGGTATCTCGACAGGCGAGCTGTCCGCCGACTGGGCAGGCCAGCGAATCCGTGGACTGAACCTGGTGGAGGTGATTGGCAATGCCGTGCTGCCGTCGGGGCTGCGCGGTCGTGGCGAGCGAACAATCGCGAAGACTCTTGCCGGGTCGTTCCACTATCCGCGACGCGGCGCCGGACAGATGTGGGAAGCGATGGCGAGCCGGCTTACGGCGGCCGGGCACTCCGTGCGGTTGGGCGAGGAGGTTGTCGCCTTGCGGCATGCCGGCGGGCGAGTCCTGTCGGTGGTCGTGCGCGACCGGCGCGGTGGAACGCTGGATGTTCTTGGATCGGAATTCATCAACACGATGCCAGTCCGCGAGCTGATCGCCAAACTGCACCCAGCGGTGCCGTCGATGATCCGCTCGGCCGCGGAGGCGCTGGGATACCGAGATGTCATCACCGTGAATGTGGTCGTCGACCGAGCCAGGGTGTTTCCGGATCAATGGATCTATGTGCACGACCCGGGCGTCAAGGTTGCACGAATTTCAAACTTCAAGAATTTGAGCCGGGACATGGTGTCAGATAGCGGGCTCAGCGGCCTTGGCATGGAGTATTTCTGCTTTGAAACCGATGGCCTCTGGCATATGTCGGACGCCGAGCTGCTCGACCTCGCGCGCCGTGAGTTGGTCGCGCTCGGCATCTGCCGGCCGGACGAGGTGAAGGCCGGGACCGTCCATCGGCAGCCGAACGCCTATCCCGTCTACGATGCCAACTACCTCGACCATCTGGCGCTGATTCGCGAGTGGCTGGCGCGCGCGCTACCGAACCTCTGGTTACTGGGACGCAATGGGGTGCATCAGTACAACAATCAGGACCACTCGATGATGACGGGCATTCTGGTTGCCAGGAACATCGCGACCGGGTCGCGGTACGACCCATGGCTGATCAACAGCGATGCCGAGTATCAGGAAGAGGAGCGCGCCGGGGAGGCACCTGGCCGGCTCGGCATAGGCCGTGAGAGCGGGCGGTCGGTGCCGCACCGAATCGCAAGCTGAGCGGTACTAGGCGGATATACTGGACCGGCCGTTCCGGAGTAGCTCAACGGTAGAGCAGCGCGCTGTTAACGCGACGGTTCCCGGTTCGAATCCGGGCTCCGGAGCCAATCCTTCGGCCGGCTTAGGTCGAGACGGCTAGAGCCGATAGAAAGAGTTCAGCCCACGGGCCGTTCCCTGCTCTTGGCCGCTGCACCGCACGGTAGCGCACTCGGCCGCCATGGAGGCCCAATCCCTCGCCCCGGTCCAGGCAACGTCAACCGAGATGGCCAGCAGGTGATGCCGCTCGGCAACCTCACCGTAATCCTGCAGGCGGCGGACGAACAAAGGCTCAAGGATGTCCTCCGCGATCGGCATTAGACAAGAGGGCAGGCGGCTGTCAGGCAGCGCCTGCCGCGCGATCATCGGCTCGAGAGCGGCTCAGTGAGTAGACAGGACGGTTGGGACAAGCCTCCGTTTTTTGACATTGGGCTCGGCATACGCGGGGCTGTTGTCCGCCAAAAATGAGCGCTCGGCGGCGGCTCGCTATTGTAATGACAGACATACAAATCTGTGGTATGCTGGCGAAGATGCCGGAAGTCGACGAGCCGGGCCTGCTGGCTGCGCTGCTCGGCCGGCGAGGAGACCTATCTGGGATCAGGGCTCTGCTAGCCGAAGGCGCCATCGTCGAGCGGCCGACCGGCGACCTCCGCCTATCGGCTCGGCGCCATGGCTTTCGTCCGGGCCAGGTTCGACGCCTGCTTGCGGTCCGGGAGCTGGCCCGGCGCTGGCATGTCCCGCCGGATAGCGCGGCTCCGGTCGTCAGCTCGCCGCGCGAGGCGCTTCTTCAGTTTCAGGATCTCCGGTCCAGCATGCGGGAGTGCTTTGCCGTCCTTTACCTCAATACACGAAACCAACCGGTCGGCTGCGAGCGGGTGGCGGTCGGCGGTTTGAATGTCGCCTCGCTTCAACCCCGTGAGGTTTTCGGTCCGGCCCTGACCCTTGGTGCCGCCGCGGTAATACTTGCGCATAATCATCCGTCTGGTGACCCAACGCCCAGCCCCGAGGACCTGGCAGTTACTCGGCACCTCCAGGAGGCCGGCCGGCTACTGGGTGTGGAAGTTCTTGATCACTTGGTGATCTGCGAAGAGCGCTTCCGCAGTCTGCGTGAATCGGGCGCCCTGTAAGAGCAAAACCCCTGCTGCCGGAGAGAAACGACCCGGAACACCGGCAGTAGGGGTGCTACGGTCAACCACTCTATAAAGGTGATACCGGCACTGTCAATTTCAGGCATAAGAAGCAATCGCTTTCGCAAAGGTGGACGGCACGAAGCCCCTGGGAGTGCGACAATAGGGTGGCTCGCCTGCCGGCGAGCATGGCCCTCTAGGGGGCAGGAAAACCGACCACTGAGCGATGGTCGGTTTTCCGTTTTTGGGCGGCAAATGGTCCCCAAATCTGGTCGATCGGGATTGGCCGCCAGCCGACGGTTGCGCTAGCCGGGATCGCGATTGCAGAACGGACAAATGCTCGTGATGTCAACGTGGACCGAGTGTCTCGCAATTCGGAGAGACCGTCGACCCGGTTGACTCATACTGATCGGCGAATCCATTCTGCTGGTTCAATGACGCGCCCTGGCGCCCCAGTGCCCGCAGCGGCTCGTCCAAGCCACCCCATCGCTCATCGATGCCGCCTGCCGTGCGTGCTCTGACGCTCGAGCGCCGGCGGTCGCCCCTTAGCTGGTCCGGAAAATCTCGATGACCTGGCCGGTGCCATAGTCGCCGACCAGCAAGCCGCCGTCGGGGGCTTCGATGATCGCCAGCGGATGCGAGAAACCGGTGGCGAAATCGGTGACGGCGCCGTGCTCCGCACCGGGCAAGCCGCTCAGCACAACCCGCTCCACCCTCCGCCCGACCGGCCCGCCAAGGTTGGTTCCCCACTCTGTGACGAAGGCGTTGTCTGCGTAGGCGTCGCCGAACTCTGTTCCATCGTTGAACGCGATGCCGTCGGCCGACGAGTGGGGGATAAACACCGCCACCGGAGGGGCAACCCCGCCGCAGTTTCCATGCAGACTTCCATCGGAATACGCGGGCCAGCAGCGCGGCCAGCCCGCATCTTCGCCATCAACAACACGCAGCAATTGATCAGCCGGCTGGCTGCCGAGGTTGTCCTGACCGTTGATCGTCACATAGGCCTCACCGGTCGACGGCCTGAGCGCGAGGCCGTACGGATTTCGGCTACCGCGGACGACGACGCCGGCGTAACTCCAATCGCTTCGAAAGCGCAACACCGCGGCACTTCGCGGATCACTCTCAACACAAACGTCGCACGTCGATCCGAGACCCACCAGAAAGCTGCCGTCCGGCATCGGCAGAATCCAGTCATTCTGATGGCGATTGACCGGCAGTCCCCTCACCACGCTTCCGCCACCGGTCAATGCGCCGTTGCTCAGATGGTAGGCGCGGATGCTGCCTCGGACCGACACGAACAGATCGTTCGCTCGCCAGGCGAGGCCCAGGGCGGTCGGCAGACCCGACACCAGGACCCGCGGCCCAGCGCCGGGCGAGGCGACCATCTCGAGCGACCCGCCGGCAGTCGTCACATACAGGCGCCCGTCGGGCCCGAACGCCATCGCGGTCGCTGCCCCAAGTCCGCGGGCATAGATATAGGCCGAGAATCCGGCCGGAACGCTGATGCCGGATGCACCCGGCAGGTTGGGCGGCGGTGGTAGGGGGGTCGGGGTTGGCACGGGGGTCGGAGAGGGACTCGGCGAGGCGGTGGCCGTATGCCTCGGCGATAGGCTCGGTGTCAGCTGGGCGGTCGGATGGCCGCAACCAACCACCGCCAAACCCGTCAAGGCTGCGGCAAGCGTGCGCCGGATCAAAGCGGAGGGATCGTCAGCACGAGCTTGCCGAACTGCTCAGCTCGCTCCATGCGCTCCTGGGCGACGGCTGCCTGCTCCAGCGGGAACGTGCGGTCGATTACGGGCTTCAGCCTGCCTCCGGCTAGCAGCCTCGTCAGCTGCTCCCAATCATGACGGCTCCCCATCGTCGAGCCGTAAATCGTGATCTGCTTCTGGAAGATCCGCCGGATGTCCTCATCCGGCTTCGGCCCGCTAGTCGCGCCGCAGGTGACGAGCCGTCCCCCACGGGCCAGCGCCCGAACGCTGCCAGCCCAGGTCGCGGCGCCGACGTCGTCGATCACGACATCGACCCCACGCTTCTGCGTCAGCCCCCAGACCTCCTTCGAGAAATCAGTCGTCGCCTGGTTGATGAGCACGTCGGCGCCCAGCTGCCGGGCGCGCTCCAGCTTCTCGTCGCTTCTTGAGGTGACAAAGACCTGCGCGCCGGCGTCCTTGGCGATCTGCAGCGCCGCGATCGCCACGCCTCCGCCGATGCCAAGGATTAGCACGCTTTCTCCGGGCCGGACGCGCGCCTTGGTAATCACCATTCTCCAGGCGGTCAGGAAGACCAGCGGAAAGGCCGCCGCCTCTTCGAAACTCAGTCGGTCAGGGATCGGACGGAGGTTGACTTCCGGGATCACCACCGCCTGGGCAAAGGTGCCGTCTCGATGCTCACCCAGAATTTCCCAGCGGTCGCAGAGGCTGTGCTCCCCGCGAGCGCAGTAGTCGCAGGTTCCATCGCTCAACCCGGGGTCGAAAAAGACCCGCGTGCCAGGGGTGAACGCGCCGGCGCCGGGCCCACTCTCGAGTACCACCCCGGCGCCATCCGCGCCGCCGACGTGTGGGAGCGGCGTCTTGGGAACCCCTCCACGCCGGACGAAAAGGTCCAGGTGGTTCAGCGCAGCTGCCCGCAGGCCTACCAGCACTTCGCCGGGCGCGGGCGTGGGTGCAGGGACGTCCTCGTAGCGCAGGCTGTCTGGTCCGCCGAACTGGTGAAAACGGACCGCCTTCATCGTCGCGTCATGCTACTCAAGCCTCTGGGTGGTTCGCCGTCTGCCAGTCAAAATCGCCGCCGGCAAGCTTGCAAGAACGTGACACAGAGTGACGTTGCAGTATCGAAATCCACCAACGCCGAGTGCGGTGATGTCAAAAAAGTTGATTTATAATGTCGCGCACGTGACTGCCGACCCCGAGATTCAATTGTTGAACCGGCTCGGCGGTCTTTTCACCGCGTCGCTGTCGCTCAGCGAAAACATCGAGGCGATGCTGAGCGCAACCTCACAGATGGTGCAGTTCGACGCCGCCACCGTCTTTCTCCTCAATGAGGGCAGCCGTGAGTTGACCGCCTGCGCCACCTATCCGCACAAAGACGAGGTGCCGCACATCGCCCACTTCGTGCTGGGCGACGGCATCCTCGGCTACGCGGTCGAGCAGCTCGAGACCCTCAACATCGCCGACGCCACCCTCGA
>Ga0066687_10000194_pt1 | contig 15656 bp, 20 predicted proteins | sample GraSoiAngelo_136_FD_65630 | JGI IMG/M metagenome (GOLD analysis project Ga0066687, IMG submission 65630) | Grasslands soil microbial communities from the Angelo Coastal Reserve, California, USA - 14_0929_09_20cm | ecosystem: Environmental > Terrestrial > Soil > Grasslands | place: USA... | reverse complement strand
CTTCGGGCGCGAGGCGCGAGATGTCCCGCCCGTCGAGGCGGACGGACCCTGCCCTCGATCTGACCAGCCCCGAAATCGTCCGCACCAGCGTCGTTTTGCCTGCGCCGTTCGCACCCAGGACGGCGGTGATCGATCCATCCGCAACACTGAACGAGACATTGTCCAGGGCGACAATCGGCCCATAGGCGACGGTGAGGTTGGTGATCTCAAGCACCCGCAGCGCCCTCGGATGGCGTCACTGCCTGGCCCAGATACGCCTCGCTGACTTCCCGGTTCCCACGAATGTCTGCGGGAGTGCCGGAGGCGATCACGCGGCCGAAATTGAGGACGGTGATCCGTTGGGAGATTGCCATCACGAAGTCGAGATGGTGCTCGACGACGACGACGCTCATCCGCTGTCGAAGGCTACCCACGAGTTTGTGCAGCCGGTCCATTTCGCGGCTCGACAACCCGCTGGCCGGCTCGTCGAGCAGGAGCAACGCGGGTCGCGCCATCAGGGCGCGGGCGATGATGACCCGCTTCTGGACGCCGTAGGGTACTGCCGGCGGCCGGGCGTCGGCGACGTCGGCGATCCCGAGTTCGCTGAGAACCTCGAGTGCCTGGCCACGCAGGCGCCGCTCCAGTCGATCGGCCGCGGGCATTCCCAGCAGCGAGCCCAGGAAGTGGGGGCGGGCGTGGGAGCCCATCACCACGTTCTCGAGCACGGTCAAGCCTGGCCAGAGGCCCAATCCCTGCAACGTGCGTGCGATGCCCAGCCGGGCCAGGTGGTGGGGAGCTGTCCCGAGAAGAGCCCGGCCACGGTAGCTGATCGTCCCGCCCTGTGGGCGAAGGAAGCCGCAAACCGCGTTGAAGAGCGTGGTCTTGCCCGCCCCGTTGGGACCGATGATGCCGTGGATCTCGTTTGCCTCGACCCGCAGGGAGACGCGATCCAGCGCCACGACTCCGCCGAAGCGCACGGTGAGGTCCGCGACGTCCAGCGTCGGTTGCTCCACCCTTGCCTCTCTGCTCCCTAACGAGCGTTCGTCAGAGTATAGTCAGCGGGCGCGGCCAGCTGTCAAGTCAGGGACGGTGCCGATCCTCCTCGGCCTTCCCAACCCCGCAGCAGGGCGACGGCGCCCTTCACGTACGCCGCGGCGATCCGCTCAGCGTCCCCGGCATCCCTGGGCCGAAACCACTGGAACATTCCGTTGACCATGTCGAAGACCGCCATCGCGGCCAGCTTGGGATCTGAAACCTTGAAGAGTCCCTGCCGGCCACCGGCTTCGATCACCTCGACAACCGCATCGCGATACTCGCGTCGGAGCGCATTGACCTGGCCGAGCAGATCCGGCGGCAGGCTCCGGCGCTCGCGGGTGTTGACGAGGACCTCACCCCGGCGAGCCAGGCTGAATCGAATGTGCTCGGCGATCACGTCCTGGATCATCTCGACCGGTCCGTTGCCGGTTTCGAACAGCGGCATGACGGCATGGTTGAAATCGGTCTGCAAGCCGAAACAGATGGCAAACAGGATGTGCTGTTTCCCGGGGAAGTGGTGGTAGAGCGACGACGGCCGCATCGCCAGGGCCGCCGCCAGGTCGCGGATGCTGGCGGCGTCGTATCCGCGCTCGGTGAACAGCCGGGTCGCGGTCTCCAGCACCTGGTCCACCCGGACGCTGGGCGGCGCACCGGTTGCTACCGGCTCGACCTTTTCCATTGGTGAGTCCCCGCTTGCCATAATAATGGGAACCGTCGAGCGAACGATCGTTAGGGAGTGCGCATGGATTTCTCACTCACCGACGAACAGCGAATGATCCTGGCGACGGTGCGCGAGTTCGTCGGCAAGGAACTCGTCCCGGTTGAAGCCGATGTGCAGCGTGCCGAACTCGAAGGCCGGCGTTTCCCCGATCGCACCACGCTCCGCGGGCTCCAGCAAAAGGCTCGGTCGGCTGGACTCTGGGGCCTGCTGACCCCGGAAGAATATGGCGGCGCCAATGTCGGATTCCTGATGACCGCGCTGATCACGATGGAAACCGCCCGGGCGCTGTTTCCCTTTGCCTACGGCGGATCCGCCGACAACATCCTTTATCAATGCACACCGGCGCAGCGCGAGCGCTATCTCCTCCCCACCATCGAGGGTGAACGGCTGAGTTGTTTCGCGCTCACCGAGCCGGACACCGGCTCTGACGCGACCAATATCAAGATGCCGGCGGTCCGTAAGGGGTCCGATTGGATCCTCAACGGCCAGAAGGTCTTCATCACGAACGGCGCCGACGCCGACTTCGCCATCGTCTTCGCCGTCACCGACCCGACCAAGGGCTACAAGGGTGGCGTCACCGCCTTCCTGGTCGACCGAGCGATGGGCTGGACGAGCCGGCCGATCCAAACGATGGGCTCCTGGGGGCCCGCAGAGCTGCACTTCGAGAACGTCCCGGTCCCGTCGGAAAATGTGCTGGGCGGGGTCGGCAACGGGTTCACGCTGGCGATGCAATGGATCGGTCAGGGTCGCTTGCTTATCCCCGCGCGCGCCGTCGGCCAGGCCCAGCGGCTGCTGGCGATGGCGCGGGACTACGCCCGCGAGCGAATCGCGTTCGGCCGGCCAATCGCGGAATACGAGGCCATCCAGTGGATGCTGGCTGACAGCGCGGTCGAAATCGAGGAAGTGGGCTGGCTGGTGCTGAACGCCGCCTGGCGTGCCGACCAATCCGGTGATGCCCGCCACGCGATTTCGATGGCAAAGCTGGCCGGTGCCGAAATGATCTGGCGGGTTTCCGACCGGGTGATGCAGATCCATGGCGGCACCGGCTACACGAAGGAGATGCCGATCGAACGCGTGATGCGAGACGTTCGCGTTTATCGCATCTACGAGGGCACCGACGAGATCCAGCGACGCTCGATCGCCCGCAATCTGCTCGAACGCGGGGCTCCCATCGGATCCTGGGCGTGATCTTTCGCAGCCGGTTCCCTGACGTTGACATCCCCGAGGTCGGACTCGAGCAGTTCGTGTTGGAGAACGCGCAACGCTTTGGCGATCGGCCCGCCCTGATCAATGGCCCATCTGGCAGGACGGTGACCTATGCCGCGCTGGTCCAACTGATCCATGGGCTGGCCCGCGGGCTGGCCGAGCGAGGCTTCCGCAAAGGTGACGTCTTCGCCGTCTACAGTCCCAACCTGCCGGAGTACGCCGCGGTGCTGCACGCCGTGGCGATGCTGGGCGGCATCACGACCACAGTCAATCCGCTCTATACGGTGCATGAGCTCGCCGAGCAGTTGGCCGACGCGGGGGCGAGCTATCTGATCACGGTTCCCCCGCTCCTACCGAAGGCGCTCGAGGCGAGCCGCGAGTCCAGGATCAAGGACCTGTTCGTCTTTGGCGAGGCACCGGGAGCGACGAGCTTCGCCAGTCTGTTGACCAACACGGGCGACCTACCCTCTGTGTCCATCGCGCCGAAGACGGACGTCGTCGTCATGCCCTATTCGAGTGGAACGACCGGCCTGCCAAAAGGCGTGATGCTGACCCACTACAACCTGGTGGCGAACATCTGCCAGACAGAAGCCGTCTTCCCCAGCGAGCACGAGCGGGTGATCGCGGTCCTGCCCTTCTATCACATCTATGGGCTCACGGTCTTGCTCAACATTGCCCTGCATCGCGGAGACACGATCGTCACCATGCCGCGCTTCGACCTCGAGCAATTTCTTGCATTGATGCAACAGCACGCGATCACCCGCGCCTATCTCGTTCCGCCGATCGTCCTTGCCCTCGCCAAGCACCCGCTTGTGTCCAAATACGACTTGGGCTCCCTGCTTTCTATCAATTCCGGGGCGGCACCGCTCGGGGCAACGCTCGAGCAAGCATGCGCCGACCGCCTCAACTGTTTCGTCGCCCAGGGTTACGGCCTGACCGAGACGAGCCCGGTCGTCTCGACCACGCCCATCGATCCGGCCCAGCGCCGCGCTGGTTCGGCCGGGCTTCTCATCCCCAACACCGAATGTAAGGTCGTCGACCCGGCGAGCGGGGCGGAGCTCGAGCCAGGGCAGCAGGGTGAGATCTGGGTCCGCGGCCCACAGGTGATGAAGGGCTATCTCAACCAGCCGGAAGCCACTGTCGCCATGCTTGGAGCGGACGGATGGTTGCACACCGGCGACATCGGGCTGGTCGATGAGGACGGCTACCTGTTCGTCGTGGACCGCCTCAAGGAGCTCATCAAGTACAAGGGGTTCCAGGTGGCGCCCGCCGAGCTGGAGGCTCTCCTGCTGAAGCATCCGGCCGTCGCCGACGCCGCCGTCATCCCCTCTCCCGACGCCGAAGCCGGCGAGGTCCCGAAAGCCTTCGTCGTGCTCAAAGCGACGGCGACTCCCGACGAGCTGATGGAGTTTGTCAACGGAAGAGTGGCGCCCTTCAAGAAGATCCGCTCCCTGGACGTTGTCGGCGAGATTCCCAGGAGCCCTGCCGGCAAGATCTTGCGTCGCACGCTGATCGAGCGCGAACGCTCCGTGTCGGCGCCGAGCTGATGGCGACGACGTTTCGCCCGGGCGAGCGATTTGCCGAGATGGACGGATGGCAGGCAAAGCCCGGGGAGCGCGGAATCTTCGCGACCCTCGGTTGGCGCCGCGTCGAAGTCGACCCGGGACGGGCCGTCCTCGAGTGGGAGCCCACCATCGACCACGCCTTTCCCGCCGGCAAGGACTGGATCGTCCACGGCGGCATGGTCACCGCGATCCTCGACACGGCGATGGGAAACGCCACCTGGACGCTGCTCGATCTTCACGAGGTCTTTCTGACCGCGGACCTGCGAACCGAGTTCTACAGGCCGGCGCGCCCAGGGCGCGTTCGCGCGACTGGCTGGGTGGTGCAGAAGACCCGTCGGGTCACCTTCGCGGCGGCGGAGCTGCACAGCGACACGGGTGTTCTGCTGGCCAGCGGCCGCGCGAGCCAGGTGATCATCAACCTCGAAGTCGATCCCGATCGTGATCGGCGCGGACCAGCCCAACTTCCCTCCCCCTCTGGGGGAGGGCAGGGCGGGGGATGATCAATTCCGATCGCCTGACCGCGGGCACCCTCGGCACTCTGATGCCACCGGCGGCGAACATCACCAGGAATGCCCAGCGGAACGAGAGCCAGGGCTATGCCGCACTGTGGTGGCCGGACCACTATATGGGCTGGTTCCCGCAGAGCGTGTGGACGCCCGACATCACCCCGTTGGCCGCGTTTCAGTCGAACCCGGACATCTTCTTTGATCCGCTGGTCGCGATGGCGGCCGCCGCCGGCGCCACGAGCAAGGTCACGCTCGGCACCGCGGTCACCGAGGCGCTGCGGCGCCATCCCGTCGAGCTGGCGCAAGCCTTTCTCACCCTCGACCACCTCGCTCCCGGCCGCGTCATTTGCGGCCTCGGCTCAGGCGAAGCCCTCAACCTGCTGCCCTATGGCATTCCCTTCGAGCGCCCCGTCGGACGACTTCAAGAGGCGGTTCGTATCATCCGGCTCCTCTGGTCAAGCGACGGGCCGGTCGACTTCGAGGGCGAGCACTTCCATCTCCGGCAAGCGGTCCTCGGGCTCGAGCCGACGACGCAGGGGCCGCCCGAGATCTGGCTGGCGGCGCACGGCCCGCGCATGCTCGACATCACGGGCCGCTATGCCGACGGGTGGCTCCCGGAATTCCTGCCGCTGGATGATTACCGGAGTCGCCTGAAACGGATCCATCAGGCACGCCAGGATGCAGGACGGTCGGCCGACCCTTTCACGCCCGCGATGTATGTCAAGCTGGTTCTCACCGACTCGCACGAGCAGGCGCACAACCTGATGGACGCACCATTGCTGCGCATGCTCGCACTGACGCAACCGGCGGAGGCGTTTACCCGTCAGGGGGCGGTCCATCCCCTTGGCGAGAAGGCGTTCGGTGTCCGCGATTTCATTCCCGTGCGCTACACCAGGCAGGAGGTAATGTCGATGGTCGAGGGTGTCCCGCCGGCCGTGGTCGAAGCCGGCGTGCTGCACGGCACGCCTGAAGAGGTCGCCCAGGAACTGGCCACCTACGCCCGGGTCGGGCTCCGGCATGTGGTGCTCTGGAACGTCACGTTCTTCAGCGACGCCAACCTCATCCGTCGCAGCTATCAATTGATGAGCACGCTGCTGGATTTGCTCCGCGACATCCGCATTGGCGAGTGGGCCGCCTCGAGCACGCGATGAGCGAACCGATCATCTCCAAAGATCTGATCGGCCGCCAATCAGAGGAGGTCCTGATCGAAGTCGAACGCGGGGCGATCCGGAAGTTCGCCGAAGCCGTCGGTGACACGACCGAGGCCTGTCTGCGTGGTGACGTCGCGCCACCCACCTTTCCCACGACGATTCGAATTCCCATTCCAGGACTGACCTACGACCTCGCCCGCGTGCTGCACGGTGGCCAGGAGTACCGGTTCGACCGCCCGATCCGAGCCGGCGACCGACTGCGATGTCAGACGCAGCTGACCGACGTCTACGCGCGCCAGGGCCGTTTGGGCGAGATGACCTTCCTCATCATTGAGACCAACGGCCGGGATGACAGCGGAAAACCGGTGTTCACGGGTCGCAGCACGGTCATTCTCCGATGAGCAGCCCGGTGACCGCTCGGCCGCAGATCCGCGACCTGTCGTCCGGAACCAGCCTGCCGGAGCTCCGCAAGGAGCCGATCACCAAGCAGCAGCTCGTGAGGTACGCGGGCGCCTCCGGCGACTTCAACCTCATTCATACCGACGACGAGACCGCCAGGCAGGTTGGATTGGAGGGCGTGATCGCGCACGGGATGTTGAGCATGGCCTTCCTCGGGCAATACCTCTGCTGGCTGAGCGGCCCCGAGTCGGTTCGCCGGTTCGAGGTCCGCTTCGTCGGCATAGTGCGTCCGGGTGATGTGCTGACCTGCCGGGGACGCGTGAAATCGGTTGCGAGCAAGTCGGCCGACCACGAGGTGCTGATCCAGATGTGGGCCGAGAATCAACGCGGCGAGCAAGTGACGGTCGGAGATGCGGAGGTCATGATCCGGTGACGGCCCGGTTTGAGGGCCGCACCGTCGTGGTCACCGGGGGTGGGCGTGGAATCGGCGCCACGACTGCGGCACGCTTCGCCAGGGAAGGCGCCGCCGTTGTCGTTTCGGACCTCGATCGCGAGCCGGCCGAGGCGGTCAGCGGCGAGATCCGGAAAAGCGGATGGCGCGCCCTGCCGATTGCCTGCGATGTGACGGAGCGGGCGGCCGTGGAGCAGCTGTTTGAATCCGCGGTCAGGGAGTTCGACACCGTCGACATCCTGGTGACCTGCGCCGGCATCATCAAGGACAACCTTATTCATAAGATGTCGGATTCCGACTGGGACTCCGTCATCAACACCCACCTGCGTGGCACCTTTCTCTGCGCCCAGGTGGCGCAGCGCCTGATGGTGCCCAATCGGTTCGGCAAGATCGTCTTTCTCTCCTCGAGGTCAGCGCTTGGCAACCGCGGCCAGGCGAATTACTCAACAGCGAAAGCGGGCCTGCAGGGCCTCGCGCGAACGCTCGCCCTCGAACTGGGACCGTTCAACGTCAACGTGAACACGGTGGCGCCGGGCTTCGTCGAGACTCGGATGACGCGCGCGGTCGCCGAACGCACCGGCATGGACTACGAGGCGCTGAAGAAGACGTCGGCTGAGCAAACCGCCCTTCGACGCACCGGCCGTCCAGAGGACATCGCGGGCGTGATCACGTTTCTGTGCAGTGAGGATGCGAGCTTCATCACGGGTCAGACCGTCTATGTCACTGGCTCACCCTGACCAGGAACGGATCGTTGTCGAGACTACGACGGGCCCGGTGGAGGGCTCGGTGTGGGATGGCGTCGCCTCGTTCAAAGGCATCCCGTTCGCCGCGCCACCCTTTGGCGCCAACCGCTTCAAGCCTCCGCAACCACCGCAACCGTGGCGCGAGGTACGGCGCGCGAATGCCTACGGATGGGTCTCGCCGCAATCGCCGTACCCAGAACCGTTCCGCCACATGCTGGGCGACGCGGGCGCAACCGGAGAGGACTGCCTCAATGTCAATGTCTGGACGCCCGCTCCGCGCAACGGGCGGCGGCCCGTCATGGTCTGGATTCACGGCGGCGCCTTCCTCAGGGGATCGGGGGCGATCCCGGTATACGACGGAACGCGCTTCGCCCGCGACGGCGTGGTCTGCGTGACGATCAACTATCGCCTGGGAGCGGATGGCTTTCTCTGGCTTGGGGAAGGCGCCGTCAACCGAGGCTTGCTCGATCAGCTTGCGGCACTGCGCTGGGTGCAGGCAAACATCGAAGCCTTCGGCGGCGACCCGGCAAGCATCACGGTGTTCGGCGAGTCGGCCGGGGCCTTCAGCGTTGCCTCGCTGATCGCGAGCGAGCAATCGAGTGGCCTGTTTCAGCGAGCCATCCTGCAGAGCGGCGCGGGGCACCACGTCATCTCCGCCGCGACGGCGCAACTGATCAGCGCCATGCTCTGTGAGCGGCTCGGGGTACCGCAGACTGCCGACGCCCTGGCCGCCGTCCCCATCGAGCGGTTCACGCAGGCGCAGTCGGAGCTCGACGTGGAGCGAGCGATGCAACCCGATCCGCGCCGCTGGGGTGAGGTTGCCACCAACGGCATGCTCTTCGAACCGGTGATCGATGGCGATCTTCTTCGCGAGCGCCCGGTTGACGCGATGGTGAAAGGAGCCGGGGCGAGGCTTCAGGTCATGGTTGGCACCACCAGTGAGGAGTGGCGTTTCTTCACGGTCCCGACCGGCGTGATCGACCACATCACCGAGGAACGCGTTCTGGGGTTGGCCCAAAGACAGGGGCTCGATCCGGCGAACGCGGTCGCGACGTATCGCGAGGCGAGTCAAGGAGCAACGGCGGGAGATCTCTACACTGCCATCATCACGGACTCGTTCTTCCGCGTACCGGCCATTCGGGTGGCCGAAGCGCACGCTCGGAACCGCGCACAAGCCTATGTCTACGAGTTCGCCTGGCGATCCCCGATGTTCGACGGCCGGCTGGGCGCCTGCCATGCGCTCGAGCTCGGCTTCGTCTTCGACAATCTTGATCGCGCCGGCCCAATGCTTGGCGATGACGCATCCCAATCGTTGGCCGATGAAGTGCACCGGACGTGGGTGGAGTTCGCGACCAGCGGCAATCCTGGCTGGCGGTGCTATGACCTATCCCGCCGGCCGGTGAAGCGCTTCGGTGGCGAGGGTGGATCGGTCGTTGACGATCCGGGAGCATCAACGCGGCAGCTGTGGGAGGGAATCCGATGATGGCGCAACACACGCCCTTGACCGATTCTGACGCCATCATCGTCGCCTACGGCCGGTCGCCCATCGGGCGGGCGGGCAAGGGTTCGCTGGAAAATGTGCGGCCTGATGATTTAGCCGCCCACGTCACCGACAAGGTGCTCCAGAAGGTGCCGCAGCTCGACCGCACGACCATCGACGATGTGATCTGCGGCTGCGGCCTGCCGGCAGGAGAGCAGGGCTTCAACCTCGGGCGCGTAGTCAGCATCGTGGCCCGCCTCGATGTTCCAGGGACGACGGTCAATCGTTACTGCTCCTCCTCACTGCAGACGAGCCGCATGGCCTACCACGCGATCAAGGCCGGAGAGGGCGACGCCTTCGTCTCGGTCGGCGTCGAGTGCGTCTCGCGCTACGCGCATGGCTACGCGGACCCACCGGACGCACAAAATCCGCGCTTGCTTCCCGGCAACGTGGAGGAGTATCCCGATGTCTACATCGCCATGGGTCAGACCGCCGAAAACGTGGCAGATCGCGAGGGGATCACCCGTGAGGAGATGGACCGCTACGCGGTCAAGAGTCAGAACCTCGCGGTGCGCGCCCGTGACGATGGCTTCTTCGATCGGGAGATCATCCCGGTGCCCCTGCCGGACGGCAGCACGCTGCAACGCGACGACGGTCCGCGCCCCAACACGACGATGGAGGTGCTTGCGACCCTCAAGCCGGCTTTTCGCGAGAACGGCCGCGTGACCGCGGGCAACGCCTGCCCGTTGAATGACGGTGCGGCCGCTATCGTAATCCTGTCGAACCGCAAGGCCAAAGCCCTCGGCGTGCAACCGCTGGCTCGCATCGTCGCCAGCGCGGTCACGTCGCTGGAACCGGAGGTCATGGGACTCGGTCCAATAGAAGCCTCGCGACGAGCGCTGGCGCGCGCGCACATGAACATGGACGACATCGACATCCTCGAGATCAACGAGGCCTTTGCCGCGCAGGTCATTCCCTGTGCTCGGGCGCTGGGGGTTGATCCGCTGAGCGACAAGCTGAATCCACATGGTGGGGCAATCGCGCTCGGCCATCCATTCGGCATGACGGGAGCCCGTGTTCTCTGCACCTTGTTGAACGGGTTGCGGAGCGCAGACAAGACGATCGGCCTTGAAACGATGTGTGTTGGCGGTGGACAGGGCATGGCGATGATCGTCGAGCGGCTCGGCTGAGGCCGGTTGATGGCCTCCGCCAACGAACGAATGACCGATATCGCACGGCTGACCAGCGGATGGCGACATGTGAACTCGAGGCTCCGCCAACGTTTGAGCGAACTTCGTGCTGAGGATTTTCTGCTGACGGCCGGCGAAGGTTACTGGCCGATCTGGGCGATCCTTGGCCATCTTGCCGGGGCGCGGGTCTACTGGCTCTGCCACATCCTCGGACAACCTGGCATCCAGTCCACGCCGTTCGCGAACGCGGACACCGACGGTTGGGAGGATCACCCGGACATCCCGCGGTCGAAGGAAGAGGTTGTCCCGGCGCTCGACAGCACCTGGCTGGTCGTCGAGCGCTGGCTCGCGGGATGGTCACCTGACCGGCTGGAGCAGACCTTCAAACGGACCCTGCAGGATGGGACGATCCAGGTCCAGAGCCATCATGCCGTGCTCGTGCGCGTCATGACCCACGATGCCTTTCACGCCGGCGAGGTCTCGGTCATCCTCGGTACCCATGGGCGGGAAGCGATCGACTTGTGGCGCGGACTCGAGCTCGAGCCCGCGCCAATCGCGAAATAGTTACCGGCCTCGACCGCCGATAACCGCGCCGATCGTCCCACCGCTGATGGCGCCGAACATCATGCCGCTGGCCACGTAGACGGCGGCATCGGCGGCCCCGACGACGCCGGCCACCGCCGTCACCATCAGCGGAAAGGCGGCTCCGAACCAGGTCGCGCCGAGCAGGGCGCCCGCGATGCCGTGCTTGTGCGGTGAGCGATCGGACGTCGGGCGCGCAACCTTGGGATTGTCGATCGATCGGGCGTTGCTACGAATTTCGTTGATCATGATTCCTTTTCCTCCATGAACTTATCTGCCGTCGTGACCATATGCTGCGCCCGACCAGCTTTCAGAAAAGTGACAGACGGCGAAAGGAAATCGAAAGGTTAACGCCGAACCGCCGTTCATCGACGTCGCGGCGTTAGACGGACCCTTCCGTATGCCGGTAAATGCGCCGGCCGCCAGGCGTCAAAATTTCAAGCGTCGAGCGCATTCCGCTCTCAGCTCGATCAGAAACTGGATCTGAAGGCGCGCCCACTTCTTCGAGTGGCTCCCCCAAACTCTCGACCGGCTCGTCCTGGCTGAGTTCCTCGAGCATCTTGTCGATCCTGCGATTCAACCAACGATGCAATCGGCTGCGAAACGGAGTGGCCAGCGGGCGCAGCCACCAGCGCAACCACCAGCCACCATCGACCGCGACCTCAACCTGCATCGCGCTGACCACCTTCACCCGCATTTCCGCCCGAATCCGTCCCATCCATCGATGCTCCAGGTCAAAAAGGAAAACCCCGCCTTGCGCTAAAGCCGCGAGATCCTCAGGTGCCAGCGTGGGAGTGGGCCGATCGTTCGATTGCTCGAGGTATTCGCGCAAAACCCGCGCGGGATCCCACGGTGTGGAAAGCTCGACGATGTCGTCGCGGCTGATGGCGAGGAATGGCCCCACACCTGCGCCGCTTGCCAGCCCCTAGACCGGCGGTTTCAACTCGAGGTGACGACGCTTCCAGAAATCCAGGCGCTTGCGCAGGCGGTCGTTTTCGCCCTCCAGCAGGGGCAGGTCCGCCTCGATCGCCGCCTCTCGGGCAACCGCTTCCGTGATCGCGTCGAGGCCGGTGTGGGTGGCGGCAAGCACCTGCGCTTTGAACTGAATCAGCTCCGAGTAGACGCGCACCCAGCGGCCGGCTTCCTTCGGATCATCGGTTCCCGGATTCTCTTCCGGTAGGTAGCCCAGGCCCAGTCCAGCCTGCTTTTCCGCTTCAGCCATACCCAACATTGGTAGTATCACATAACATCCGCTGCGTGTGCGGCGTCAATTGCATATTGATGAGCTCGAGGCCGCTATTATCTCAACACCAAGGGGACTTCAATGACTGACGTAATCACGACGGACGAGCGACCCGGTGAATCGGAACGGCTCCTGCCAGGCGAGAACCGCAACAGCCGTTTGCCCGATGATGCGCAACACTGGATCGCCGTCTATAGCGAATTCATTCGCTTCAAGGCGGACCTGCTTTCCACGGTTGACGCGGAGCGGGCTGCGCTGTCCGACGAGGTTTGGGCGGCGCTCTCGATGACGGTGCTTTCCCAGTTGAACCGCCAGTATGCGCGCCTGCAACGGCGGCTCGACTTCTGGCAAACGCGTCTTGCCGAGCTGACGACCCAGCCCTGACCAGGACCCGCCTGGGGCCGGGTCATAAGCTGAGGCGGTCATGCCCAAACGACGGTCATCCTTTTGGAGTGGGCCCTGGCCGATCATTGGCGTCCTGGCGGGGATCGTGGTCGTCATCGCGATCTTTGTCCTCATCAGCCGGCTACAATCGCCACCGGTCGCCGGCACAACAAATCCGACGCCCGATGCCAGCGTGATCTCCCACGCCACAAAGGTGAGCCCCGCGGTGCTCGACGCCGTTGGAACAGGCGGGGCGCCAAGCCCGCTCACGCGCGTCTCCGGGGCTCCGCTAACAGGCAGCAATGGGAAAGCCGAGCTGCTGTTCCTGGGGGCCGAGTGGTGTCCCTATTGCGCGGCCGAACGATGGGCCATGGTTGTCGCGTTGAGTCATTTTGGAACCTTCGCCGGGTTGCGCCTGACGACCTCATCCAGCACCGATGTGTATCCCGACACGCACACGCTCTCCTTCTATGGCAGCACCTACACGAGCACGTACCTCGACTTCGTGCCGGTCGAGCTCGAGGACCGCAATCGAAACCCACTGCAACCGATGACGCCGCAGGAGCAGCAGCTCGCCCAGACCTACGATCCCGACAGCAGCATCCCGTTTATCGATGTCGGCAATGTCTATACGGCGATCGGCCAGGGCGTGCCCGCCCAGTTGCTGCAGGGGCTCAGCTGGCAGCAGATCGCGTCGGTACTGTCGAATGCGCAATCACCGGTCACGAAGGCGATCGTCGGCAATTCGAACTACCTCACCGCGGCGATCTGCACGTTGCCCGGCACGAGCAGCGCGCCGATCTGCAGCGATCCGGCGATCAAGCAGATCGGTTCCCAGCTCCCGCACTGATGGGTCCGCCGGTTGGCCGCGGCTGGGAGCGCCCAGCACTGCTGGTGATGGCGGCGGCCGGAACGTTGATCGCCGCCTATCTGACGGTGACCCATATCAGCCCGGTGCCGCTTCTCTGCACAGTCGGCTCGGTCGTCAACTGCGCCTCGGTGACACATAGCGCGTATTCGGTTATCCCCGGCACCACGATCCCGATCTCGATTCTCGGAATCGTCTGGTTTGTCGTGAGTGCCGCGCTAACACTGAGCTCGCGGCGCGCGCTTCACCTCGCCTGGTCGACGATCGGACTGGCCGTCGTGCTGTATCTCGTCTATGTCGAGATCGTTGTCTTGCACCAGATCTGCGAATGGTGCACGGTGGTCCACGTGCTCGTTATCGCCACCTTTGTGGTGACGCTCAGGCTGTTCCAGGAGAGCGTGACCACGTCATAAGTGCCAGCCGCCGTCGAGCTGGAGTTCGACACCGTTGGCCGCCGGATTGGTCAACAGGAAGACCGACGCGTCGACAACATCCTTCATGGTGGGCAATCTGCCGGTCGGCGTTTTGGAACGAGCCCCCTCGGTGGCCGCGGTCTTTCCGCTCCAGTAGGGGCTGTCACCGACGATACCTGGATGAATGGCATTCACCCGGATCGGGGCCAGCTCGCTGACCATGGTCCGCACCAGGCCGGCGACGGCGGCATTCACGGCGCTGATCATGGACGAGCCTGGATAGGGCTTGTCCTTGGCTTCGCCGCCGAAGATCAGGATCGAACCGTCGTCCGCAAGCCGATCTCCAAGCGCATGCACAACCTCGGTATTGCCGACGATTTTCATGGTCACGAGCCGCATGGCCCGGGCCGGGTCGTACTGGCGGACCTTGCTGTCGTCACGCTCGATCGCCGCCAGAACCAGGTATTGAACCGGACCAACGTTCTTCAGTGCGGGCGCGATCTCCGAGGGGTTCGCCAGGTCGAAGGCAAGGCCGTGTGTGCGACCGCCGACCTCGCTGGCGGCGGCCTCGGCACGGGCAGCGTCGCGCCCGATGACGACGACTTCGTGCTGATCGGCGGCAAACCGACGTGCCAGCTCTTTGCCGATGCCGTGGGTGCCACCAACGATGACGACACTGCGGTGGTTGTCCATTACGGCGCCTTCTGGCTAATCCGCGACTTCAGGTAATCCCAGTCGCGAGCGAACCGATAGGAGTGCCGGGGCGGTGGCTGCGGCGCCTGCGTCTCGAGCCAGCGAACCGGCGTGCTGGCGGGGTTGGAAAAGCTATGGACGCAGCCGACGCCGGCGAAGGCGATGTCGCCGGCTTCCATCCGGTAGCGCTCGCCGTCGAAGGTCGCATCCACCGATCCGTCGACGATGAGGTAGGTCTCCTCGAACGGATGATCGTGCGGACCGGCAATACCATTCGGTTCGTACTGGACCATGAACATGGTGGACAGTTGGGCGCCCAGGTCGCCGTCCGCCATCATCTTGACCGTGATGCCGCTGTAGACGAGCAGCGCCGTCCGCATGCTGGCCGACACCGCTAGCTGGTCTTGCGTCTGGCGGTTGACCTCCATGTTGGAGGCCTCGATGTGGCCGAAGGACCGGGTCCGAGGATCGCGGACATCGATAGGAATCGCAGCCCTCACCCTGCCCTCCCCTAGAGGGGGAGGATTCTTCGCTGGCGAGTCATCGGGGAAGTAGGTGTCGCCGGCGAAGCGGGCGCGCGGTTGCGGCGCCATCATCTGGGCCCAGCGGGCGCCTCCCGGAAGACCGCGCCAGGAGTGAGGCACGCCTACAGGAATGACGCCGTAATCGCCGGCCCGTAGCCGGAAGGTTCCTTCGCTGGTGGTCAATTCGGCTTCGCCGTCGATGAGGTAGACGACCTCTTCGTACGAGTGGACATGCTTGCCGATCCAGCCTCCGGCATCGAGCGTGCAGAGAGCGAACCCGGTATGCACGGCCGGAGTGTCCTCCCCGACCACCGCCCAGCGCCGGAAGCCCTGGCTCCTGTCGACAAATGCCGGCGGGACAGCGAAGTTCGCTTCGCCGCCTCGGCGCACCAGGTGGCGGCTGGTGCTCACTGGAGAAACGACGCTCATCCGACTGGCTGCAGCTTCTTCTTGGCGGCAGTCGCCGTGAGGTAATCGCGGCTCTTCTCGGCCAGCTCGCGGGCGCGGGCGTAATTCGCGACCA
>Ga0066687_10000193_pt1 | contig 15690 bp, 8 predicted proteins | sample GraSoiAngelo_136_FD_65630 | JGI IMG/M metagenome (GOLD analysis project Ga0066687, IMG submission 65630) | Grasslands soil microbial communities from the Angelo Coastal Reserve, California, USA - 14_0929_09_20cm | ecosystem: Environmental > Terrestrial > Soil > Grasslands | place: USA... | reverse complement strand
AGAGGGAGTGGAGATGGTGATGCCCGGAGACAACACGGCGGTGACCATTGAGCTGATAACGCCGATCGCGATGGAGAAGGGGCTGAGGTTCGCGATCCGAGAAGGCGGGCGAACGGTGGGCGCCGGAACAATCAGCGAGATCATCGAGTAGAGGTTGTGCTCGGGCCAGGACTTGCTATAATGACCGTTTTGCTTTTGAGGATTTATGGCCAGAGATAACATAGTGTTGCAATGCACCGAGTGCAAAAACCGGAATTACACCACGACGAAGAACAAGAAAAAGACTCCGGATCGGCTTGAGTTCAAAAAATTCTGCAATCGATGCAGAGCCCATAAGCCGCACAAGGAGACTAAGTGAGCGGTATTGGATTGCGCTCGCGGACGCGGCGCCCGAACACGGATTGCGATGGAGCGCGGACAATCCGTTTTTCGTGGAGGGGTATAGTGTCAGCGGCTAGCACGGCGGTCTCCAAAACCGTAAGGCCGGGTTCGAATCCTGGTACCCCTGCCATTGCTTCATAATGTTTTGAGGAGCCGGGTGGAAAGATGAGTCGAGTAACCGAATTCCCTGATGATGATGCGGCATCGGTTAACCGTAAGGCCGAAGGCGGCCGCGCCGGGCTGGCGTCTAGATTGCCGAAACTGAATTGGGGCCAACGCATCGCGGCGTTCTATCACGCGATCAAACTCGAGATGAGGAAGACCACCTGGCCGAGCCGCGCCGATGTGTGGAGTACGACTCTCGTGGTGCTCATCGCTGTTGTATTCTTCGGATTTTATCTGTTCGGCGTCGATTGGGTAATTACGAAAGGATTTGAATACCTGGGTAGGGCGTTCGGGGCCTCATAATGTCTAAGAATTGGTTCATAATTCATACCTATTCTGGATATGAGAAGAAGGTTCGCGAGTCGTTAATATCTCGCGTCCAGGCATACGGTCTTACCAATGAGATAAGCCAGGTACTGGTTCCTACGGAGACCGTAGTGGAAATGCGCGGTTCCAAACGCGTTGAAACATCCAGAATGTTCTTTCCCGGTTACGTCCTCGTTGAAATTGAAACAGACGAGAAGGGCGAAGTAACAGAAAAAATCTGGCACACGATCAAGTCTACTCCTAAGGTAACCGGCTTCGTCGGAGGACAAAAACCGACTCCGTTGACGCCTGAAGAAGTGGATCAAATCGTTCACCACGTGACTGAAGCGGCTGAAAAACCCAAGCCGAAGCATACGTTCGCACACAGCGAGCACGTTCGCATTCTGGCCGGCCCGTTCAGCGGGTTCACGGGGCAAGTCGAAGAGATAAACGCCGACAAGGGCGTCTTGAAAGTAATGGTAACGATTTTTGGACGTTCAACCCCCGTGGAGTTGAACTTCCTTGATGTTGAAAAGCTCACGTTCTCGGAAGAGGAGTGAGCTGGTTCTTTATAAGGGAATAGAAAGGGGAGAGTCGAGGCCCGGGTGAACCGGCCGGCTCGCGAGACCCAAAGATGGCGAAGAAAATAACAGGATATATCAAGCTACAGGTGCCTGCGGGCAAAGCCAATCCCGCTCCTCCAATAGGCCCGGCTCTGGGCCAACACGGCGTCAACATAATGGAGTTCTGCAAGACGTTCAATGCCAAGACGGCAACAATGGGAGACCTGAACATTCCCGTGGTTATCACCGTCTATGCTGACCGCTCTTTCACCTTCATTACCAAGACGCCTCCCGCCGCCGACCTGCTAAAGAAAGCCGCGGGGATTTCGAAAGGCTCCGGCCGGCCCAATCGCGACAAGATCGGACGAGTCACTCGAAAACAGATAGAAGAAATAGCGCGTACAAAGCTTCCCGATCTGAACACAACTTCGGTTGAATCGGCTATGCGGACCATAGAAGGCACCGCGCGCAATATGGGGTTGGATGTAGTGGACTAAGGGGTCTGTACATCGGACTCCCGGCAGCCCGATCGTTGGAGCAGAGGGAGTGGGCCGCACATAGGCTCACGCTACTCACCTCGGAGAAATAAAATGGCTGGAAAGAAATACGAAGCCGCGGCCGCACAGATAGATCGAAGCAAGGCATATTCGGTCGACGAAGCCGTGGAACTCGCGAAGAAGATCGCGTTCGCCAAGTTCGACGAGACCGTCGAGCTGGACATGAATCTCGGTGTTGATCCTCGCAAGGCGGATCAAATGGTTCGGGGCACGGTGGTTCTTCCACACGGCCTCGGAAAGTCCAAGAAGGTCGTTGTAATAACATCGGCTGCGAAGGCGGATGAAGCAAAGGAAGCCGGAGCGGATGAGGTTGGCGGAGACGACATCGTCGATCGCATCAAAGGCGGATGGGTCGATTTCGATGCCCTGATCGCGACGCCGGATATGATGAAGTCCGTCGGTCAGCTTGGAAAGATCCTCGGCCCACGGGGCCTGATGCCGAACCCCAAGACCGGTACGGTTACGCCTGATGTCGGCCGCGCGGTCCGCGAAACCAAAGCAGGAAAAGTCGAGTTCAGAGTTGATAAAACCGGCGTTATTCATGCACCGGTTGGAAAGATAAGCTTCGAGCAGCAATTGCTGTTGGAAAACGCGAAGGCGCTGATTGATGCCGTAATGCGAGCGAAGCCTTCGACCGCCAAAGGTAAATACGTCAAGAGCGCGGCAATCTCATCGACGATGGGCCCGGGAATCAAACTGGATACATCGGCTTTCTAGAACCAACTGACGGAGTCAATTGTGAAGACGAGACAAGATAAAGATCGGACGATCGGCGAGCTTCAAGACAAGTTCGGCCAATGCCAGAACGCGCTGCTGGTTGGATTCCAGGGATTGAAGGTCGGGGACGACGAGCGGCTGCGCAGAGAGTTGCGGCAGGCATTGCTGAGCTACTACGTCGTCAAGAATACTCTCGCGATTCGCGCCGCGAAGGGCACGCCGATCGAGCAGATCAGCGAGAGCTTTGTCGGCAATACGGCCATTGCCCTATCGGAGAAAGATCCGGTTACGCTGGCGAAAGTGCTGTCAAAATGGGCCAAGGAAAGCGCGGCCTTCACTTTCAAGGCGGGTGTGGTCGAGGGCCGCGTGATAGCGCTCAATGAGATTGAGGGCCTTTCCAATTTGCCGTCCAAGGAAGAGCTTATATCGAAGGTGATGTTCCTGATCAACAGCGGCGCTCAGCGAATGGCGGTTGCGACTGCCGGCGTGGCCAGGAATCTCGCCGTGGTGCTTGAGCAGGTGCGCGCTCAGAAGGAACAGCAGGAAGCTTGAGCGCTGCTCGCGGACACCGGAACGGGTTGAAGTGGAAGCAAGCAAAGAGCTGTTCGCTTGCTTCGATCAGCTAGATAAAAAGGGCCGCTTTGCTAGTGTCAGTGTGCGGCCTTGGCAGGCGGGCGCGCCGTAGATGCAACGGCAGGCTCAGCCATCGCAAGTTGAGGTAGAAAACGGAGGACACGAGGACAATGTCGACGGAAAAACTTCAGAATATTGTTGATCAGATAAAGGAGCTTTCGCTTTTGGAGGCTTCGGGTCTCGTCAAGTTGATGGAAGAGACCTTTGGCGTTTCCGCGGCGGCGGCCGCTGTCGCGGCAGCGCCGGCAGCGGCGGGAGCTGCGCCGGTGGTTGAAGAAAAGGAAGATTTCGATGTCATTCTGGCGGGTATAGCGGATCCGGCCAAGAAGATCGGCATCATCAAGGTCGTGCGCGAAATCACTTCGTTAGGCCTGAAAGAAGCGAAGGACCTTGTGGAAGCGGCTCCAAAGCCCGTTAAGGAAGGCGTGCCCAAGGACGAGGCCGAAGCAATTAAGAAGAAACTGGTGGACGCGGGCGCTAATGTCGAACTCAAGTAGAACTGCCCTCGGTTTCTCCGCGGACATTGCGGATCGACTCAGCGTAGTTGATGGAGAACGCGATTCGGAGGGGGAGGCCTACCGGCTTATCGATCGAGATAAATCGGCGGAAGGCGTCCCCTCCTTGACTGAGATAATCCGCTCTAGTAGACTCTGAACTTTAGAGGCGACGGCTATAACTAAAGTTCAACCACGAAAAATATGCGCGCGAACTACGCGGCGGGATATGGTGTCCCCGCCGGGCGTTCGCCGTTTCGCGTCTTAGCTTGAATCAAAAAGTTGGTTAAGTACTGGTTATCTCCAGGAAATTTTCTTGCAGGATTCACTCCAATTCGCGTGGACGGAATTTCCACCTTGAGGCAGCGAGCGCGCCATTCTAACCGATACCTATTTCTTTCCTGGTAATCGAGGAGGGATATGTCAAGAGAGATTGCAAACTACAACGGCACGAGCCGTGAGCGCTACGATTTTTCCCGAATCAAGACAGCTATTAGGATTCCGAATCTCATTGAGGTACAGCGGCAATCCTATAACCGATTTCTTCAGATGGATCTATTATCGGCCGAACGTGAAGGCGTCGGCCTCCAATCCGTATTTAGATCTGTTTTCCCTATAAACGACTTTCGCGAGACCTCGCAACTCGATTTCGTCGAGTATTCAATCGGAAACTGGCAGTGCAAGTGCGGTCAGTTAGAGGGGCTCCATCATCTCAGAACAAATTGCCGGTCCTGCGGCCATATTCTAAAAGTGAATCCGTTCGCGGCCGAGGACGTGATATGCCCGCAGTGCGGCACCCAGAATGCCGTCTCGCCCGTCCTCTGCGACAATTGCGGCGAGCCCGTGACGCTCCAGCACAAGCATTCAGAGAAAGAATGCCAGGAAAAATCCATGACCTACGCGGTTCCGCTCAAGGTCAAGATTCGCCTGACCGTCTGGGATACCGATGAGGATACCGGACAGAAATCAATCCGAGATATCAAAGAAGAAGAGGTGTTTTTCGGCGAGATTCCGCTGATGACTGAAAACGGTACGTTTATCATAAACGGCACCGAGCGGGTCATCGTCAGCCAGTTGCATCGATCGCCCGGCGTGTTCTTCGAGAAAGCGCCCGTTTATCTTGCGAAGATCATCCCCTATCGAGGCTCGTGGGTTGAATTCGAGTACGATCAGAAGAATCTCCTCTATGTGCGAATCGACCGCAAGCGCAAATTCCTGGGAACCGTGTTCCTTCGCGCGCTGGGCCTGATGGAGACGCTTGATCTCGATTCGATCGGAACGGATTCGCATCTCGAAGACGCCATCAAGCACGCCGGCTACTCCGACGCGCAGATTATCCGGATGTTCTACACCTCGCAGACTATCGAGGTAAAAGCCGGAAGGCTCTATCTTCCGGTCGGTCCCGGCATCCTCGGACTCAAGCCCGCTGAAACAATCGAAGATCGCAACGGCGAAATCATTATTCGCGGAGGCAGCAGCGCGAGAAAGCTGACGCGCAAGGACATCGATTCGCTTCAGAAGGCGCGCATCAGATCGGTCGTAATCGATCCGCACGATATCGAAGGCGCCTTCCTGACCGATGACGTCGTGAGCGAGGGCGGAGAAGTGCTCGCCGAATCCAACGGCGAGATTACCATACGCGATTGGCAGCAGATTATTGAGGCGGGCGTCACCGAAGTAGAGATTTTCTTCCCCGAGCGAGACGACGTCGGAACCGTGATCAGCCAGACTCTGAAGAAGGACAGCGTCAAGACTCCTCGGGACGCCATCCTCGAAATCTATAGAAAAATGCGCCCCGGCGATCCGCCGACGATTCTCACCGCGTGGAATCTCTTCCGCGGCATGTTTTTCGACGACCGCAAGTTCGACTTCTCGCGCGTGGGCCGGCTGAAGTTCAACATCAAGCTCGGCAAGCCAGAAAGAGACCGGCTCGATCAGCAGACGCTTTCAACAACCGATTTTGTCGACGTGATCGCTTATCTGCTCAAGATGAGGAAGGGGATCGGCGAGGCGGACGACATCGATCACCTGGGCAACCGGCGTGTTCGAGCCGTCGGCGAGCTCCTGGAGAATCAGTTTCGCATCGGACTCGTCAGGATGGAACGCGCCATCAAAGAAAAGATGTCGATCCATCAGGAGATGCAGACCGCGATGCCCCGCGATCTCATTAACGCAAAACCGGTGACTGCCGCGGTTCGAGAATTCTTCGGCTCTTCTCAGCTCTCCCAGTTTATGGATCAGACGAATCCGCTTTCCGAGATTACGCACAAGCGCCGTCTTTCAGCGCTTGGGCCGGGCGGCTTGTCTCGTGAGCGAGCGGGGTTCGAAGTGCGAGACGTTCACCCCACTCACTATGGCCGCATCTGTCCGATTGAGACGCCTGAAGGTCCGAACATCGGATTGATTTCGTCTCTATCGTGCTTCGCGCGCATAAACGAATTCGGTTTCATCGAGTCGCCCTACAGAAAAGTGGACAACGGCCGGGTGATCGATTATGTGCGAGTGCTTTCAGCAGGCGACACCGATTTCAAGGTCGGCGAGCACCTGCCGAAGGACCACGTCGAGCGCGCTAACAAAAAGCTCACGGAAGGTCAAAAGCCATCCGATTTTGAACCATACCCGTTCTATCTATCTGCGTGGGAAGAGGACCGCTACACGATCGGGCAGGCTTCGGTCGAAATTGATAAACAGAGCCGAATCGTTCAGGAACGAACTGCTTCGAGAAAAGCGGGCGAGTTCAAGTTCTCGGCGCGCGAAGAGTTGGAATTCCTGGATGTCAGCCCGAAGCAACTGGTATCGGTAGCTGCCTCTCTCATTCCGTTCCTTGAAAACGACGATGCGAACCGCGCTTTGATGGGATCTAACATGCAACGGCAGTCGGTGCCTCTCCTTCGAGCTGAAGCCCCGCTTGTCGGAACCGGAATGGAGAAGGTGACGGCCCACGATTCCGGCGCGGTCGTGGTCGCTCGCCGGGACGGCGTTGTCGACTCGGTCGATTCCGAGCGAATCATCATTCGCGCGGAACACGGCATCGCGGGCGGCACCACTTCCCGTGAAATAAACGCCGATATATATCAGTTGACCAAGTTCAAACGGTCGAACCAGAACACCTGCATCAATCAAAAGCCGATAGTCCGCGAAGGCCAGTTGATCAAGAAAGGCGATGTCATCGCGGACGGCCCGTGTACTCAGGGCGGCGAGCTCGCGCTTGGCCGAAACGTGCTGGTCGCGTTTATGCCGTGGCGCGGTTACAACTTCGAAGATGCGATCCTCGTGTCCGAAAAGCTCGTAAAGGAAGACTCGTTTACGTCGATTCATATTGAAGAGCTTGAAGTCGAAGCCCGAGATACCAAGCTCGGACCAGAAGAGATTACTCGCGACATCCCGAACGTCTCCGAGTCAACGCTTCGCGATCTCGACGACTCCGGAATTATCCGGATCGGCGCGACCGTTAAGCCCGGCTCTATTCTGGTCGGCAAGGTGACGCCAAAAGGCGAAACCCAGTTGACCGCGGAAGAGAAACTGCTTCGAGCCATCTTCGGAGAAAAGGCGGGCGATGTTCGAGACGCGAGCTTGACCTGCCCTCCGGGAATCGACGGCACCGTAGTCGACGTCAAAGTCTTCACGCGCAAGGGCGCGGAGAAGGACGAGAGGTCGATGTCCATCGAAGCCGCGGAAGAAGAGAAGCTCGAAAAGAATCTCCGAGACGAAATTCGAATTCTCGAGGACGAGCGCAACAAGCGAGTCTACGAATTTCTCGATGGCCAGCGCCTTGCCGAGGATCTCGTCTACAAGAACAAGAAGTACTTCTCCAAGGGCGCCAAGCTGACCCGGGAAGATCTTGAGCAACTGGAAATCGGCGCGCTAAGAAAGATCGAGATCTCGACTTCGAGGCTCGATGTAGGCGCCGAGATCACGGAACTCGAACGCCGCACTGAACGCCAGATAAGCGTTCAGCGCCAGCTACATCTCGAAAACGTCGAGAAGCTGAAGAAAGGCGATGAGCTTCCTCCCGGCGTTATCAAGATGGTCAAGGTCTTTATCGCGATGAAGCGCAAGCTTTCAGTCGGCGATAAGATGGCCGGCCGCCACGGAAACAAGGGCGTGATCGCGCGAATACTGCCGGAAGAAGAGATGCCCTATCTTCCGGATGGAACCCCGGTCGAGATCGTTCTCAATCCACTCGGCGTTCCTTCGCGTATGAACGTCGGCCAAATTCTCGAAACCCATCTTGGCTGGGCCTCGAAGGAGATCGGGCGGAAAATCGGCGAGTATATCGAATTGGCGGCGGGCGATTCCAAAACCGCCATGTCGCAGCTTCGCAAGACCTATCGCGACGCGTTCCCGGGCTCGGAGCTTCAGGAGCGCTTCAGCGAGTACTCCGACGAGGAGCTTCTAAGGCATGCGCAGACGCTTGTGGACGGCATCAACTATGCCACTCCCGTGTTTGACGGCGCGCGCGAGCTGGATATCAAGCGGTTGCTCGAACACGCGGAACTGCCGACCTCCGGCAAGACCATTCTTTACGACGGTCTTACCGGCGATGCTTTCGAACAGAAAGTGACGGTCGGCTATATCTATATGATGAAGCTGTCTCATCTGGTTGACGATAAGATTCACGCACGGTCAATCGGGCCGTACTCGCTCATTACGCAGCAGCCGCTCGGCGGAAAAGCTCAGTTCGGCGGCCAGCGCTTTGGAGAGATGGAAGTGTGGGCGCTCGAAGCATACGGCGCGGCGCATATTCTCCAGGAGCTTCTCACCGCTAAGTCCGACGACGTTGCAGGCCGGTCGAAGATCTACGAGGCCATCGTAAAAGGCGAAGCCAACTTCGATCCGGGCGTCCCCGAATCATTCAACGTGCTCATTCGCGAGTTGCAGTCGCTGTGTCTGGACGTTGAGCTGATGCGGCGCAGCGAAGCGGTAGAGGAAGTCACTGAATGATTGAATTGATCGGCCGCCGGACCAGGGACCGGCGGCTGAATTAATCAATCTCTTAATCAGGGAAGGAATCAAATGTTCAGGACACATCAAGAAAAGACGAACCTTTCACCGGATTTCGAGGCGATTCGAATCTCTCTAGCTTCGCCGGAGAAGATTCTCTCTTGGTCTCACGGCGAGGTCACCAAGCCCGAGACGATCAACTATCGCACGTTCAAACCCGAGCGAGACGGGTTGTTCTGCGCGAAGATTTTCGGACCGGTTACTGATTGGGAATGCCTCTGCGGAAAATATAAGCGAATGAAGCACCGCGGCGTCGTCTGCGATAAGTGCGGCGTCGAGGTCACTCAATCCAAGGTGCGCCGCGAGCGGCTCGGCCACATAAAACTGGCGAGCCCTTGCTCGCACGTCTGGTTCTTCAAGGGGCTTCCCTCTCGAATCGGCCATCTGCTCGATCTGCCGCTGCGCGAGCTCGAAAAAGTCCTCTATTTCGAATCCTATATCGTGATCGACTCCGGCGACGTAGCCGAAATTAAAGACAAAGAGCTGATCAACGAAGAGCGGTACCGCCAGCTCACGCAGCAGTATCCCGGCAAGTTCGCCGCCAAGATGGGCGCCGAAGCCATAAAAGAACTGCTCCACCGAGTCGACGTCGACGAGTTATCCGGCGAGCTTCGCATCAAGATGAAAGAGGAGACTTCTCAGCAGAAGAAGCTCAAATTCTCAAAGCGCCTCAAAGTCGTCGACGCGTTCAGGCGATCGGGAAATCATCCGGACTGGATGATCCTTGATGTGATACCCGTCATCCCTCCGGAGCTGAGGCCGCTCGTTCCGCTCGACGGAGGCCGGTTCGCCACCAGCGATCTGAATGATCTCTATCGGCGCGTCATCAATCGCAACAACCGATTGTCCAAGCTCATCGAATTGAAGGCGCCCGAGGTCATCGTCCGAAACGAGAAGCGCATGCTTCAAGAAGCGGTCGACGCTCTGTTCGATAACGGCCGGCGAGGCCGCGTGCTCAGAGGCGCCAACAATCGGCCTCTTAAGTCGCTGTCGGACACGCTCAAAGGCAAGCAGGGCCGGTTCCGCCAGAACCTGCTCGGCAAGCGTGTCGATTACTCGGGCCGCTCGGTCATCGTGGTCGGGCCCGAGCTCAAGCTCCATCAATGCGGATTGCCGAAGAAGATGGCGCTCGAGCTGTTCAAGCCTTTTATCTACAACCAGCTCGAAAAACAGAACTACGCCGCGACTATCAAGCAGGCGAAAGAGATGGTCGAGCGGCAGGAAGCCGTAGTCTGGGACATCCTTGAAGATGTCATTCGCGAGCATCCGGTGCTGCTCAACCGAGCGCCCACGCTTCACCGGCTCGGTATTCAGGCGTTCGAACCGGTGCTCGTCGAAGGCAAGGCCATCAAGATTCACCCGCTCGTCTGCACGGCGTTCAACGCGGACTTCGACGGAGACCAGATGGCGGTCCATATTCCGCTTTCTCCCGAGGCTCAGGTCGAAGCAAGCGTGCTGATGCTCGCGTCGAACAATATTCTTTCGCCGGCCAACGGACAGCCGATCGCGGTTCCGACCCAGGATATCGTGCTCGGCACTTTCTATCTCACAAAGGAGAAGAAAGACGACGCGTTCGCCGGACGGAAGTTCGCCTTGATGGACGACGTGCTCATAGCGCTTGACGCCAGTGAGGTTCACACGCAAACGCCTATCAAGTTGATGTACTCGGGCGAGCTGCTCGACCTCGACAAAGAGCGCGACGATCAGGACGTTATTCGCGCGACTGTTCGTAAAGTTGAAAACCGCGTGATCGACACCACGGTCGGCAGGGTGATCTTCAACGATTACATGCCCGCCGGAATGCCGTTCATCAACGGCACTCTCAAGAAGAAAGCTCTGCAGTCGCTCGTCAACTACAGCCATTTGCGGCTCGGTCACCAGGAGACGGTGCGCACGCTCGATCGGCTGAAGGACGTAGGATTTCTCTACGCGACGAAGGCGGGTATCTCGATCGGCATCGACGATCTGGTTACGCCTCCGGCCAAGGCCGAATTGGTTCAGCAGGCCCACAACGAAGTCGCGGGCGTCGAAGACCAGTATCGAGAAGGCATCATCACCAACGGCGAACGCTACAACAAGGTCATCGCCATTTGGTCTGAGGTAACTGAAAAGGTCGCCGAGGCCATGTTCGAAGAGATGAACAGGCGTGAAGCCGAATCCGGCGAGCTCAATCCGATTCTCGTCATGGCCGACTCCGGCGCGCGAGGCTCGAAGCAGCAGATTCGCCAGCTCGCCGGAATGCGAGGCCTGATGGCCAAGCCGTCCGGTGAAATCATCGAGCAGCCCATCAGGGCCAACTTCCGCGAGGGCCTCAGCGTCGTTCAGTACTTCATATCGACGCACGGCGCTCGAAAGGGTCTGGCCGATACGGCGCTCAAGACCGCCGACTCCGGCTACCTGACTCGCAGGTTGGTCGACGTGGCTCAGGATGTAATCATCAGCCAGCCGGACTGCGGAACGGTGAAGGGCATCTGGGCTACGGCCATTATCGAAGGCGGCGAGGAGATCGAATCGCTCCGCGACCGAATCATCGGCCGAGTCGCGCTGGAAGATGTGCGCGATCCGATCACCAACGAAATCATCGTCACCGGCAACGAGGAGATCACCGAAGATCTCGCCGGGAAGATTCAGGCGGCGGGCGGAATCGAACGCGTCAAGATTCGATCCGTGCTGACGTGTGAATCTCGACGAGGAGTCTGCATCAAGTGCTACGGCCGCAATCTGGCGACCGGCCGCATGGTCGAGCTCGGCGAAGCGACCGGGGTCATCGCGGCTCAGTCGATCGGCGAGCCCGGCACTCAGCTCACGATGAGAACGTTCCACATCGGCGGCGTCGCGGGCGGCGTCAGCGAAATAACCAAGCACGAAGCTCGAAGCTCGGGGGTCGTGAAGTTCGAAGAGCTGCGAACCGTCAAGAACAGGGAAGGCGATCTGGTCGCGATGAACCGCAACGGCCACATCGTCCTCATCGACGAGCGTGGTCGCGAGGCGGGCCGCTACGAGGTTGTGTACGGCGCTACCATCAAGGTTATCGACGGGCAGCGCGTGGAAGAGGGACAGGAACTCGCCGAGTGGGATCCTTATACTTTCGCGATCCTGACCGAGGACGCGGGTGTCGTTCACTTCAAGGATCTTATCGACGGCGTGACCGTCCGTGAAGAAGTCGACGAGGTGACCGGTCTCTCGCATCTGGTCGTGATCGATTCGCCGGATGAAAAACGCCAGCCGCGAATGGAGATTAGGGACGAGAAGAACAAGGTTCTGCGAACTTATCAAATGCCCGTTCGAGCCAACCTGCTCGTCGCGGACTATGATGAGTGGAAGAAGAAACGCGGAGCAGGCGCTTCCATCGGCCAGGAAGAAAAAGAGCACGTTCGCGTGGCGCCCGGCGACATCGTCGCGAAGATACCGCGCGAAACCACCAAGACCAAGGACATTACCGGAGGTCTGCCTCGCGTGGTCGAGCTGTTCGAGGCCCGCAAGCCTCGCGAGACGGCGGTCATGACCGAGATCGACGGCGTGGTGACCTTTGGGGCAATCGCAAAGGGTCTGCGCCGGGTCGTTATCGAAGCGCCCGACGGTGAAAAGCGCGAGTACTCGATTCCGAGAGGCGTTCATATCAACGTTCAGGAAGGCGACTTCGTCCGGGCGGGCGAGCCGTTGATGGACGGGCCTCTCAACCCGCACGACATTCTGGCCGTTCGCGGAATCGAAGAGCTGCAGCGCTATCTCGTGGACGAAATCCAGGAGGTCTACCGTCTGCAGGGCGTGAACATCAACGACAAGCACATCGAAGTCATCGTCAGACAGATGCTCCGATGGGTTCGCGTCAAGGACGTCGGCGATACCGAGTTCCTGCTGGAAGATATGGTGGATCGATTCCGATTCATCGACGAGAACGAGCGCGTCGAAGGCGAAGGGGGGCAGAGCGCTCAGGCCGAGCCGATGCTGCTGGGTATAACCAAGGCATCGCTCTCGACCGAGTCCTTCATCTCGGCGGCTTCGTTCCAGGAGACGACTCGGGTGTTGACCGAAGCCTCGATCAGCGGCAAGGTGGACTACCTGCGCGGACTGAAGGAGAACGTGATCATGGGGCGGTTGATTCCGGCCGGCACCGGCATGGAGTTCTACCGCAACGTCCGGCTCGAGCCCGACCGCACCGAGGAAGAAGAAGAGTACGAGTACGAAGCGGCCGACATCAGCCTTGCAGCCGATCTGGCGGATGTGAAGGAAGTCGCGAACTAAGGCTCAACTTTCGGGTAAGCTCAAACTAAAAAAGATGGAAGGCTCCAGGGCCTTCCATCTTTTTTGTATAAATCTCGCGATGGCGCGCTTCCGGGATTCAAGTCGGTATTTCCAACGTCTCAAAACCACGAGCCTCCCTGCAAATCGGCTACATCGCGCACGTTAAACCGCTTCGGCGAATTACCCGGAGCCTTTCCCAATATCCCGCAGACTAATCTATAAAAACCGTCAGTCTGGTCGTTCTCCCAGTCGCGCATATCAACCCAGAGCGTCTCGCGGACAAAGATCGGAAGCTCCGGTGTATCCTTCACGCCCGGCAGGATTACCGGAATCATACGTGAGCTGCCGCCCGCCCATTTCTCCATGTAGGCTCTGATCTCCATGATGTGCCACTTGCCGATGTCGGACGGGCCAAAGCATAGCGCTGCGCAGGGAATTGTTTTGATGGCTTGTTCCAGCGCGTCTGAAACCGTATCGCCCGGCGCAAGACTCCATTTGTCCAGCCAGGGACGAATCCCCACCTTTAGCAGCCGCATCGCGATCTTTTCCACCGCGGTCTTGTCTCTCGAATTGTGACTCAGGAATATGTCGAATTTTCCTTCAGCTTCCTTGGCCTTGATAACCAATCCAGCCGTCATTCGCTGCCGTCCGGCTTTTGCGTCCAAACCGATCCGTGCGGCCACGGACTGGCCGGCCGCCGTCGGCTGGGCGAGTAGATCTACCAGCGTGGTTTTCTTTTCGCAGATCGGGCACAGCAGGTTCTTCTTCCGCGCATCCAGCCGGGCCTTCACCACGCGATCCTCGAATGGATTGCGGCAATCCTTATTCACGCAGTGATAGGCGTGGCGCCTTGTCACGCTGCCTGGAGTGCTCTTCGATTCGAGGTGGTCGCCGACGAATTCGAGGAAACCCTGTCGAACCGGCGCCGGAGTTTCGCTTTCGAAGGAAACCTCCAACTCCGCCTGACCGTGCCCGAGGTCTCTTAGCCGAATCAGGCAGCGGCCTCCTTGCTCAGGGCTATAGGATGCGGCGTCTTGAAAGAATTCGCGCTTCTTGAATTGTTCGTAGTGCGCTAGCTGCGCGATCAGGGTTGCATAGATGCCGCGGATTGCGCCCGCGAAACCGAAAGCCACGCCGAACGAGGCGGCGCCGGGAAATCCGAATTCCGCCGTGCATTGTGATGGGAACACCACATAGTCCTCGCCCTTGATCCGCTCGCGCAGCGCAAGATCGCGGGCCAGCATGCTCTCGATCACGAACCAGAGCAAATGGCGTTCGGATTGTTGATTCGCGATCCGCTCCTCGAGATCGAGTTTGAACCGCCCCTCACGCACGCGAGACTCCAGGATGTGGCCGGGTCCATCCGGTTCATCTTTTGCCGCTACCAGGAGCGCACTCGCGTAGGCGTCGATCCGAGTCGGATCGAGCAGCACCATTGTTTCAGCCCTGGAATCCTCGCCGGTGGAACTGAAGATCAGCAAATCGAGGGCGTCCGTCGCTTCCAGGCGTTGCAGATGAGACATGAATTCATCAAGAGAGATCTCTTGTCCGAAGTACGAGGCGAAGCCTTCGCGAAGCGCTTCGATGGTTAGAAGGTCCGTAATGGGCGACCCAATCTCCTTCGATATTTCCGGCTCAGTCGCTACCGCCGGATCAGCCGATCCGTCTCTCTCGGATTTCAATCTCGCCACGTAGTCTCGAATTCCCGCTAGCGTGCTGCTGGTTGTGATTGTCGGCAGAAGATCCCAGGCGATTCCGTGCCGAATCGCCTGCAGCAATTCTTCACAGCCTTCGCCTGTGTATGCACTGGTGGAAATGAAACGATCAAACTTGTTTTCGCGAACAAATGCGTCGATCCGTTCACGACTTGCGGGCAGCCCGCCTACGTCGACTCGGGAAGCAACAAGTATCTTTTTGAGCTTCGTGTTGGAGCGCGCCTGATCGAGCACCTGCGACCAGTAGGCCGCGCCTTCGAACGGATTCCTTTCGTTGCGGCAGTCAAAGAGGACGCAGGCGATCACCGCTTCATCCATGCTCAACTGGTGAACGAGGCGATAGGCGGGTTGTCCGGCTAAATCCCACAGCACGGTCTCCCGATGAAGCGAGACATCGCCTGGCGCCGTCATAGTCTCCGTTCCGAGGACATAAGCCTTGCGCGCGTGCGAGGATTTTGTGGGTACGAATCTCCCGTGAATCAATCGCTCCGCCAGGCCGCTTTTTCCGACCCCTGTGTCGCCGACGAGCAGGACTTTTGCGTTTGTGTATTGAACCTGATCCGGAATCAAAGTGGACGCCGGCGTGACATCTGTTGGCCCCGCCTCGGCGGCGATGTCCGAAAGATCCCACACCCGACCGACGCCGTTGAACGCTCCCGAGAGAGCGAGATTGCCGGCGGAGTTGAAGGCGACGCTAAAGACGCTGTCTGAGTGGCCTTCGAGAACGCGAATGCAGCGGCCGGAGTCAACGTCCCAGAGGCGGAGGGTGTTGTCGGCGGAGCCGGAGAGAGCGAGATTGCCTGCGGAGTTGAAGGCGACGCTCAAGACCCTGGATGAGTGGCCTTCGAGAACGCGAATGCAGCGGCCGGAGTCAACGTCCCAGAGGCGGAGGGTGTGGTCATTGGAGCCG
>Ga0066687_10000191_pt1 | contig 15880 bp, 23 predicted proteins | sample GraSoiAngelo_136_FD_65630 | JGI IMG/M metagenome (GOLD analysis project Ga0066687, IMG submission 65630) | Grasslands soil microbial communities from the Angelo Coastal Reserve, California, USA - 14_0929_09_20cm | ecosystem: Environmental > Terrestrial > Soil > Grasslands | place: USA... | reverse complement strand
GGTCGCTTGGGGGAACGGATTCCCCCATTTCTTTCACATTTCTAAGGAGAAATCCCGAATGGACGCGAAACAGTACCAGGAAGCCGCCGCGAGAACCGAGTGTGATCAGGTAGCCGCAATGGAACGGATGCATAGTCTTATGCCAATTCGCCTTAATCACGCTGTCATTGGAGCGATGGGCGAGCTAGGGGAGCTGGCAAGTATCATAGAAAAATGGCTGTATTATGGACAGCTTTTGGACCTAGTGGGCTTAGAGGAGGAGCTAGGTGATGCTTTATGGTACATCGCCTTGGCCTGTAACGCTGTTGGCGCCGACATGGGCAAGATCATGGAGGCGAATCTAGCCAAGCTTGTGGCCAGGTATCCTGAAAAGTACAGCGACGAGCTAGCTAAGGAAGAAAACCGCAACCGTCCCGTCGAACTACAGAAAATGCCCCGCAGCTCACTCGAAGCTTGGTTGGGGTAGAAGACATGGAGGGAGGGCGAGCCGCCCTAAAAAGAGTAAACCGAAGCAGCTGAAGCAGCTGAGCGGGCCGCTCCTAGAGGGCATGGAGGCCCTAAGTCATTTCTTAAGACAACGAAATAGAAACCTGATCTGTTTTAACAATGGAGTGTTTTCAATGCCGAAGATCGGTGTAAACCCCGCACCAAGTGGCGCTGGGGTAAAGGAGAACGTTGCCGTCATACCGCAGAGTTTACGGCCTTATCTATTTCACGGAGTAGAGATTGAGTGGAAAACAGGGGAGGCGAATGTCGTGGGGAACTGCTTCGCCTGCGGTAAAGAACGCAAGCTAAGCGTCAAGGTAGACAACGGAGTGTACAATTGTTTCGTGTGTGGTACCAAGGGGAACCTCACAACGTTTTTGAATTGGCTTTGGGACGCCTCGGATAAGGCCACGAACGGAGCGACGAAGATACTAGCCACCAACCGCAAGCTGCTATATCCCGAAACGCTATCCTACTGGGGAGTGGTGCAGAGCGTGCTAACAGGAGACTGGCTAGTACCTGGTTATGGCCTGGGAGGTAAACTCGCCCAGATCTATCGCTACCTAAAGAATAGCCGCACAGGCCGTTTCACGCTCCTCCCTACTCCTGGAATCCAACACTATTTACATGGTGTAAACCTACTTAATCCGAGTAAGGATACGATTTTTATCTGTGAGGGGCCGTGGGACGGACTAGCGCTTTGGGAAGTTATGAGGGGTACCAAACGGGACGGGGAGGGCAATTTCCTGGTTACGGGAAGCGAGTCAAGTAGCCTTTTAGGGGGTGCCAACGTCGTTTCCGTACCAGGTTGTGGCAGTATTGGCGAGCCGTTTAAGCGCTGGCTACCCCTCTTCGCTAACAAGCATGTCGTTTTAATGTTCGATAGCGATTACCCCGTAATTAATAACGGAAAAACGGTACCGGGGGCCGGTTACACAGCTATGCGCAGGGCCGTTGAACTACTCACCGGGGCCGAGGAAAAGCCAGCTTCGGTTAGTTTTTTGCGCTGGGGCGGAAAAGGGGAGAGGGTAGTAGGTAGCTCCGAGGGATACGACCCAAGTAAGCCTTCCGGTTACGACGTGCGCGATTTTTTAGGACAGCAGGATACGGCCGCGCAGCGCGCGCAGCTCCTAGGCGAACTCCTGTCACTTATCTCGCCGATTCCTAGCGACTGGGTAGCCGGCCGTGGTAAGGTAGCTAAAAAGGGCGGCACAGATATGGACTGCCTACCATGCAAGGACTGGAAAACATTAGTGCTAGCCTGGCGTAAAGCACTGCGCTGGACTGGCGGATTAGATAAGGCCCTATCCGTTATGCTGGCTAGTGCCACTAGTACGGAAACGGTAGGGGAACAGCTCTGGTTTAAGATAATTGGGCCGGCTTCATCAGGTAAATCTACGCTTTGTGAGGCTATTTCCGTAGCCAAAAAGTACGTCCTGGCGAAAAGTACGATTCGGGGCTTTCACAGCGGTTTCCAGTCGGATAAGCAGGGTAGCCAGGACAATAGCCTGCTGGCACTCCTTAAAAATAAAACATTGGTGACGAAAGACGGGGATACCCTTCTGCAAAGCCCTAATTTAGGGCAAATCCTTAGCGAGGCCAGAGATATCTACGATAGGACCAGTCGGACCCATTACCGTAATAGGATGTCAAGGGATTACGAGGGTATAAGCATGACCTGGCTCCTCTGCGGTACCAACTCCTTGCGAAGTATCGATTCCTCCGAGCTAGGGGAGCGGTTTTTAGACTGTGTTATTACCGAGGACATAGACGAGGAACTAGAAGACGAAATCGGCTGGCGGGTAGCGAATAGGGCCGATAGGGAGACCAGTCTAAGAGCCGATGGTAAGATGGAGACTCGTGACGGGCCAGATTTAGTAAAGGCGAAGCAGCTTACGGGGGGCTACCTCACTTACCTCCGGCTAAACGCGCATGAGCTTTTAGGAAGGGTAGTAAGCCCGGCCGAAGCGCTCCACAGGTGCCAGCAGTTGGCCAAGTTCGTAGCCTTTATGCGCGCTAGGCCGAGTAAGCGCCAAAGGGAAAAGGCGGAGCGAGAGATGTCTTATCGGCTAATTAGCCAACACGTCCGTTTAGCGAAGTGCTTGGCGGTAGTCCTAAATAAGGTGGAGGTAGACGCGGAGGTTATGAGTAGGGTTACCCAAGTAGCCCTGGATACCGCCAGAGGTATCACCATGGAAATCGTAAGGTATTTGTATAAGGTAGGGGAAGTAGGTTGTGGCTATAAGGAGCTAGCGGCAGGGGCTACTAATGGAATAGACGAGCGAGGCCTGCTCTTATTCCTGCGCAAGATAGGCGTTCTAGAGGGGTACTACCAAAAGCTCGTCACCGAGGAGGGAGTGGTTACTACTAACAACAAAATAACCTTAAGACTAACCACAAGGATGCGAAACCTATACGAATTAATTTTAGGAATAAGCGATACCTTTACAGAAAGCAGATAGGTAAACTTAACCTTGCCTTGTAAAAATGGGCATGACCCTAACGTTTTCGTTAAAGGTCCAAGGGAGAGAGCTTAAAAAGGTCGCTCTCTCAACCACACAGTTCTCCGGGGAATGGGCTAATAAGTTGGACTATGGATGGTGTAGATTTAGCGTACGACCCCCCCCTACGTCCCGGTCCAGGTGCCTTAAACTGCTATGGATAGCTGGCGCCGAAAACAATAAAAGTGCTTGACGTAGTACTTCCTCTGAAAGCCCTAGCACAAAAGCGGGCGTGGGGTAACCCAGATTGAGGAAGGAAACGAGTGCTCTGTGATTGGTTACCTTGACACTTTCAATACCCCTACCCTGAAGGGTAGGGAAGGGGGGGGTTATTGATTTTTCAGATTTTTTGATTTTTCCCAAATCTCTTTAGGCTTTTTACTTCTTATGCCCAAGCCCTATTGGACTACTGTTGATAACCGTACCGTGCGCCTGTATCAGGGCGATGTACTAGCCGTGCTACCCCGGCTGCCTAGCCTTAGCGTCCAGTGTGTTGTTACCAGCCCGCCGTACCATGGCTTACTGGACTACAAGTCTGATAAGTCCCTAGAGATTGGTAGCGAGTCCACTTCTGCAGAGTACCTTACCAAGATGGTTGAGGTATTCAGGGAAGTAAGGCGTGTGCTAAGAGACGACGGTACAGTCTGGCTTAACATGGGTGATAGCTACGGTGACAAGGGGAATCTTCTTGGTATGCCCTGGCGCCTAGCCTTTGCTTTACAAGATGATGGTTGGATCCTGCGCCAGGATATTATCTGGGCCAAGAAATCTCCAATGCCCGAAAGCGTCAAGAACCGCTGCACCAAGGCCCATGAGTATGTATTCCTATTTGCCAAGAAGGCTGGGTACTACTATGACGCCGAGGCGATTAAGGATCCTGGTAATAAAGTACCAGCAGTGAGAGACAAGAGCGCTGAACCTTATCAAAAAAGCTACGACGGTAGAAGGTTTAGTAACGGAGAAAGACAATATGGTATAGATGGCAAGAGCAACAAGCGCTCAGTATGGACTATCCCCGATGGATCGTTATTCAACTGGCTTAGGGCCAACCAGCCTGAGGTACTGGCCGAGTATCTTATCTCCCTGGAGGAGCGCGCGGACGTATGGCGCATAGCTTCCCAGGGCTACGAAGGCGCCCACTTTGCTACCTTCCCTGAGAAACTGGTTGAACCCTGCATCTTAGCCGGAACTTCAGCCTATGGCGCCTGTACTAAATGTGGTGCTCCCTGGAAGCGTAGAGTAGCAAGAAGCTAAAGAGGAATAGACCCAACGACTATGTCAAGCGCAAAGGCGAAGCTGGGACAGGGAACAGCTGTGCGAATAGCGTAGCCGGGGTAGCAGTTGAGACGCTGGGTTGGGAGCCTATTTGCAACTGTAAGATAGGAGAAGTACAACCCTGTACCGTCTTGGACCCATTTGTAGGTAGCGGAACGGTGTAGTTTGCATAGCTAACGGTCGGGATAGCGTTGGCATAGACCTCAACACTGATTACCTGAAGAACCAGGCAGTACCCAGGATTAAGGGTGCATTGCTTGGTAGGCCAGCCTTGGCATGGTTGGCGGGCTATAAGGCTACAAAAGTCCTGCTCGGTAAGCGTTTAGATTAAGCACAGACTATTTTCTGTTCCGGCTTTCGGCTAAGATAAGGAACGCCTCGAGATGCGAGAAAACCTAGTGGGTGGAGCGAGCCTGACCAGATGAGTAACCCATTGACCCGGAGCGATCTACAAAACCTTATTCAGGACTTGCAGTGCGTCTATATGCATGGAAGGAGTAGGGAGGAGCTTGAGCGTAAGTGCCAGCTCTGCATCGATAAAGGTTGGATACGCTTGGGGGCTACGCTTATTCTTGATGACGTTGCCCCTGGTGCTGGCTATGTCCAAATGCTAGTTACCAACCAATGTTACTTCCAGGGGACTATTGGAAACCATGCTACTTCTGGATTAGAGCGCAAACCTATAGCCGAAAGATAAATACCCCTATGATCTCTGACGTATACCTGTTTAACAACGGTATGGTACTAACCTTCGACGAGAAGGGAGAACAAATCTGTGCCTACCAAGGGCCGCTCGGGACAGTGCGAGATAAGATCCTAACGGATGCCCCGGCTAATGCAAAGTTTTCCTTTGCCAGTTGGAGACCAACGGAGAAGGTTACTATCAGCAGGAAGTTCTTTGCCTGCTTAGTGTTCGAATCCGATAAGTTCAGTGACCTATGTAAGCAGCGGGAGGAGTCTGAGGATCTTCAAGGATCGTAAAGGTTCTTATTTCTTCTCTGGAGAATCTAGCGAGGTATTTGAAAAAGGAGTAGAATTCCGTGGCAGATACTAAGGATGGTGACACTGACGTTCCTGTTCCTAAACTGGTGATGTTTGGAAAGCGCTCTCAGCGTGAATTGGACCCGCTACTACATGAGATCAGGAACTTGTTGGAAGAGATTGGTAAGGGTATCACCTGGGAATATCACGAGGATGTAATGGTAGTTGACCTAGACGGTGAGGAGATAACCTTTACGCACTGGAAGAGCGCTACGGCGTACCTAACGGGCTACCTTGACGGTTATCATACTGCAGTGTGTGGCCCACCAGATGATGAAGGATGAACGACTATGAGTTACTTGCCAATGTTAATGTACATTCTCAGCTTTATCGGGGGCTACTGTATACGCTCAATTTGGAATAGGGTGGCCTTACAGCGACTTGAGAAGCTGCTGAAATAGTTCGAGCTCAGTTTGACAGTGAAGATAAGTACCATAGCTGGTTAAGTAGGGAGTCTTAGAGTAAATATGAGCACTGTTGAGGCTAACCCCGTAGACGACACTCAACCTAGAGGTTGGTATACTAGGGATGGTACACTACGCGGTTCTGATAAACCCATACCGGGTAAGTGTGGGAGGAAGCTACCTCGCACTGATCCGCCCAGGTATTGTATGAGCAACCCGCTTAAGGGTAAGACTGCTTGTAGGAAGCATGGGGGTAGGACCCCAGGCGGTATTGCTAGTCCCCATTTTGTAAATGGCGCCAAGTCTAAATACTTCGCGCATCTTCCCAAGGACCTTCAAAAGAATTTTGCCAAGGCTGCTTCGGATGAGGAGTTCCTCTCTCTACGCGATGAGCTGCATGTCCTTACCAGTCGGTTAATGCAGTTAATGGATCGGCTGGGGGAGGTCAAGATTCCGCCCTGGGGTAAGGCGCTATCTGCATTAGATTGGCTATTGAAAGCCAAGGGCGCTGAGGCAACGGAGAATGCCTTGGAGGACTTGGAGCAGGTGCTTAGGGAGGGGTTAGACGCTAGCAAGGTACAGGCCACGATTTGGGGAGAGCTACGCGAGTTGATTCAGGAGAAGGTCAGGGCCAGCGCTGCCGAATGGAAACGGCTTAGCGACTTGCAGGGAGTAGTTACAGTGGAGCAGGCCCTTAGCTTTGCCAAAATGTTCCTACTCGCTGCTAAAGAAGTGGTAACCGATCGTGACATGCTGCGTAGGCTACAGGAAAAAACTTTGTACCTCCTCCCGCCCGCGGAGAAATAAATTTGAGGCAGAGGTTAGGGTAGGATAAAGGGGCCTGGAGGAGCGAGCAATCCTTCGTCGTAGAGCGATTTCGTCAAGGGCCGATCTCTCTGTTGCAAGTGGGCATGCTTCGGTGGCGCCGGCGTGTTGGAGACAGGCAATGACGAGAGGCGGAGACGCTGTCCTACATGCTGCGGATACGCATGTCACAAGAAGACCGCGAACTCTTGGAACAAGCGGCGAAGCTCAAGAGCCTGCAACTTTCATCATGGGCACGGAGCGAACTCGTGGCGTTGGCCCGCAAGATGCTCGACAAGAAGGGCTGAGGGTGAGAGCTGGGGGGCAGGGGGTCGAACCCTGATTACCGCATTGACAGTGCGGGGTTCTACCGTTGAACTACCCCCCACTCTCGCCTTCCGCTCTTTTAGTCCTTCCCGGCTATTTACTCGACTTCCTCACCTGTCCTTTCAGTGCCCAGAATCCGCGCGTATGCTGCTCGAATTCGTCTCCGCTGAGCAGCTGCGTTGCAAGTGACGAATGGGTTGCAAAGCCAACCCTGAAGGCGAGAGGTAATGGATAACCTGCACTATGAAGAGGAACTGGCAGGGTGGTTGAGGCTAAAGCCCAAGATTATCAAGGATCTTGTAGCCAAGTATCCTCCGGGTATGGCCATTGGTATCGGTGATAATCAGTGCCTTTACGTGTTAGGCGCTAGCGAGGATGGCTGTGTATTGGTAAGCACGATTAGTCCATTTGAGGACTATGACCTAGCCAGGCAAAATGGGTACCATGTTCGCTTGGAAATTTGTGAAGTCTGTGGTAATCCTAAGGTAGGCCCCTGTCCTGAGGATAGAGAAAATGCCCTTCCGGCTCCATGCTCCTAGTCTTCAGCCGCCTTATAAGGGCAAGAGACCGCATATCCAGCGCGGGTTGACTATTGTACCGGGCGCCAAGATACGGGCCATCTGGCGGAGCGACGGTGTAAGCTATACGAGCGACATACCTGACGCTGTAGACGATCTGCAGCCTTTCTATACACACCTTAGCCGGCAGGAGATTGCCAACAAGCGGCTATACTAGAAACACCCTATCGTACGTTTGCACTTATTGGGCCAGCGTCATGACCCTTCCTGGCCAGTTCTGGCTACTTCTTGACAAGTCTGGTATCCTGGTGTGGAGCAGGAAGATACTGGCTTTTGCGCCAGTTAGTAGCCTGGCTAAGCACGCCTCATCAAAGGTAATGGATAACTTTTGGTTCATGGCGGAAGAAGAGGTAGTTGCCCAGGCTACCGAGCTCCCAGTAGTACGGCTATGCGATGGACCAACCCGCCAAGGAAGGTTAAATGTTGCCTAGTACCACAGGAAGGTCAGGCTTCCAGGCGTACCCGAAAGTCCTGACGGGCTACGCGCGTCTCCGTCAGTTGCTAGAAGACGAGCTAGCCGAGCCGGTCCAATCGGGACACGAAGCGGAACTGGCCCGGTGTGCTATTGACCCAGTCTATTGGGTTAACACTTACCTTGTGACCTACGATCCGCGTACTCCAGATAAAGCAATTCCTTTCAAGCTCTTCCCACGTCAAGTACAATTCCTTCAGTGGCTGACCGAGCGCGAATCTAAGCAGGAAAACGGTCTATGTGAAAAGAGCCGTGACGTAGGGGTAAGCTTCCTCTGCGCTGCCTATGCACTCCATGGCTTCCTGTTTAAGCCAGGGTACAAAGTGGGCTTTGGTTCTCGTAAGTTGGAATACGTTGATAAGCTCGGAGACCTGGATAGCATCTTTGAGAAGATCCGTTTTATGATGCGCCGGCTCCCTCAATGGATGCAGCCTAATGGATTTAAGGTCCGTGAGCATGACTGCTTCAATAAACTTCTGAATCCTAGCAATGGCGCCTCGATAACCGGCGAAGGCGGAGACGAGATTGGGCGCGGAGGCCGCGCGCAACCGTTAGATGCAAAGATACTGACTCCCGCTGGTTGGAGGACAATGGGAGACCTGCGAGTTGGAGACTTGGTTATTGGCGCTAATGGGAAAGCGACTAGGATAACTGGCGTATTTCCCCAAGGGCCAAAAGATATATTTAGGGTAACCTTTAGTGATGGGGCTAGCACTTGTTGTTGTGATGACCATCTGTGGCAAGTAACCACGTTAGCTAACCGTAAGTATCTTAGTCGCAGCCAATATGGGCCGATAAAGCTCTATGCTAATGCTGGGAAGCCATTTATGGTGCTTCCTCTTAGTAATCTACGCAGTGACTTCCTAGACCATAGCCAGGGCTTTGAGGAGCATAAGTACCAAATTCCGGTTGTGGCTCCAGTAGAATTTGACCCTGTTAAGTTACCAATTGATCCTTATATCCTTGGGTGTTTGTTAGGTGACGGATCTATGTATAACCCAAATAGTTCTGTTGCCTTGACTACGGGGGATATAGGCATACGAGAAGAGGTGTCCCGCCGTTTACCGGTTCAATATGCGTTGGTACCAGATGGTAGAGTACAGGACCCTCCTCATTCAACTACCTATCGCTTAACTGATAAGCGTGGCAAGTTGGGGAGGGGCTATCACAGTGAGATTAAACTTGCTCTTAAAAGCTTGAGGTTGATGGGTAAAGACTCCTACACTAAGTTCATACCTACTATGTATCTCCGTGCATCAGTTTGGGATAGGTTGGAGCTACTGCGAGGAATTATGGATACGGACGGTTGGACCAGAAAAGGCAGTGGGGCTAGTGTAGCTAGGATGAGTACAGTCTCTAGGCAGCTGGCTGATGGTGTGGTGGAGTTGGTGAGGTCGTTAGGGGGCATTGTAAAAACAAGTCCTTACAAAAGTGGGGTTAGCAAGTGGGCAGGTGGGCGGACGACACTTAGAAAAGGTGGGTGGGAGCTTGTACTGGCTATGCCAGATGGCATGAATCCGTTTAAGCTTTCCGAAGGAATACCTTCGCAAAGTAATCTTTCGAAGCTTCAAAGAAAGGCATGTTGCTGGCATAATTGTACAAAGTACAAGCCAATGCGAGCTGTGGTATCTATAGAATTAATCGGTGTAGAACTAGCTCAATGTATATCTGTTGAGGCTGAGGATGGATTATACATTACTGACGATTTTATTGTAACGCACAACACCTCAGTGTATTTCGTCGATGAAGCAGCCTTTATTGAGCATCCGGATCGGGTGGACCAGGCATTGGTAGCTACCACGAACGTGCGAGTTGATGTGTCAACTCCCAATGGCTTAGGCAACCCATTTTATACCAAGCGCCACTCTGGTCTAGTACCAGTGTTTACCTTCCATTGGAAGGATGATCCTCGTAAAAATGAAGAATGGGCTACCAAAGTTAAGGCCGAGAAAGGTCTGACGGTATTCGCTGCAGAATACGACATTGACTACTCCGCTTCAATTGAGGGAATAGTGATACCTGGAGCCTGGGTACGGGCAGCCGTTCGTAGCGATAATGCCGATCCCAGCGAGAAATCCGACCCTAAGGAGCGCTCTACGAACGGTGCCCTACCCATTATCAAATCCGCCAAGTGTACGGCCGGCTGCGATATAGCAGAAGAGGGCGATAACCTAAGTGTGTTTATTCCCCGTTGGGGTGCATACATAGGCGACCCGACGAGTTGGGGCCAGTTAAACACAACTCAGACAGCCTGGAAGTTCCGGGACTTGGCGCTAAGGCATCTAGCCCAAGAGATAGACTATGACTCGATTGGAGTGGGGGCCGGCGTCAAGGGCACGTTGGACTCCTCGGATAAGGTGTTACCATTCCGAGCGAAGGCAGTTAATGTAGGCGAATCCCCAACGGACAGCATCTGGCCCGATAAGCAGACTAGTAAGGAGAAGTTCAGTAACCTTAAGGCTGAACTCTGGTGGCGGGTACGCCAGCGCTTCGAGAAGACCTACGAGTATGTTACTCAGGGTATCAAGCATCCTCCGGAAGAGATGATTTCGATACCCAACCATTCACAGCTTATCGCGGAGCTATCCCTGGTCCTACACAGCCGGACTGAGAGCGGCAAGATCAAGATCGAGTCGAAGGAGGCGTTGGCCAAGCGGGGTATCAAGTCTCCAGACTTCGCAGAGGCTCTTATCCTCTCTGAAGCAGCCTTTGCGATTAAGCTACGGCAGTTCTGGATGAGGTGAAACCGTGGATGAATTATTCGGTTTTGAATTATTCGGTTTTCCAATCATTTTTGATAAGAGCCTTCCCAGGTCGGGCCCAATCGTGCTAGCTCCAATGGATTGGGACGAATACGTGTTGGTCAAGATTACCTGTCAGCGCTGTGGCTGGTCTACTCAGTTAACTCTGGCCAAGGTCAATGTGGAGGGACCTGACATTCAATGCCCTAACTGCGACGTTGTCTACAAGTTAGACCAAAGGTTGGACCAACTATGAACCGCAGGGACTTCTTTGGTAAGATCGGTGCTGTGGTGGCTGCTGCAGTAGGGGCAGGGGCTATAGTTCCGGTGACGAAGAGCGAGCGTTGGTATATACCTAGCCACTGGGCAAACCCTCCGGATTTGAACAATAGTGCCAGGGAGCTCGATATGCTTCTCAGGAGGCTGCACTCGGAGGCGTTGGATTGGTATAAGAAGTATGGAGACGTGGACCCAAGGAGCCTGCTGTGATTAAGTCGAGGATAGAGAATGGAATACCTAAATTGGAGCTTTCGTTTGAGGACGTTCAGGAGCTGCGCGATTATTTTACTAAGTGCCTAGAGGTATGGCCACGTGACCATCTTACGCCGGAGGGCACCCCGGCTAGGACCTTACAGGTGTGGATACCTCTACTACCGGAGTTTCAGGACAAGGTATGAGACCTGTGCCAGAATGGTGGTGGAGTTACATGAACCTTGGTAATCCGATAGACAAAGAACTACAGGGCTTGGCGTTTAGGACTAGCCTCGACCGGCTCGTATTCTTAAGGACCTACAGGACGTGGGGGGTACTCAGGAGCTGGAGGCAGTTAAAGAGCGGATAGCCGATATCGACGCAAACCGGGCTGCTAAAAGTAAGCAGCTAAAGGATCGGCGGGTAGTCGCTTAGGACGCGATATCTGCTGTAGATACGGGTTACCCCCCCCCCTTACTTTCGGAAAATCGGCGGTCCTATGCAGGTATACTTGTCTGCGCCGTTTACCGCGAGTAAAACCTAGCTAGAGAGGAGCGAGCCGTGAAGCCAAGAGTAACCCTAAGCAGGAGAGCGAGCCGCGAGCAATGAGTAACCCAATACCGAAGAGCGAGCCGTTTAGAATGAGTAACCCGTTAGCCAGGAGCGGGCCGTTATAGCAGAGTCACCCGCGTCTCAAGAGCGTGGGACAGAGAAGAGTTTTTACAAAGGAGTAAATATGATGGATGCTAGGCGCCGCGCTGAACTCGAAAAGACTGTGCAAGACGCTGGATTTGGTTACATGGCACCGAGTAACCAGCTCTATGCAAAGGATGTCAGGGAGCTACTCAAGGAGATTGACTTGCTAATGGTTAGCTCTGTTAAGCTAGACGAACTTACTACCCGGTTTATTGAGGTAGTGAGGGAGAACGAAAGGCTACTAGCTCTACCAAGACCCCCCAGGTCTGACGCGGCTATGGAACTAGACGAAGTCCGTTCTAAGCTAAGCGATGAACTAATCCACTACAGCGACCTGCGCGCCCAGTATGAAGAGCAGGAAGAGGAGTTCAAGAAGTTACAGGCTGAATGCGACCAGCTGCGCAGTAAGCTCAAGAGCCTTGAGGGCTCGGCAAGTTCTTCTTTCGGGCAGATGTAATGAGCTTCCAAAGGAAACCTTTGAAAGTAATCTTTCGAAGCTTACTCTTGGGCTAACTACAATAGGCCGACAAAACAGTGGGAACTGTCGGGGGTATGGCAACCCCCATCTGCTCTTTTGGGTAACCTTTCTATGAAAGTTAAAGACCTAGTTGCTGAACTGCTAAAGCATGACCAGGAGCTGCCTGTCTGTTTAGCTGATTGGAACGAAGGGTACAGAGCCCCAAGTGAAGCTGCTGCTGAGTATATAACCATGGTGGCAGGAGAGTACGATCCTAATCCGTGGGTTGAGGGGGCTGTAGCCAAGTTTGTCTGTATAGGACAGAGTCCGCTACGATGACCAGATACTATCATCTATCAAGACGGGTCAGTTCATATCAGGATCGTAAATGACACGAGTTGTGAATTTATCCGATTCCAGAAACTGCCGGTTATTTGAGATGGTGAGTAGGTAAACGACTAGAGATGGCTGCGGCACTGGTTGTTGGAGGAGCACTCGGAGGCGCAATAGCCTACGGCAGCGGCTGGGGTGGGAGTTGGATGGACACTTCGTTGATGGTAGTTGGAGGAGTCTTAGCGGCTATACTGGGAGCAGCTGGCGCGTTTGATGAACCTGGATGGTGGAAGTAAGGAGGGAACCTATGCCAGGCCGGCTTAACCAATTTAGCCGTGAAGTTGTTCTACCAGCTCCTGATGCTTTCGGTAACTATTGGCTGGGGGTAAAGCCAGGTGGTGCAGTCATATTCAGGTCGGGTTCTACTACTCATCTGGTCCAGCCAGGTAAATTCTTTGCTAGTAGGGGGCTGGGTAGGGGCAGTATCCTGTTAGACGACGGTGGTATCCGTTACTTTGATACCGCCAGAGAGGCACTTGATGCGTTGGAGAAGGAGGAAGCGATATGATTGAGCACGACTATAGAACTAGTCCAACTACTTTCTATGTTAGTAGAGAGTATGCATCCCCGTTCCGTTGGTGCGTTAGGGCTGGTTGGCGGTTCGGCAGCTATCTGATTGCATTTTATTGGAGGCGTAGTCGGGCTGAAAGGGTAGCTCTAAACTTAAATCGGTTTGCTCAGGAGCACATGTTGGTAAAGCCGGTTCCCGACCCTGTGCCTATACTCGTTATTGATATCCCTACTTCAAACATCGCTGCTCAGAACAGGTATCCTCTTAACCTAAAGGCGTGGAGGATTCAAAGAAGGAATCTGGCGAACATGACTGATTCCCGTCTAAGGGTTCTCCAATACTGGTGGAAAGAGCTGGCGCCTAAGGGCTCTGACGTTGTAGTAGCCCATTGGGCTAGGGAAAACATGCCAGAGATCCTGGCGGAGATAGAGCATCTCCAAGAGAAGATCCGCATGCTAATCTTTACTATGTGCCTAACCAAACCGATACGGGAGGCTCTTGGTCGATGTGAGTCGGAACCAACCAAGGTAGTCGAGTTGCTAGACTCGGTTCGTAAGTCGTTAGAGAATTATTCGTGACTACTGAAATACTCCTCCTTACTATTGCCGTTGTTGCTCTAGCGGTCTCTACCACCGTGTTAGCTGGCTCCGTTCCCTTCCTTTGGTGGCGGGCCTTTAAGCTGGAAGCCAAGATAGATACACTAGATACAGCGCTGTCGGAGTTCATGGAAGTAGCGGGGGTTAAGAAAGAGTGAATAAGTACTACCGCAAGAAACCACTAGTCGTTGAAGCTGAGCAATGGTTTCCCGGACGAAGACGTTCCAGGCGTGCATCCGGGAGTGTTGGGTGAGTACGGACCCTACGTGGAGACTGCTCACGGCCAGCGGGCTTTCCTTGCCCCTGGCGATTGGGTGATTGCTGAACCGGACGGACGCGGTTACCCGTGCAAGCCGGACATCTTCCAGGCGTCCTATGAACCCGCAGAGTCAACCAACGTGAATGAGTAGGAATACCGATGGTTTGCAAGTGGGTGCTGGACGCCATGCTGACTGCTTTGGCGTTGGTACTATTCCCATTCGTGTTATTAGCGGAGCTAATTGAAGAATTAGGCACGATGGTGGCAACGAAGTTGAAAAACCGCAAGTAATCCAGCGTGATAGGGAGCGGTAGACATAGGCAAGTCAGGGGCACCTTACATGTCCCGTAGCTGGGATGGATCGGCCGTTAGCGTCTCAGTGCGCAGGTTCGACTCCTGTCCGCTCTGTAGACTAATGTAGGCATGTACGCGAAATTAATCATTTGTGAACTCTGCAACCGGCGCTGCCGTAAGAGCCCTTGCCACGATTGCCGCAACCGGCCTAAGACGAAACGTAAGAACCGGCACGCCTCTGCCAGGACACAGCGGTCCTTCTGCCCAGAACTGGCTGAGACTGTAGAACGCCGAATTGCAGAATACGCAAGAAGAGCAGAGCGCGCAGAGGCTCTGTTCCAATGAGTCGACTCTCACGAGTAACCCTAGATCAACGAGCGAGCCGTGTAAATGGAGTACCCCACACAGAGAGAGCGAGCCGGAGTTGACGAGTAGCCTTTGAAAGAGGAGCGAGCCGTAAACAGGGAGCAACCCAGAAGGGGGGAGCGAGCCGCCAAGGTTGAGTAACCCACAAGGGCAGAGCGAGCCGTATTAGGCGAGTAACCCCTTGAGGCGGAGCGTTCTAAGTGTCTCTTGGCTAGATCTAGGACAAAACTGAAAGGAGGCCCCGAAACTAAAAATGGTAAGCATCGTGCTCAGTGACAGAAAGTGAACTCCGTTTGTTCAAGTAGGCCCTGTAAGCCTGGGGAGCCTACATTACCTAAAAAGCGTGGGGGGATGTGGGCTCCTTTTGTTTTTAGGAACCGTACCTAGAAGTCCTAACGCTATAATACCTAAAAGCGTGCCGACTCCTCCACGGAAAGGTGAGCGAGCGCGGGCCGATGAAAGAAGAGTAAACCGAAACGAACGAGCGAGCCGTAACCGATAGTGTAACCCTCACACGGTGAGCGAGCCGTTATTTCCGAGTAACCCGCACGCGAAGAGCGAGCCGATGAACCTGAGAAACCCTAGTACAAGGAGCGAGCCGATGGACGTGAGTAACCCAATGCCGGAGAGCGAGCCGTAAACTGAGTAATCCTTAGACGCAAGCAAGATGCCGACGAAGCGGTTTTCAAGGAGGGAAAGATGCGTTGTGAAAAATACCTGGATGCCCTTCGCAACATGAGGAAGGAGGCAGTTACTAAGCACTCCACTCGCGGCGAGCGCGTTATCGGTTCGCTGTTTCCCAATCGTGGAACGGGTTGGCCCAGTGGATGGACGCAAAGTAAGCTTGAACAAGTTAACCATTTCAAACATTGGGTATTCGTCGCAATAGATACCATATTGTGCAAGACGTCGTCTATCTACCCAAATATAGCCTACATTGTAGATAAGCCCAAGCCTGGTCACACGGTTAAAGCCTGCCAACGCGGACTTATGAACTTAGCGGGCCGTGGCTTTGGTGGTAGTCCAGAGATTGACGGACAAGGGTTAGGCGGTAATAGGCCGCAGGCTTTGTTTAGCGACGGGGGCCATTCCTTCCTAACGGTGGGCGAATACCGTTCCAAGGCTCTCTCGGTAGTTAAACCCCACGAAGAGTTAGAGCCGGTAGAGGCAGACCACCACCTGCGCCGGCTTATCGAAAACCCCAACCC
>Ga0066687_10000189_pt1 | contig 15949 bp, 12 predicted proteins | sample GraSoiAngelo_136_FD_65630 | JGI IMG/M metagenome (GOLD analysis project Ga0066687, IMG submission 65630) | Grasslands soil microbial communities from the Angelo Coastal Reserve, California, USA - 14_0929_09_20cm | ecosystem: Environmental > Terrestrial > Soil > Grasslands | place: USA... | reverse complement strand
TTTCAGGGAGCCACGGGATCTCGAAAAACGGCACCCACGGAATTCGAAAGGTCTGCCAGTCTTCGAGATGAAACACGGCTCGAACCAGCGTCTTCGGATGAGTGCAGTTGATCACGACGAGTTTGCTGATCAACTCCGAATATCGATGAGAAAATATCCATCCAATCGCTCCGCCCCAGTCGTGAGAGACCAGCACGGGACGATGCAGGCCGAGCTGCTGGATCAGGCTCTTCACGTCATCAATAAGAGTGTGAACATCGTATCCGGAGCGCGGCCGAGCCGTTTCGCCGTAGCCTCGCAAATCGGGAGCATAGATGCGAGCTTCACCGAGTCGCTCCATCACCGGTCTCCAGCTCATCCATCCTTCCGGAAATCCGTGCAGGCACAACACCGGCGGCCCATCCTTGTCTCCAGCGACCGCCACATGAAAATCGATGCCGTTGGCCGGTACGCGTATGTGTTCGATACTCGCTTCCATCAATGCTCCATTGGAATAAGTCGCGCGATTCCGGAAAGCGATTCTTACGCCGGCCTCGGAACAGGGATCGGGATCAATCAGTCTCAAGACTGCTGAGATACCTCAAGGCGCGTATGCCGGGAAGAAAAAAGTACGAGCCTCCGCGGACGGTGATGAACGCCGGAATGCCGCTTATGCGGCGTCTCAAACCGGCCTCTTGCGGAATACTGAATGAATTCGTGAACGGGCACTCGGAAACGGCTTCGCGATTGCCGATTATGGGGTCGCTCTCTTCGGTCATTCCGTCGAACTTCGTGCTCGACAGCCAAGCCCCCTGTATGAACTCAAATTGCCGCGATATGTTCGCGTTCAGGCAAATGAAATGCAGCCCCCGTTCGCCGATTTCATTCCCGCCATTCTTTATTGCGTCGTTAACAGGCAGGGGCTCACCGTATTCGACGCCGCGCCGAAGAATGCGATGAAATCGAACCGACGAGATCAAGTCTCCGCGAAACCCTTTGCCTCCGAACCCGAGCGTGCGAATCAGTTTCGACAAAAGACCTCTCGTACCGTCCGGAAGATCGGCGTTGCGCGGATTTGCTCGCCTAACGTGAGCGCCGAAGGGACAACGCGTTCCATCGGGATCGGATGAAAAGGTGAACTGGTTTGCGTCGCGTTTATCAGAATCAATGCCGGGAATCGGGCTCGAGCTCTTTACGGCGAGAGCTTCGCCGCCCATTTTCCGCCCGACCATTAACTCAGCGAGTCTTTGACGCTCCGACCGGTCGCCGCCGACCTGGTCGTCTAGAAACTTCCAGAAGCGGCCCACGTGCTGCTGCAACTGGCGAAATACGAGATATGTTCCATTGAATGCAAAGTCCTTCTTGCCGGGTTTGTCTTCGGCTTCGGCTAGTATGCCGCGCGGATCGTTCGCGAGATCAAGGAGCGGCCGATCCGTATACTTGCCATACTCGTTTCGATGGCCGAGCAGAAACTCACCGAGCGCGACCAGATTGCCGTACTCGAGTTCGTCACGGCCGTCGAGCTTTCTCTTTCCATCCCAATCGACCGTAGGCTGGCTGATGCCGTCCTTGAAACCGAAAGGCTCGACTCCTCCAAAGTCCGCTGAAGTCAGGCATCCCCGCAATGCGAGTCCGGCCGAGCTCAGTCCATCAACTGTCGCATTCTTGCGCGCTTCGAGTCCGCCTTTCACCGAATAGAGCATCAGCATCAAATGAGGCGTATTGTCGGAATCTCCGCCCCATTGCCATTCTCTCGGAGCGTTTTCACCAACATCACCCAACCGTTTCGAACGCGATTCTTCGTAGATGCCTGTTTTGAACTCTTGAGAAAACTGATCGGCTATTTCCGATGAGAGTCCGATCTTTCGAAGCCCGGAATGAGTGAATGCGACCTGAAGCGCGAAATCAGGAGGCGTCGACAACTCTTCCGCGTCAGCAACATCAAGGGTCTTCAGCCAGTCTCGCGCCGCCCGCGGACTGATTATTTCAAGCAGGAGAAAACAGGATTCGGGAAGGCGCCCATAGCCGTATCTGACCAGACCCTGTACATCTTTGAAATCGATCTTTGAATGCTTCATAAGAACGCCGCCATCAGAAGAGTCTTAGCCAGTCGCGAGCCTCGCCTTCGCTCATCGACGAGCGCTCGAGTCCTTCGCGAATCAGGGTGTTTCGTTCCAGATTCACCGTTGTCAGACCGGGGTGCGCATCGTACCAAACCTCGGTTGGAAGCTCGTGACGGCGAATGAAATACTTGAACTTCTGTTCGTCCTTGGCGCCGTCCAGAATCAGCCAGTTCGTTTTCGGGTAGCCGATGCCGTTGCTGAAAACCAGATTCAAACCCCAACCGACCTTATTAATGAAATCATCCATGTAGCTGTCCAGCCCGCCGTCGTAGTTGCTCGCGAACAACAGCCGCTGCTTGTTGTCGAGAAAAACCCAGCGAGCGAAATGGATAGTGTTTACGCGAGCAAGATGGCCGCGGTTGAAGATATAGCGCGTCGTGTAGTCGATTACCCACAGGATAAAGGACAGCGTCCATCGTCGAAAGAGGCCCGGCTTCAAGCTTCCCATCGCGCTGAACTGATTGCTGACAAAATGATCTTCCAGACGCGCGAGATTCGCCGCGTGATCCGGATCGGGGCGCGGCGCGATCTCGGCATCGGATCGCTCGCGTCGGCGGAGCTGAATAACGAAGATCGGCAGATAAAGAAGCAGAAACGGCGTAAGAAGAAGCAGGACTATCGGAACACCGAGCAGGTGTATTGCGTTCGAGACCCGCCACGACAGCGGTGTGGCGTCGGGCTCTGTCAAAACAACTCGACCTGCCTCCCTTTCCCGCTTCACAAACGAAACCAATTCCCTTCTCGCTTCAGTCGGAGCGAGTCTCGAAAGCGAGGCCTGATTTCCATCGATATACGATTCGAGTGATTGTCTTAAGGCATCTTCCTCGCGAACCTGTCGCATCGTCCTGCCAATCCAATTGACGTATGCGGTAGCCGAGCGCTGATTGTGCTGCTTCATCCAGCGGGCAAGATGGGTCCCATTCGAGAATCCCTGACAATGAGAAAACAGCCGGCGGAGCCCCGCCTCGCATTGCCCCGCGAGCTCACTCATAAACGAATCGAGCGGTCCGTCAAAATCACACAAGAACGCAAGGTAGACGGGCAGTTCCGCTTGGGGCGCCCCTATGACTCCGAGATCGCCCCTCGTCTGATCCTTGAGAAGTACGAGCCGGGCAAAGTGAAGCCGCTCGAATCGGCCAAATGGAATGACGTCGTTGTTAGGATTGACGACCCCTTCGCGGTGATTCATCGAAGCGAGCAATTCGCGCAAAGACGATTCGCGGCTGAGATCAACCGGCGCGATTACCATGAAGTATGATTGCGGAGTCATCGATTTTTCTCGGATCAACCTGGCGTTGCTAGACGAAGTCGCCGGCCCGCTCAATTCGAGCCGTGTAGTTTACCGGCGTATGATCGGTGAACTTCTCGGCAAAGCTCCTGCCCGCTGTACGCACGAATTCCAGGAATCTTCCGCTCAGCGAATTCAGATGGTCGAGAACCTGGCCTTTTGGAGTTGCAAACCCGTCTTCGTCATCGCCCGGCTTGCCGCGTCTAAGATGCCCCACATGATCGATATGGTGCGGGATTCCAACATGATGAAAATCAGGCGTAAGAAGAAATTTGCGCGGCGGAACGGTCGGAACGAAATCCCTGTCGTTGACGACCCGGCAGTGAAAGAAGTCGTCGGGAAAGGCGTGAGCAAAGCCTCGCGTTCCGACCCGCGGCGAACCGAACGTATAAAGCGCGGCCGGCTTCACAGCCTTCTCATCGAGAAACCGCGTAGCCGCGGCCAGAGTCGCGAGCGACGCGCCGAGGCTGTGACCTGTATAGAATACAGGCCCGTCCTCTTCCTTCAATTCGTCCAGCGCCGCACGTAAATTATCTCCCTGCTCCCAGATCGCATCGAACTGCTTCTTGAAGCCTTCGTGCACCTTGCCCTCGCCGCCCCAATCGGTAGGCTTGAAGTCGAGATCAGCCAGTAGATCGCCCGGTCCGAGAGTGCCGCGGAATGCCAAAACTACAAAGCCTTTGCCTTTGATCAAAGCTGCCTGCGCGTCTTTGATATTCTTCTCCTGAACATGTCCATCAAAGAATCTCGTCTCCTTGAGGCCGAAATGATCGAAGATTTCTTGTCGCGAGGGTTGTTTCGGTTGCTCATCCGGCGGTCGATCCTTCCGATAAACAAGCCGGCAACACTCCATCAACCATAGTCCGTTGTCGCGCGAATAGGACTTTGCGGCGACAGGATTGAAGACGGGCGCATCTTCAAAATGAAAGAAATTGGAGGCCTCGCCGGGGTTGGTCAAAGCTTCAAAAGAATTGTCCTCTTGCATCTTGGCTCCTGATGAAACGGATCGCGTCCACGTACCTGGACCGCGATGGGCTTCAGAACGCCGCTTGCTCGTGCTGAAACAAGCCGCTGGATATCAATGCTATTGCGGAAACTGGACCGCGAAATCGATCAATCTCTTCTTGCCCCAATAGACTTTTCCAAGATAGAACCCAGGCGCGATCTGACGTATCTCATCTCGAATCCAATGGGCAAGAAGCGACGTTTCAGAGTAATCGAGAACGATGCACTCCTTTCCATCCAGCCAGCTTGGCGCCTTGTATACCTTCGCGATGATCGCATTCAGGCCAAAGCTGAGTATCCTGTTTCTCAACACGCCGTGCTTCGCATCGAAGGTCTTTCCCTGCCATGCGAAATGATTCACGAACTCGGCTATGTCTTCGGTGTACGTGGTGCCGGGAGCGACTATGGCTGTTCCCTTCGCTTCGCCGTCTGGAATTTCTCCCGCGGGACTATTCGTAAACAACTCATCCAGTTGCGCCTGAGACATTTTGAGCAGATCGGATACGGTTATTGCCATTTTTGTTTACTCCTATTTTTCAATTGAGCGCTTCCTACAGCGTCTTCAGAAATTCAATCAGGGCTCGCTTATCCGAGTCCGGCAAATTGCCGCCAAACTCATGGCCGCGATCCTCTATGAGATCCGGGCAGGTGCTGATCTTGTACAATTCGGGAGCAACTTCCCTTTTCAACAGCTCTTTGGCCGCGGCCGCGTCAAGATGCTTCGTCTTTATTTCAATGAGCGCAGCCTTAACCTTCAGGCAGATCTTCACCAACTCGACAGGGTCGGTGTCGGGGCCGACATTCGCCAACAAGTTGATCGGCGTGCCTTCAGGAATCGGGCCGACCCTGAAGTAGCCGTCGGCATCAGCGTGCGGCTTGAGCAGCGCGCGAAGCGGTTCGGGAATAACGGAGACTTGTAGCTGAAGGCTGCATTCTTGCGAGGTTCGCCAGATTGATTCTTTCCCTGGCCGCCTCTCTGGCCACAGCAGCTTCGTGATCGCGTCGTCGAATGCTTCCATGCGGCCTTTGACAGACGGATCGCCCGTAAACTTGCCCAACGCGTTGTTGTGAAATAGCGGTGCGGAAGACCATACGCTGACGAGCGAAGGGGTCCGATAGTATCCGGGTCCGCCGCCGGGAACGTTGAATTTCTCGGTTCGGTCCGCGTACGGATTCCAGACCTCTATTTCACCGACTGACGGAAGATTCTTGTAGGTCTCCGAAGAGAACGAATCCCAGATGTGGCCGCGGATCGCGTTCGTCCCGCAGGCGCGAGCCGCGTTAGTGCCGATCAGAGTTATCGGCTTTCGCTTATCATCCGAAAAGAAGTTGCCTTCGCGAAAATCGGGACTGAGCACGGCGGTTCGGAACCAATCGGTCTCACTGACCCCATCGGGAGGCCGCTTGCTCGAATGACAGGTCGCGCAGTTCTCGGCGAAGACAATCTTGCCTCGCCGGAGCACCGCTTCATCCTTGGTGATGTAGTCCTTGCCTCCCGGCGCATCCTCCAGCCTGAACGATTTCAAACGCATGAAGAATTTTGCTACGTTCTGAAATTTCTGTTGAGTCGCGAGCCAGTAGACCGAATATTTTTGCGCGGTCTCCACGGAAAATGGCTTCTGTTTCGTGAGCCCGATGAGCGCATTGTGCTGCTGAAGCCAGTGCTGGCTGTAGCTGCCGATGTTTATGTAGACGCGAAGCGTCGCGCCCGGAACTCCCACCGAATCCGCGCCGTCCTTGAGCACGTGCGGCACTTTCATGTGCGCGCTGACGGTCGGCAAGTGCAGCGTATCGCCTGCGAGTTCTTCGTCTTCGGCCTCGTCGAGGCGCGAGCCAAGCAAGAATACCGGATTGATCGCGTTCGGATTGTTGATGTGATCGGTAGCAAGCCGCGAAGTATCGGAGGTGCCGGGCGGCTGGGTCTTCAGCATCTCCCAAAAGAACCCGCCCTCGCGAACCGTGTTCGCGAAAGCCTTGCCTTCGCGAATGTATTGATTGCCGATGGCCGACGCGAGATTCTCCCATGCGGGATTTTCAGGATCGGCTGGAGGCTTAACCGGATTGAAGGCTATGTGACACGATCCGCATGCGACACCCACTCTATACGGCCTCACAAGGTTCGGGTCCGCCGCATAATCGGGATCATTGTAGTAGCGGTCGGCGTTCCATTTGGTCTTGGCGGCAGCGTCGAAAGCCGGATTGTTGAAGAGACGGAATCCCATGATTCCCGTCGCTCGGCCGTAGACGTTCGGATCAATCGCCGATGATTCCGGCTCGACCGCTTCGTCAATCCAGAGCCCGTACTGATCGGGCTTTGACGCCTCTTTATAGCCCGGCTGATTGATGAGGCCCATCTCGCTGAATCGCTTTCCGTGATTGCGCGAGTCGATCATCTTGAGCATGTCGGTAAGGCCGTAAGCCTCTCTGGCCATTCGATCCCAGAACTGCTCCGTTCCTCCGCACCAGAGATTCCAGGTGTTGCGTCCTTTTATCTCATCCGGCGCGAGGTCGATGCCGCCGTCCATAGGCTTGAATACATCGACCGCAAGCTCGGGCAAATCTTCCGGCGTTCGCCCTCCGGCATCATCGATAAGCGACTTATCCCGCTTGTCGCGATTGCAGCCAAAGGCGGCCAGCCCCATCAAAACCAAAACCACAAACATCGCAGCGAGAGAGATTCTTCTTTTCATTGGTGAATTTCTTCGTCCCTTTTTTGTTTTTGAAAGCGAACTCGAATCGCACGAAACGCAACTGTATTGAAAACTATCGCTAACTCGCGATTATTGTCGAGAGGCAATGCTTCAAATCGATTTAGTGTTGAGCCAGGTCTTTTAATTCGGCAGCGGACGATTGTAGTACGTCGACCATCTCCCAATCCATATAGACGCCATCGCGCTGCACTATTATTCAAACCTCTGGTGATTCTTGATTCGGCCGCGGTTGGTGGAATGCGCGACCAACTCTACTCAACTGGAGGCGCTCGACGCGCATTCCACGTTCTCGGGGGCGGAAGATACATCACACGGCAGGCAGCGAGGATTGGCCGGAGGATTGCTTACAATCTTCAGTCGAACACTTCCTCGGAAATGATCGTTTGAAAGACGCACCCAGACATCAAAGTAGGTTTCGGTCGAGAAGATGCGATGAAATTCATTGAGGCTGCCCGGCTCGCTTTAAGCGCCATAGCTGCCCACAAATTGCGTTCGTTTCTCACGCTCCTCGGGATCATCGTCGGCGTGGCTACCGTGATCGTGGTAGTGACCCTGATCGAGGGCTTCAACAAGTATTTCGAAGAAAAAGTCGCGGATCTCGGCTCTAACGCCTTCGTGGTCAACAAACTCGGACTCATCACCAGCCTGCAAGAGTTCTTAGATCGAAACAAGAAAAACAAGGACATCAAGCTCGATGATTTTCATGCCATCAAGGAACATCCCGTGTACGTCAAAGACGCCGCGGCCTATTCCGGCAAGACCGTGGATGTTCGTCGCGGATCGCAAGTGCTCAACGACATCCGACTGCGGGGCGTCACCCACAATCTTATCGATATAGATACAATGAAGGTGGGACAGGGCAGGTACATTGGAAAAGAAGACGAAGACAACTGCTCTTATACCTGTTTCGTGGGCTCGAATATTGCCGATCAGTTCTTCCCCGCCGTTGATCCCATTGGCGCCGAAATCAAAATAGACGGACGTCCATTCAGAATAATCGGCATTGCACAGGCCATCGGAAATATCTTCGGCCAGCCTCAGGACAACTTCGCGATAATTCCGCTCGCCACTTTTCAAAAGATCTACGGCACGCGGGGCTGGATGAACATCAAGGTTTCCGCGATCTCTTCCGAATCGGTTGAGCGTGCAATCGACGAGGTCCGGGTCACCCTCCGAGCGCGCCGGCATCTGAATTATCACGACCAGGATAACTTCGGCATCATCACGTCCGATGCGATAAACAACATGCGCGAGAAGATCTTCGGCACGATCTCGATCGTGACTATAGGGGTCACTTCAATCGCGCTTGTGGTAGGCGGCATCGTGATCATGAACATTATGTTGGTATCGGTAACAGAGCGAACGCGAGAGATCGGGGTGCGTAAATCGCTCGGCGCCCGCCGTCGCGACATTCTTCGGCAGTTCCTCGTTGAATCGACGGTTCTTTCCTTGATCGGAGGAGGCATAGGCGTGTCGATTGCCTATGCTATTGCGAAGGCGGGAACGGCTATATTCTCGCTGCCGACGGCGCTCCCGCTGGTGTGGACGATAACCGCTCTGTTGGTGTCCGGCAGCATAGGTCTCTTCTTTGGCATATACCCGGCCTGGAAGGCGGCCAAGCTCGATCCGATCAACGCGCTTCGGGCGGAATAATACAGGTCCGCCGGAGCTCACAGCGTACCGGTGATTGATGTGAAAGGCCGTGTGATGAAAAGACAGGATATAAGAGAAAGCCTGGCGATGGCCCTTTCGACCCTCCGGGCCCACAAGTTTCGCTCATTCTTAACCGTGCTCGGCGTCGTCATCGGCACGATGACCGTGATGGTAATTGCGTCTTTTATCGCCGGCCTCGATCATAAGTTCAGACAGGAAGTCGAGTCATTCGGAACAAACGCGATCTTTATTTATAAGTTCGATCCCGGGATTCATATGGGAAACCTGACCCGCGAAGAGCGCATGAGGAAGCCCATCAGCTACGACGACGCGATGGCGCTCAAAGACTGTCCGTCGGTCAAATATCTGACGCCGTTTATGGGGCCGGACGTGGCCAAGGTCCGATATCAAACCGAAGAGCTCTATGTCACGCAGGTTCAAGGCACGCTTCCCGAATACGATCGAATGGACGGCATCGATATCACCGAAGGCCGCTTTTTTACCGAGACTGAAAACCAACACCGCGCCGATGTGTGCGTAATCGGAGCCGACGTAGCCGATAAGTTCTTCCCTCACGTTCAAGCCCTCGACAAGGAGATTCTTGTAGACGACAAGTCCTTGACCGTTATCGGCGTGCTGAAGAAGCAGGATACATTTTTGACCGGCGACAACGACGGCGGAAATCAAAACCGCGCCGTGTACCTGCCTTACGAGACGATAAGAAAGCTCTACCCTCAGCAGAAGGACCATTTCGTGATGGCGCAGGCTTATCCCGGCAGCATGGATAAGGCTATTGAAGAGATCAGGCAAGTGCTCCGGCGCCGCCGCAACGTGGCTTTCTATAAGGACGATAACTTCGGAATCTCGACGCCGGACGCGATCACCCAGCAATTTCACAGCATCACCGGCGGCATCGCGATCTTGATGTTCGCGATCTCGAGCGTTGGTTTGCTTATCGGCGGCATCGGCGTCATGAACATCATGCTGGTCTCGGTTACCGAGCGAACGAAAGAGATCGGGGTTCGAAAAGCCATCGGCGCCCGTCGTTTCGACATCCTGTCGCAATTCCTGATCGAGGCTATAGCGTTGACTGGAAGCGGCGGCTTGCTGGGAATCGCGATAGGCTGGCTCTTGAGCCTACTGATCAATCTGATCCTACCGGTCTACGTGCCTACATGGGCTCCGATAGTTGGATTGACCGTCTCCGCTGGAATAGGCCTGGTCTTCGGCCTCTGGCCCGCGATGAAGGCCGCGCGCCTGAACCCCATCGATGCGTTGAGATATGAGTAAGAATAGGGCGAAGTATCGGCGCCCTATGTCAGCGCAAAAACTATCGGTATTCTTACGAAACGCTCATTCGAATCTTCCGCGCTCGAAGCTGCTGCTGTTCGATACCCATGCCCTTGCCCAGGGCTCTTATATCTAGCGCCTTTGGCGCTTCTGAGCCGCCGCTTATCCTCTTCAAAAGCGCTCATCCTTGACTGGGTCTTACGCCTTTTGTTAGTTTGATCCCGCTTTGCTGAAGCTTGTCTGCTGCCATCGGGCGCACGTCTTTTTCAATTGATTAGCTGAAGAATTTCACGGTCGGAGGCGATAATAATGAGCATGGAAGCGCTTGGCATGATAGAAACCAAGGGGTTTGTCGGCGCAGTCGAAGCCGCGGACGCGATGGTCAAAGCGGCGAATGTCGTGCTGGTCGGGAAGGAATATATCGGAGCAGGTTATGTGACCGTCCTGGTGCGCGGAGACGTTGGGGCCGTCAAAGCGGCTACAGACGCGGGCGCCGCGGCGGCTCGGCGAGTCGGAGAACTCATAAGCGTTCACGTAATACCCAGGCCGCACGTAGAGCTGGAACGCGTACTCGAGGCAAGCGGACTGATCGACCCCCGCTATCAACTGGGCGGCGGCGAGGTGAGGGGGCAGTTGTCCGGTGCAAAAGACGACGGCAAACGCGGCTCCAATGCGGCGGAAAGAGACAAAGCAAAGTAACCTCCCATTGATCAAATCCGCGCCTCCATGCGCATTCCGCGCCTTCTTTCACGGCTTCTTTTTTCAATGGTTGTGCTATGAGCAGCGACAGGGATCGCCAGTCCGTCGATCAAGCCAATGAACTCGTCGAGCGCGCCTTCGAAGCCCAGAAGACGCTCGCCGCTTTCTCACAGGAAAAGGTAGACGGCATCGTCGAAGCCATGGCTCGCGCCGCCCGTGAGAATAGCTATCGTCTCGGTGAGATGGCCCACCTGGAAACCGGGTACGGAAAAGCAGCGGACAAAGCAACAAAGAACATCTTTTCCGCCGAGCAGGTCTATAACTTCATCAAGCCGATGCGCACGGTCGGAATCCTGCGCGAAACCCCGAGCATAGTCGAAGTAGCTTCGCCGCGCGGCGTCATCGCCGCAATCATACCTTCGACGAATCCGACTTCAACCGCGATCTTCAAGATACTTATCTCGACCAAGGCGAGAGACGCAGTCGTGCTCAGCCCGCACCCGACCGCGGCCAATTGCATCTCTGAAACAGCTCGCGTTATGAGCGAGGCAGGCGAAGCAGCAGGGCTCCCGGCCGGCAGCATAGGTTGCATGTCCATAGCTACAATCGAAGGCGCGCAGGAGTTGATGAAGCACAAACGGACCGCGCTTATTCTTGCAACAGGGGGTACGGGTATGGTTCGAGCGGCCTATTCGTCCGGCAAACCCGCGTTCGGCGTCGGACCCGGTAACGTTCCAGCGATGATCGAGCGGAGCGCGAATGTTCAGAAGGCGGTGCGAGACATTCTCACCGGAAAGTGTTTTGACAACGGAACCATCTGCTCGTCCGAACAGGCGGTCGTGGTAGAGCGCGAGATCGAACCGCAAGCAAGACAGCATCTCATCAACGAAGGAGCGTATTTCGTAGACAAGAGCGAACAGGAAAAGCTCGTTAAAGTCGTCGCGACCGAGAAGAACACACTGAATTCTCAAATCGTGGGTAAGAGCGCGAAAGTAATCGCCGACATGGCTGGCATCAGCATCCCGGCCGGCGTTCGAGCGCTCATTTGCGAGCTCGAAGGAGTAGGCCGCGAGTTTCCACTCTCGATGGAAAAGCTCTCACCCATTCTCGCTTACTACGTTGTGGAAAACCTTGACGAAGGCTCCGAGCGCTGTGCCCAAATCCTTCGCTATGGAGGCATGGGCCACACGGCATCAATTCATACAGAGAAGCGCGACGCCGCGCGCGAATACGGCAGTAGAATGCCGGCCTCGCGAATAATAGTGAACAGCCCTTCTACCCACGGTGCGATCGGCTTTACTACCGATCTCGAGCCCTCGATGACCCTCGGATGCGGCTCGTGGGGAGGCAATGTGACTTCGGATAACATCTCGCCTCGGCACCTTCTAGACGTCAAGCGCATCGCCTTTGAGACTAAGCCCGTTAACCACCAGCGGCCTTCTGAGAGGCCGCTTGCTTCCGATGCGCCGGCGCAGCCGAGATCGGACCCTGGTTTGGATCGCGCGCGGATATCGGCCCTGGTGGACAAGTTTCTTGCGGAGAGGCAGATCAATCTCACGCCTCCTCGCCAGCCGGAACAAGTAATATCACCTGCTCCGATACCCTCGGCGCCGCCGGTCGAAGTTCCACCCGCGGCCGTGGTGAATGGCCGGGTTTATGATTTTGTTTGTGAAGACGATGTGAAACGCGCGGTTGCGTCGAATGAGAAAATCAGGGTCAACTCGAAAACGATCATAACTCCTGCCGCGCGAGACCTCGGGGAACAAAAGGACGTGTTCTCGAAGGCGTGATCCGCGACGAAGAATGGACTCTATGGGCGCCGCGAACCAGGCGCGTTGAAAATGTTCAGAATGCGGTCCGCGATGTCGTAGCCTGCTCGATCATAGACGGTCCGCAGGGTTCCTCCTGAGCCGGGCAGCGGCACGCCGACACCTCCTCGCAGATAGATCCTTCCGTCGGTCCTGCTCTTACCGGTAACCGGAGCATACAAGACATAATTAATGAAGTAGTTTCGATTATCGACGCGGCCGGGAATCGTGGTCCTTGGATCGTAAGGCCCTTCGATTTCATGATTCAGCCATAACACGAAAGTGTCAGGGCTGTTCTTGGCCATGTCGCTGGCCTGTTTCCTGTTCGCTTCTCTTCCCATCGATATCGTAAAGGCGCCGGATTTCTTCAGACGCTGAGCGCACGCTTCGGACACCGCTTCGGCGGGAAAGCTCGACATTGTCGCATTCGACAAATAATTCACAATCGCCAGCGGCGTTCGAAGGCGGTCGGGTCTGCTGCCTTCATCCTGCTTCTCTTCTTCTTTGTTCTTGCTGTCGGATGTTTTCGGAGGAGGGTTCTGATTTGGGAGGCGTCGCCCGGATTGAGACGCAAAAGCAACGATCATCAACGAGCAGATCAAAGGAAGGCTCAGGGCTGTAGTTCGGCGAAGCAGTATTTCAGGGATCACATCGGTCCTCCCGTTATCGTTTCGATATCACTTCGTGGCGGGCCGATATCACTTCGTGGCGGGTTTGGCGCCGCTGTCTCGCGGAGCTTGATAGGATGTTCTGGTGCGGGCAACAAGCCGCTGATTGCCGCCATTCACCAATACTCGCAACGCACGCACCGTCCCATCTCGCTTCGCGTTCGTCGGATAGTAGCCGATAGAATACTGCGTTCGCAGGTCATTGGAGATCTGCTGGGCTATCGAATGAACTTCCGTAAGCTCCTTCGGGAAAAAGGCTCGGCCGCCGGTTTCAGTGGCTATTTTGGTCAAGAGGGCTTCCGATCTGTCTTTCTCACTCTTGCCGCGGAACAGCCCGCCTTCGCTGTTCAGGTCGTTGGTAAAGCCGATGAGATAGATCTGAACATCGGCTTCGCGTAAGTGGCCTACTACTTCATCGAACTTATAGTAGCTGTCTTTGTCGATGCCATCGGTCACTAGAATTACGGCTTTTCGCCGATTCTTTCCTTCTTTGCTTGCATAGTCGGCTGCCAGAAAGAGCGCGTCGAGCATCGCGGTCTGGCCGCCTGGTATCAGCCCGTTGAGCGTATCAACAACATCGTTGGTGTCCGTCGTGAATTCTTCGAGCAACTCGGGATCGAGCTTGAATTCAATCACGGCGATCTCGTCTCCGCGGCGGCTCTCTTTAACAAGATTTGTAGAAGCTTTTATTACAGTGTCGAGCTTGGCTCTCATCGAGCCCGAAGTGTCAATCGTAAAGACCAGCGACACAGGCGACTGCTCCCTGCTGAAAAACTCGATCTTCTGAGGGTTCTTGTCTTCCAGCACCTGGAACTGATCCTGTTTCAGATCGAGCACAGGCTTGTTCGAGTTATCAACGACGGTGACGTCGAGGACGACAAGATCAGTTCCCAGTTTCAAGACCGGCTCGTCCTTATCTTTGTCTTTATCTTTTTGACCCTGGCTATCTTCGCCGGGCTTCTGGAGTTTTGGTTTTTCTTTTTGATGAGTGTCCGTCTCTTTTTTTTGCGTCAGGTCTGCAAATGGGGACGTGATGGATGCCGAAGTTATTCGCGCGCGTGCCGGTGAATACATAGCAACCACTATGATGGCCAAACCGGCCGCAATAAAACGCCTTTTCATATTAGAAATCTTACCCCTGGTCTGTCGATTTTCAAGCCTGTGTCCGCACGGCTCTCTTTGAATCATCGCGACTCCGGGCGGCTCCGGCTTATCTCGGTCTTTTCGATGCCGAGCGCAATCGTCTCGTTGCTGTTGAACGCGCACGGAGAAGGACACTGCACAAAAAGGCGGGCAAGAGACAGAAAATGGACGTGCGACTGACCAAACACCCGGGCTATTTCTTAAAGGTCTGATAGCCTTCCTTAAAAGACAGCGACAAATGGCCAAGCCCCTTCGGGGGATTTACCGCGACGTGCACTTTATGCCATTTCGTATCGCTTTCAACATCCGTCGGGTAGAAACCGATCGCGTATTGATGACGAAGCTCCAGGGCGATTCTCGTGCAGATTTCGATCAGCTCGGCCTCATTATAAGCGCTCGGAAAGAACGCGCGGCCCCCGGTCATTCTAGCAATTTCTTCGAGTATGGAGCGGCCCATTCCGGCAAGCCCGTCGTTACCCGGGTCAGTTATACCGATCGCATAAATTTGAACGTCGGCTTCTTTGACCAGATTTCTGAGCTCTCGGTATGTGTAACGGCTGTTGTTGTCCTGGCCGTCGGAAATAATCAGCAGCGCCTTCTTATTATGGCGGCCCTGCTTGGCTTTCTCGACCGCGAGATACGCGGCATCGTACAAGGCGGTCGAGCCCTTCGCCTGAACGAACATCAGGTGTCCGAGAAGCCGGTCGGCGGAATTCGTGAAGTCCTGAATGAGATTGGCTCGATCATTGAAGCCGATCAAGAAGAAATCGTCGTCGTCGTGAGAGGTCTCGACGAAGCGCTTGAGCGCGTGCATCGACCGCACAATGCGGTCTTTCATCGAGCCGGAGACGTCGTAGACGATGCCCAGTGAAACTGGAGAATCCTCGTCGGAAAAGTGGGCTATCTGCTGTTTGACCTTGTCGTCGAAGACGTCGAAGTGATCTTTATTAAGGCCGGTAACGAATCTGCCATAATAGTCGGTCACGGTTACGACGACGTTGACGAGTTGGGTGGCCAACTGGAGCTTCTGATCGCCCTGGGGAACAACCTTGCCGGTTTCGTGATCGGAAGGCTTGGCGGCCGACTTCTTCTCATCCGAGATCGAAGCCGTCTCTTGCTGAGATACACCGCCGTCTTTGTTCTGGGTTTGAGGTTGTGGTTGCCAGGAGACCGCGCTTGCAGTGAGAACCGAGACTGCCATAAGCGCGGCAAGAAGGAAGCGACCTTTAAGGTGCGTCATAAGCCTTCCTCTTGATTAGTAGCCTGAAACCGATCCGTAATATTCGCGGCAGAATGCCCGGTCGCATGTGGAATCCACGCCGAACTCTTCAAATACCGACCAAATTGGGGATCACTCTCAGGATTATTCACGAAGAACTGGCACGATGTTTCGCGACTGTCTACCACACAATCGCTTGTGGGATTGTAGCACAGTTGACGGGCGTGGCAAGAAGATTGTCCCTCCCAAGAATCGCGATTGAATTGAGATGACACGAAGCGATTGGTCTGAAGGTCGCTTTTTTTGGCCACTGAGTCGGGACTGTGGGCGGCTACGGAGCAGCTACGGTCGAAATCGGCGGCA
>Ga0066687_10000181_pt1 | contig 16476 bp, 16 predicted proteins | sample GraSoiAngelo_136_FD_65630 | JGI IMG/M metagenome (GOLD analysis project Ga0066687, IMG submission 65630) | Grasslands soil microbial communities from the Angelo Coastal Reserve, California, USA - 14_0929_09_20cm | ecosystem: Environmental > Terrestrial > Soil > Grasslands | place: USA... | reverse complement strand
GATCGAAATCTCAATCCGATTCGCTACACCTGGAATGCAAAAGGCGAAAACATACTGCGCAAAATCCAGCGCGCTAAGCAGGCATTACCTGTATAGCTATTTGTGAAACAGTACACTAGCGCGCGGCGGCGTGCTTCTTCGCGCCTCATTCCCTCTCGGGTGTTCTTTTCAATTTCCATGTCGATATGAAAACGAAGCTCGCGGTCCATGTCGCGTTCCATTTGTTTGCTTCGCAGAAGGGATCTCAATTCGCGCCAGAAATTTCTCAACATCGCGCGCCTCCTGTTAGGTGGTTCCAAGCACCTGATTTATAGCTCCGGAAAGACGACCCCAGGCTTCGGTCTCTTCAGCCAGTTGCTTTCTTCCGGCCCTGGTAAGCTTGTAGTACTTCGCCTGCCGGTTATTATCCGAACTGCCCCATTCCGATTCGATCCAGCCTTGCTGCTCGAGCCGATAGAGCGCGGGATAGAGCGAACCCTGGTTTATATTGAGTACGCCGTCCGAGACCTGATTTATCCGTTGCGAAATGCCCCATCCATGCATCGATTCAAGCGCGAGTGTTTTTAGAATCAGCAGGTCAAGCGTTCCCTGCAACAAATCGGCTTTGGCTTTCGGCATGGTTGTCTCCTAGATAATCTACAAGAGGCCGCCAGAATAACCCGCTCTCTTGTAGATTGTCAAGAGGAGAGTTTTTCGCATTGGGTCGGCGTTGCTCTAGCGAATCATTGCGCCTGCTCATATAATCGCGGCGCACGCTCGAAAAGACGAAAGGACAGAATCTTCCGCTAGCTTTCTATTGCTTCGATGAAATTGCCGTGCGAACCTAACCGCACTTAATCCTGTTAATGCTCGTCATGGCGCCAGGGTCCGGCACGAAGGCATAAGAAGGGAGACCAGCAGTTGTTGAAATATAGTCTTGCTCTTGTACTGGCGATAGTGATTGCGTTTATTCCAGCACGGTCTATCGCGCAGCCTCGCCATATAGCAAACGCGGCCCCAGGCGGCGCCGTTCTATTCGCTCCGGAGCTATCGCCGCTCGCGGCGGCAGCGGATCTGAAGCCGGATATATTTGCCTCATCAAATTCCGTCGAGCCCGGAGGGATAATCAACTATACGCTCACGCTTACTAATAACGGTCCCGACGCCGCGGTAGTGGTGAAGTTCAACGTGACTTTTAGCGAAGGGCTTCTTTTCCGCTCCACGTCCGTGCCGCCTGGTTGGATGTTCGAATCCGCGCCCGTAGGTCAGCCGGGCGAGGTGGACTACAACAGGGATCAGGTCGTGCCTGGAGTATTCACCTTTCAGCTTGCGATGACGGCCCCGCCCGATCTTCAGCCCGGCGCGGTCATCATCGCATCGGCGGTCGTCGGCAGCAATACGCCTGATCCCAGCCCCGGCAACAACTCTACTCATGAATCGACCGTCGTTCGCGGAGGCTTGAATACTCACGCCGATCTGTCCGTGACAAAAATCGGCGCGCCAAATCCAGCAGCGCCTGGAGCCGACATTAGTTACACCGTCATCGTCACGAATAATGGACCCGATCCGGCCTTCGACGTCAGGCTCGCGGAAGTGCTTGACCCGTTGACCGGCTTTCGATCGGTCGCCGCGCCTTCGGGGTGGGCCTGTAATCTGCCCTCAATAGGAACCACGGGCGCGCAGATTATTTGTAGGAATCCCAAAATGGATTCCGGATCCAGCGCGGCCTTCACCATAGTGGCTACGGTAGGCGCATCGGTTTTAACCGGAGCGCTAATCACGAACACAGCCACGGTCTCCAGCAGCGCTTCGGATCCGAACCCGGACAACAATCGAGCGGTCGAGGCGACCGGCGTATTCGATACGACCGCCCGCGCTGATTTGGAAGCCGCCATAACGGCGTCCCCGGAACCGGTTGCATCAGGTGAGAGGCTTACATACACCATACGCATCAACAATCGCGGGCCCAACATCGCGACAGACGTCTCATTCTCAAGCCCTCTGCCTCCGGGTACGACCTTCTCTTCGATTTCGCAGGGCATTGGCTGCTCGCTTCCCTCGGTTGGTGGAACAGGAACTATCAAATGCACCATAGGTACGCTGGCTCCCAACGGGTCCGCTAGTTTTACCTACGTGGTCAACGTGCTGGCGGTGTCGGGCACAACACTAAAGACTTCCGTGACGGTCGCAAGTGCGGTCACCGATCCCAACCCGAATAACAATTCGGCGAGTGCTGCCGCAACTGTTCAAGGCGGAGCCCTCGTTTCGTTATCGTGGATGCAGCAGCAATCGGTTGCGGCGAATCCGACGCCGACTGCGCTCAACCTGAGTGCGGGTCCCGGTGCCTCCGCGGCCGGGGGAGGCCGCTCAAGCGTCATAAATCCGGCGGCTGATCCGTGCTCGCTCGTGCGGGTGAACGTCTATAAAGCGGATAGCCAGCCTGTACTGCTCGTCGCTTCGAATCTCTGGAAGTCCCTGCCGCCCGATCAACTATCCACGACGATGGCCGTCGCCCCCGCGGGATCTTTTTTCGTGATTACAAATGTATGGAACTGCGGGGGCGCGGAGGTGGAAAGCGGCGGCTCGAATCAGGTCGGCGTGCCGGCCGGCCCGGTGGTTGATCGGATCAGGATAAAGCCGAGCGGCAAGATGATCATTAGCGGCAACGGGTTCACCGATGGGTCGGAGGTGTTCATCGATGGCGTAAGTTTCAGTCGAGCCTCGGTCTTCGCGGATTCCACGCGGCTTGTTCAAAAAGGAACGCTCGCCGATGGAAAGGGTGTGTTTGACTTGATCACGCCTGGAAAATCCGTCGTGATCAGCGTTCGAATTCAAGGCGGAGGTATTTCAAGCATCGCTTTTCAACAATAGACTCCGGATAGGCGCTCCTTTTCAGAGCGGGGCGGGCGGTGACTGGCCCGCCCCCAACAGTGACTCTCGTAATGGAGCCGGAATCGTCTAGCGGCTCTCAGCTCTTGGCTTGTGCAGCCTGGGACTGGGAGTTGCGGGGTTCCGACTGACCGGCGTTTTGCGATTTGCCCCCTGTTGTTATGTCAATCGGGATGCTACGTCGTCTCTTTTGCCCTTCAGGGATGGGAATCGAAATCTCGAGCACTCCGTTGTTGAATTGGGCGTCAATCTGATCGGCATTTATTCCATCCGGAAGCGGAATCGTTCGATAGAACTGACCATAGCTCCTTTCCGATCTATAGAAGCCCTCGCGCTTCTCTTCGTGTTCCTGTTTGCGCTCACCTTGAATCACTAGCCCGTTGTCGGTCATCTCGACTTTTACGTCTTCTTTGTCGAGACCGGGCAACTCAGCTCGGACGATAAGATTATCGCCGCGTTCGAAAATTTCGATGGCTGGAGACCAACTCGCGCCCAGCAACCCGCCGCCGCGCTCCCGTCCCCAGAGACCGAAATCTTCAAAGGCGCGATCCATTTCGTCGGTGAACTGTCTCATCAACTCGAACGGACTCGCGGTGAAAAAATCACGGTTTCCCAGAGAAAATAGTGACGGAAGCAAGGAACCCCGGCGAGCAAGTTCCGTTTGCTCCGGCTGATTTTGTTCTCTCCTCTGGTTCTGTTCTCTCTTGAGATCCAAGTTAGCCATAAATCAACTCCTTTCTTGTTGCTTCACAAAGACACTAATGTCATCGCCACTCTCGTGGGGGGCGTTTTGGTACGAGCGATACGAGCGATGGCAAGCTTGCAGACATTAAGAAGGAGTGATAGTCTCCGCAAGACACTCCCTGCTCTGAGCTTGGAAGGGACTATTTCCTACAAGGAGCGTGCCATTTCCGCGACAGGATTTGGAGCCTCCACAGCAGATCGAATCGAGTCTCCCTTAGAGGCGGTATCTCCGCCGGATGGAGGAGCGGCCCAAAAAAATCAGGCTATTAAGAGGGTTGATAACTTATTCGGTAAGCGATCCTCAAGTCTGATCTATTACACTGAATGTACGCTGCCGATGCGCCCGAAACCAAGCCACGACCGCGCATTCCTCCATCGATAGCAGCTAAATGCACTTTTTCCGCTGGCATCGCACTTGCCCGCGGATAGTAGGGAATGCGTGCGCCGTGTCCTTGCGCGAAGCGCCCCAGAAAGTGTTTAGACGAAGTTGCACCGGTGGAATCCAAATGGGCGTCTTGCCCTCAGATGTAGGGCTCCTTGTCGATGATACCGAACGACTCAACGAGAATGCCGCGTCAAATCGCGGCGCCGAATATGAGGTATGGATGTTAATGAAAGTAGAAGGATTATGAAGCAAAGTTATATGCTACGCGCTCCAGAGTGTTTTGTAGGAACTTACCCCCCGCGTGAGTGCGGAATCGCCACATTCACACATGATCTGCGCAATGCGATTCTTAATTTGCGCACCGACTCGCAGCCCGGAGTGATCGCAATAACGGGTGCTCCCGAGCGCGAACCTTATCCAGGCGAGGTAATATTCGAGATTCGGCAGCAGCGCCTCAGCGACTACCGGCTGGCCGCCGAGTACATCAATCTTTCCAGCGTCGAAGTGGTCAACGTTCAACACGAGTTCGGCATCTTCGGCGGACCGGAAGGCCGCTACATTACGGAGTTTCTCAAAGCGCTGCGGAAACCCGCGGTAACAACACTGCACACGGTTCTAAGCCAGCCTCCTCCCGAATTTCGCGACGCGCTAAGCCGTGTAGCCTCGCTCTCCGATCATCTTGTTGTCTTGAACAGCAAAGCCATACCGATCCTGAACGAAGTCTATGGCGTGCCGCGTGAAAAGGTCACGATGATACCGCACGGTGTACCGGACGTTCCGTTCGTGGACCCCAACTACTATAAAGACAACTTCGGCGTGGAAGGCCGGCTTGTGCTTCTGACCTTTGGTCTGTTGAGCCGCAACAAGGGCATTGAGATGACTCTTGAAGCTCTTCCAGAAGTGGTCAAAGCACATCCTGAAGTCGTCTACATCGTGCTGGGAGCTACTCATCCGGAGGTCCGGCGAAATAACGGGGAGGAGTACAGACTGTGGCTGCACCGGCGAGTTCGTGAGCTGGGGCTAACGGAGCACGTCATCTTTTACGACCGCTATGTTGCACTGGACGCGCTTCTTGAATTCATCGGCGCCTGCGATATCTATGTCACGCCGTACCAATCAAAGGAGCAGATAGTCAGCGGTACTCTCGCTTACGCCATCGGAATGGGCAAGGCCGTGGTATCAACGCCGTATCTCTACGCCGAGGAGCTGCTATCGGACGGACGCGGTTCTCTGGTGGAGTTCGGCAATGCGGCGCATCTTTCGGAGACTCTTTGCCGCCTTATCCAAAATCAGGCCGAGCGGCATCAGATGCGCAAACGAGCCTATGAATACGGCCGGAATATGATCTGGTCTGAAGTCGGAATGCGGTACCTGGATCTGTTCGCCCGCGCGGCGTCCGAAGCGCGGCCCAAACGAATCCTGCGGCCGGCCGGCGGAATCACCGGAGTGCAGGCGGGGCTGCCGGAGATAAAGCTGGACCACCTGAGGCGCATGACCGACGATACGGGCATTATCCAACATGCTACGTGGGGAATTCCGGATCGCAGCCACGGCTATGCTACCGACGATGCGGCCCGCGCGCTGGTGGTGGCTCTTTTGTACAATCAGCAGTCGGAGGACCAGACTTCCCTCGAATTAGCCTGTCGCTATTTGAGTTTTCTTAAATACGCGCAGCTCCCGGACGGCCACTTCCATAACTTTATGAATTATCGCCGCGAGTTCATCGACGAGCGCGGCAGCGACGACACGCTGGGACGAGCCTTATGGGGACTTGGAGCTGCCGTCGCGCTTGCGCCCGTCGACGGCATGCGCGCTCTTGCCAGCGACATGTTCGAGCGCGCGATTGGAGCGCTTGACACCGAGCACCCGCGTGCGATGGGATATGCGATCTGCGGATTATATTGCTTTCTCACTCGTTATGACGGGGCCGCGCAGGTAAAGCGAACGTTGATAGAAACGGCCGTCCGGCTTGCGAAGCGGTACGAGCAGCGCGCCGATGGGAGCTGGCGCTGGTTTGGGGATGACATTACATATGCAAACGCGAAAATGCCGCAGGCGATGCTGCTTGCCCATCTGATTACCGGAGATGAACGGTTCAAGGAGATTGGGCTTCAATCGCTGGAGTTTTTGCTTGATGTCACTTACGGTGAAGATCGATTCAACTTTGTCGGTAATCAGGGTTGGTACCGGCGCGACGGCGAGCGAGCCGTTTTCGGGCAGCAGCCGATCGAGGCCGCTTATACCGCGGAGGCGTGCTTGACTGCTTATGAGGTGACAGGCGATTCTCGTTACGTCGATCTAGCACGCGCCGCCGCCGAATGGCTGCTGGGGCGAAACCGCCTTGGCGCCCGTCTCTATGACTTCGCGACCGGTGCGTGCGCCGACGGACTGGATCCTCAGGGCGTGAGCATGAATCAGGGAGCGGAGTCCGTCATCTGTGGATTGCTGACTCTGCTGGTTGTCTCTGGACAGATCGAGAAGGCGACTGAATCTACCGAAGCAATGTTGAGGAGCGCGGCGAAGGCGTCCTCCATGGAGCATTGATCATTGGCGAACACAACTTTTCGTGAGCTTTTCCGTCGTTATAAACAAAACCCAATCCTCACCGCGAGCAGTTGGCCATATCCCGCCAACAGCGTTTTCAACGCGGCCGCAACCGCTCTCCCCACGGGAGAGACGCTCTTGCTTGTCCGAGTAGAGGACAGGCGCGGCATCTCGCACCTGACCGCGGCGCGCAGCGATGATGGAATTACATCGTGGCGAATCGATCCGCAGCCGACGTTGTCGTCAGACCCCGAGAGATTTCCTGAAGAAATCTGGGGCATCGAAGATCCACGAATTACGTGGATTGCGGAGCTCGATAGGTACGCGATCACCTATACCTCCTATTCGACAAGCGGGCCGCTGGTCTCGCTCGTCCTCACTCGGGACTTCAAGACCTTCGAGCGAAAAGGCGTCATCACTCCACCCGAGGACAAGGATGCCGCGCTGCTTCCGCACCGCATTGGCGGCCGGTGGGTGCTTATTCATAGGCCTGTATCGGGCTTTCCCGGCTCCCGCGCCAATATGTGGCTGTCATACTCACCTGACTTGAAACATTGGGGCGATCATTGCGTGATGCTCGAAGCGCGGCGGGGCGCATGGTGGGACGCGAACAAGATCGGCCTGTCGCCTCCGGCCATTGAAACCTCCGAAGGATGGCTTGTGATTTATCACGGCGTGCGAATGACGGCGGCTGGATGCCTATACCGCTTGGGGCTGGCGCTTTTTGACCTTGAGGATCCCGCGCGGCTCGTGAAACGAGGAGACGAGTGGGTGTTCGGCCCTGACGAATCATACGAGCGGGTCGGAGATGTCGGCGACGTGGTGTTTCCGTGCGGTCTGGTGCACGACCCCGCAACGGGTAACCTTCGCCTTTATTACGGCGCTGCCGATACTTCGATTGCTCTGGCAACCGGCAATGTAGGCGAGCTGCTGGATTGGCTCAGGGGGCGGCCGTCGTAAAGGAGACGTATGCGGATTGCGATGCTCGCTCCGATTTCGTGGCGGGTTCCACCGCGACACTACGGCCCGTGGGAACGCGTAGTCTCGCTGCTTACCGAAGGGCTCGTTGAACGCGGCGTTGACGTGACGCTCTTTGCCACCGCCGATTCGATAACAAATGCGAAGCTTGCCGCCATCTGTCCGCGATCATATTCCGAAGACCCACGGATAGACGCGAAGGTCTGGGAGTGCCTGCACATTTCGCACGTAGTCGAACGAGCCGCCGAATTCGATCTGATTCATAACCATTTTGACTTTCTACCTCTGAGCTACAGCGGGCTCATCCAGACGCCGATGGTGACCACGATCCACGGCTTCTCGTCTGAGCGGATTCTGCCGGTCTATGAAAAATATGACGGCCGCGCTTACTACGTTTCGATCAGCGACGCCGATCGCAGCTCGCGGCTCTCCTACGTTGCGACCGTACATCATGGCATACCGCTCGAAGAATTCACGTTCGTGCGCGAGCGAGGCCGCTACTTGCTCTTCTTTGGACGCATTCATCCTGAAAAGGGAGTAGTCGAGGCAATTGAGGTAGCCCGCCGCACCAATCGGCCGCTGGTCATTGCGGGCATCATTCAAGATCAGGAATATTTCCGAAGCGAGGTGGAGCCTCGGCTCGACGGCGAGAATATAAGCTACATTGGACCGGTGGGGCCGGCGGAGCGAGACGCGGTGCTTGGTCAGGCTGAAGCCCTGCTTCACCTGATCAACTTCGACGAGCCGTTCGGGCTCAGCATGATTGAGGCAATGGCGTGCGGCACTCCCGTGATTGCGCGGCCTCGCGGATCGGTGCCGGAGATCGTCAGAGATGGAGAGACGGGATTCATCGTCGATGATCTGGATGAAGCAGCAGCCGCGGTGAACCGGCTTGGCGAGATCAACCGTGCGCGGGCGCGCCAACACGTTGAAGCCTGCTTCAGCCGCGATCGTATGGTTGAAACATACATAAGAGTCTATGAGGAGGTTCTTCGAAATGGAACAAGCCAGAGCAGGCAACATCGAATCTGAAGTTAATAATCCGAAGTTCGACAGGCGTCCATGGGGAACCTTCACCGTCCTTGATGAAGGCCAGACTTATAAGGTCAAAAGGATTGAGGTCCTCCCCGGCAAGCGGCTCAGCTATCAGAAGCATTCGAAGCGGGCCGAGCACTGGATGGTGGTACAGGGCGCCGCAAGAGTCACGCTCGACGGACACGATACAATCCTGAACAAAGACGACAAGATCGATATTCCGCTCGGCGCCGCGCATCGCGTAGAGAATCCCGGCTCGGATACACTCGTATTCATAGAGATTCAAAGCGGGAGCTATCTCGGCGAGGATGACATCATGCGGCTCGAAGACGACTTCGGCCGCGCTGAGTAATTTCAGAGTCACGATTGATCAACTCCGCATCCGTCCCAACCGTGAATTCATTTCGACTCGGAATCAACTACTGGCCCGTCAGCAGCGCTATGTACTGGTGGCGGCGGTTCGATCGAACCGAGACCGCATCGGATTTCGCGCGTCTCCGAGAGGCGGGCTTCGATTGCGTCCGGGTGTTCCTGTTGTGGGAAGATTTTCAGCCCGAGCCCGATGTTGTATCGCAACAAGCCTTGAGGCGTTTAGTGGATGTTGCCCATCTCGCGGCTGCAGGCGATTTGTCTCTAGTGGTGACTCTTTTCACGGGTCATATGAGCGGAGTCAATTGGCTCCCGCAATGGGCGCTTGAATCTCAAGAAGAGTCGAATCGCTTCCGAATCGTCTCCGGCGGCCGGGTCCTTCGATTGAAGCCAAAGAACTGGTATACGGATAACGGTGTTCTGCAAGCACAGGCGCTGCTGGCTCGCGAGGTCGCGCGTACGCTCGCCGGTCACTCGGCGGTGTGGGCGTATGACCTTGGAAACGAGAACTCGAACTGCGTGATCCCTCCCACACGCGAGGCTGCGATTGAATGGCTCGAGACGATTTCGCGCGCGATCAGGGTAGTGGATTCATCGCATCCGATCACCATCGGCTTGCATATGGAGGATCTGGAGGAAGATCGGCGGCTCGGACCGGCGGAGGCGGCGAGGGTATGCGACTTTTTGTGCATGCATGGCTATCCGATTTATGCCCGGTGGGCTCGGAGCGAAACCGATGAACTGGTGCTGCCGTTTCTCGGATTGGTGACGCGATGGCTCGGCGGTAAGGAAGTGCTGTTCGAAGAGTTCGGCGCCCCGACCGCGCCGCAAGCCCAATCGACGCGGACGCTATCTTCATCGGGCGGCATTCCGCTGATCACGGACGACGCCGCGGCGCAGTACACGGATCGGTCTCTATCAGTGTTGAGGCGTGCTGGGATGACCGGGGCGATGCTGTGGTGCTTCGGGGACTACGACGAAGATTTGTGGGGTGAGCCTCCGCTTGACGAAGCCTTACACGAGCGCTTTTTTGGACTGTGGCGAACAGATCATTCGGCGAAACCGGCTGCTGAAGTGATCAGAGAATTCACCGGCGAAACGGCCGCAAAATGCAACGACGATCTTGCCTGGATCGATGTTCCCGCCGAGGACTTTTATCTGAATCCACGTGAAACGTTAGGCCATTTGTATCAGCGGTTTCTTAGCAGCGGTAGATATTGACTGGAGGCCGAGGCGCGGCTTCATCAAGGGATATTCTCGAGGCAAGCGCGTGGAAGGAGAGAGACTTTCAAATACCCATTGAGGTACGCCGGCTCACACTATGTCTACAGAGGTAAGGGCTATGCCTAAGAGGAGCGCCGGTCTATTGGTCTACAGGACAGGCGACACGGAACTGGAAGTTTTTTTAGTGCATCCCGGCGGACCTTTTTGGCAGAAGAAAGATGACGGCGCCTGGTCTATTCCGAAGGGGCTTATCGGAGAAGGCGAAGACCCGCTTGAGGCTGCCAAGCGCGAGTTCTTCGAAGAGACTTGCCTCGTTATTTCCGCCGAAGACTACGAGCCTCTCATGCCTGTTAAACAGCCAGGAGGAAAAATCGTTCAAGCCTGGTCTATTGAAGCTGAATTGGATGCACACTCTGTTCGCAGCAATTCGTTTTTGCTTGAATGGCCGCCGAAATCGGGAACCATGTGCGAGTTCCCCGAGGTAGACAGGGCCGCGTGGTTTCCGATCTCGGTAGCGAGGAAGAAAATTTTGAAGGGGCAGGCGCCGCTACTGGATGAGCTAGAGCGGAATAGGCGACGCGGGATAGGTGACAGGGGAGAGTGACAGGGGAGAGTGACAGGGTACAAGGAAGAGGCGAGAGGAGGGAATAGGAATAGAAATAGAAGATGGTTACCGGCTGCGAACACTCACGTGCAGCAAATGGACCGTATATGGGATTTGGCCGTCTTGTGCCAGAGTGCTTATGGCGCCTTTCAGCGCTTCGTTGCATTCATCCCTCGCGCTTGCCGGCAAATTGACCAATTGACCTTCGATGCGGACCCACCAGGCCCAATGGCCCTCCAGCGTATCGTAATAGGTTTGATATGACTCCGTAACCTGGATAGATCGGTCTCCGAATGCATTCTCAAATAGCTCTGACGCCTCTTCCAATCTCAATTGCTTTCTCAGCGAAGCAGCTTCGATGATCATCGCCGGGCTCATATACTTGAAAAAGACCGGCGTCGTCTTCTGAATGAACTCCCTGCCATTGTTTCGGCCGATGAAACACAGATCCATCTCTCCGGTCGCCTTCAATACACGGGCCAATTCCGACGCGGATTGTTTCAGATTCGTCGTCCAGTGAAACGCGAGGATGCTGTATAGATAATCAACAGAGCCGGTTTCGAGCGGAAGATTCTCAAATCTGCCTTCCAGAATGTTCACGTTCACGCGATCCATATTTCGCGCAATCGCGATCTCGCGCATCTTTTCCGCGGGCTCGACGCCGACGAATCGCACATTTGTTGAATGACGCGAAGCCAGTTCCGCGATCTCACGCCCCACGCCGCATCCGACGTCCACGACTAGCGAGTGCTTATCGCTGATGTTGATGCGGCCGAGAGCGCCGCGCGCCACCGCTCCCCAACAGGAATCGAGGTTCTGAGGATCGTCGTATATGCTCGCCAGTTTTGAATAACTCTCGATAACGGGGTTCATTGTATGGCGCCTCCGCTCGGTCGACGGTCGTCGCTGCCGCCGATCTCTTTGCTGAACTTTCTTTTCAACTCGGATCGATCAATCTTTCCATTTGCGTTCTGAGGAAGCCGTTCGAAATGCATCCACCGCTGTGGAATCATATAGCCAGGAAGTATTTCACTTAGCCTCTTGCGCAAGATGACCGGCGTCGTATTTTCATTCGAGAACGCGGCGTATGCACAGCAGATGAGAGCCCCTTCAAAGCCCTCCGATTCAATCGCGACAACCGCGCCCTCTTTCAGTATTTCAATGGTGCTCAGCGCCGCTTCAATTTCGCCGAGTTCTATCCGGTAGCCTCTGCTTTTGATCTGAGTATCCGCTCTTCCGACGAAGTAGATCAGATCGTCGGCGCCTTTTTTGGCAAGATCGCCCGTTTTGTAGATTCGATCGCCCTCGGTACTTTGCGGATGGACTAGAAACGCCGAAGCGGTTTTGTCCGGATTGTTCCAATATCCCGGACTCAATCCCGCGCCGCGGATATACAGCTCGCCGGTTTGGCCGCTGGAAACGGGCTGAAAGTCGTTATTCAACACGAGTAATTCTTCCCCGTCGCACGGACTGCCAAGTGGAACTGGAGCCGACTCTTCTTTCGGACAGACCGGAACGGTGTAATAAGAGCTCGCTATCGTCGCTTCGGTCGGGCCGTAGAGATTCGTAAACTGAACTTGCGGCAGCCGCCTCATCCAATAAATGAGGGCGGGCGTCGGGAACACTTCGCCGCACCATAGAACCCGCTTAAGGCTCGGAAAGTCGTCGAATCTTACGACGTCGAACTTGGCCATATTGTTCAGAACAGAAGGAACCGAGAACCACTGCGTGAGCTCCGAAGCCCTGATGAACTCCGCTAGCTTCCCGGGCAACAGGTTCATCTCAGTAGGGACCATATGAAGCTCAGCCCCGGCCGCTAACGCTCCAAATATATCGAAGGTCGATAAGTCGAAGTGCAGCGGCGAATGGCCCGATATGCGGTCGGACGACGTGATGCCGAAATAACGCGCTGCCCATTCAACGAAGCGGGCTACGTTCGAATGAGTGATCACTACGCCCTTCGGAATGCCGGTCGAACCGGATGTAAAGAGTATGTGAGCGGGATCGTCGCCGCGATTCTGATGGGTCAATTCATTCGGAGAATAGCGCGGCAAATCAGATGTTGAAAACTCGGCCGTAATTCCGGCGGGCGCCGCATCCGACATCCATCCTATTCGAAATTTCTTGGAAAATGGCTCCCTTACAAGCGCCGTGAGAGAGTTTTCAACCGCGCCGCCCGCCAGAAGAAACCGGGGCTCGCATTGTTGCATGATTTTCGCGAGCCGCGGCACAGGACTCGAAGTATCGAGCGGTACGTGAATGCAATCCGCCTTCAATATTCCGAGCATGCTCACGATGGCCGCGGTTGATTTTGGAATTAGAAAGCAGATTCGATCACCGCGCTTGCAGCCGGCGGCTTTGAGGAGCCTCGCAAGTTGATTCGAACGCGCTTCAAGCTCACCATAGGTCATCCGCTCATCTTTCATTACCAGAGCCGACGACTCAGGCCGCCGATCCGCCTGTCTGGCAAGCCAATCCTGAAGCAGGGATGTCATCGCGCGATGCCTCTCGTCGCTAGCTCGAAGGCGAGGTTCGTATGCCGCAGCTCTTCCAGGCTCGGCGGTATATCCAGGATGAACGTATCGGCGCCGAGGTTGATATATCCAGCCAGCTCACCGGCTACGGCTTCATAGCTCCCGACCAGGTAAGGACAAAAAGTCTTATAGTTCAGGAAAGGGCCGAGCCAGTAGGCGCCGCTTGCATCAGCGTCGCTCGAAGCCATTTCGGACAATTCGCGGTGCCATACGGAGTCCGAGGTTTTCATTGCGAGATGGTGCGTTATCCGGCCTTTTCGGTCATCCGGGAATCGCTCACGAGCTATCGACCATGCGTCGTCTGACTGCTCTCGTGCGATGACTCCCACTCGAATGCCGAAACCGTGCAGCGCGCCGCCGTGCGCGTATTCATGGCTCGGCTTGGGATACATAACGGCCGTGGCCCCAATGGCGTTAGCGGCGGCAAGGCCGGCTTCAGATGAGCCGGAAACCAGGACTCCAGGTAGGAGCTCCGGAGGCAGCGATGGCGTCATGCGAAGATTTTTAATGGAATAAAACTCGCCGGAATAAGAGACTGCGCCGGAACTCTCCAGCAGCCGCTTGACTATCGATGTGTATTCGACCATTCGTTCATATCGACTATCGTGCGGAGTCGAGTCGCTCAGCGCTTCAAGATCGTTCTTGAATCCTCCGGCGAGCATATTCAAATACACGCGGCGTCCATAAATGTGACCCAGCGACGCAACCATCTTTGCAGCCGCGTAAGGGTGCATGTAAGCGGGCTGAACGGCTACAAGCGGGCACAGCGTCTTTGTGGATTGAATGATAATCTGCGAGACGAGCCACGGATCGACCAAGGAGTTGTCGGTGTAGACAAGGATGCCTTCGAATTGGTAAGACTCGCTCCACCGGGCGACTTCGGCAATGTTCTTCACGTAATCTTCGCCCGAACTCAAGCCGGACTGCGGACAGGTTGAGAAGATTTTTATGGATTTCCGGAAAGTCATTAAGCCTGTGGCGCCTGAAGAGCCGTGAAGCTATCTAATATTCCAAATGATTCCAAATATTCGCGACAATCAACCTCCAGCAGGTGACTTAGGAAACAGAGCGACGGCTTCTCGAGCGTTTTCGCGGTCCCTTTTACTCACTCTTTACGGCGTTCTTCGGCTTCGGCGAGCCATCCGCGTTTCAACTGGTCAGCGGGGATGCTCGATAAATAGGGCTTGATGTCGAGAATCGGTGTTCCATCGAGCATATCCACGCCGCGCACCTTCAAGCGAGCGCCGTCGCGGCTGAGCAACTCGACAACCGTGAGGCCGATGGGATTCGGCCGCCGTGGCGACCGCGTCGCGAATACGCCGTGCGGTCGGTCGTCGGTAGGAGGCTTCCCGATAAGCGAACTTCCTTCGCTCCTATGAAACGCCCAGATCACAAACAGATGAGAAAAGCCTTCTATATCGGTGAGGCCAACCTCGAATTCTGGAAGTATCTCGATCTCCCCTTCGGCGCGGTGCTCGGCCCCGCATCCTTTCGGTATCTGCGATGTTTCCGAAAACGGACTGCGCACCGCACCGATCGGGTGCATTTCGAAATGCATAATCATTGCCTCCCAATAATCGTCATGTGCTCATTATGCGCTGCGGGCGGGCCGGCTCCAACCGAAGTTATCGTCTTATCACCGAGACATCCGGTTCTTCCGAGTAATCAGATTTGAGCGCCGCTGGACGCACTGCTAGAATCGCGTATCACAAATTGAATTACCGAAACCACACACTACATGAGCGAAACTACTGAAACGCTTTTCACTGCTTTCTTGAATCAACACGACGAACAGGCCTGGGAGAGAGTTCTTACGTCGCTGCTTCATTCGATCCACGAAGTAGATCGAGCAGCCGTGCGAATATGGTTTAGCTTTTTCCCACTCGCGCTCAGCCGCGCGCTCGACGGCTCGGATGATCCGGAAAAACTCACCTCTCAGTTGTTGCTTCAAGGCCGTTACCAACTCAAGGATCAGATCGATACTTCGCATCGATTTTTGTATGGGCATCGCTACTGGCCGCTGGTGAAAAAGGCCATCGAATCGCATGCGCTTTCGAACGCGGCGCCTTCGAGCCTGGATCTGGCCGCTCAGATACGAGAGGTCGCCTCTGGCGTTGCAGCCGAACTCAAGGTTAACCCGTCTTTGGTTACGGCCATAACCGCGGTTGGCTTCATGACACTTCAGCAGGCTGGGCTGAAGGCGCTTCAAGCGGCTGCGGGCCGAGTCGATGAATCCGCGCTTCTGAAGAGCCCGGAGCAAATTCTAAAAGCTCGCGCCAAAGATAATAGTCAGGGGCCTTTTGGCTTTCTCAGAGGAAATCGCAAAGTCTGGAACGTTGCCTTTGATGAAGGCGATAAGATTGCAAGATTCAAACTAATCGATACGCAGCATCTGACTACGGCAGCCGCCAACGACAAGCGCGACTACCATTCTCGAGATGCTCGTTGTGTTATTCGCGAAGGCCCGATTCCCGTGCAATGCCGAAATGCGGCCTGCGGAACGTGCTGGGTTGGAGTGCTGGGCGGTGCCGAAAAGCTCTCGCCTGTAGCTCCATTAGAGAGCCGGAAGATGAAGGAATTTGGATACATCGAGACAGACGAGCAGAATCCGATCATAAGGCTCGCGTGTCAGGCGCAAGGCTACGGAGCAGTTTCAATCGTGATCCCGCCGTGGAACGGAGTGTTCGGCAGATACCTCCGCGAGTTGAGGAATGCCGCCGAGCACGCGAATTCAGAAGCAAATCCGTAATCCGGAGAAATAGTAAAAATTTCTGCCTGCCGAATCCAAACGCTTTTAGCGCCGCGGAACGCATCGACGTCATGATCCTTGCGATATTTAGAAGAAGTTGAGCGAGGCGACTCAGGTGCATCAACCGACAGGCCTGTGTCACGAAGTGTGCCAGGCATGTGAGCCATTATGAAACGAAGATCTGTTCCTGTCGATTGGTTACCGTTTGTTGCCTCTAAGGCGGACAGATTACCAACAATTGTCTTGACCATAAATAGGCCGTTCTTCAGGGCTGGTTAGGGGGCGGCTTTGACGCCGCCCGTCTTCGAATAGTGTTCCGAATCAAGTTATGCCTTCAGCTTCCGCTTCGCTTCCGGATAAGCTAGCGCTCTTTCGAGTGTGAGCTGATTGAATTCGGTGATTTCGCGATAGAGCTTTTGCGAATTCGCGGTATCGCCGGTTT
>Ga0066687_10000180_pt1 | contig 16482 bp, 10 predicted proteins | sample GraSoiAngelo_136_FD_65630 | JGI IMG/M metagenome (GOLD analysis project Ga0066687, IMG submission 65630) | Grasslands soil microbial communities from the Angelo Coastal Reserve, California, USA - 14_0929_09_20cm | ecosystem: Environmental > Terrestrial > Soil > Grasslands | place: USA... | reverse complement strand
CCGCGGATGTGATTGCGCCCTTGAACGGCTCACAAACGGAAGGGCGCGCTCTGCTTTCTAATGTCCGCAATTTCAGCGGACCGGATTACGCCCGAGTGGTTCTCGATCTCTCACAGGAGATCAAATTCACCGCGAAGCGAATTGGAGCCAATCGCCTTGCAGTCGATCTGGGATCGGCTGCTATAGGACAACAGTTGGCGGGGCGCAGGTTCATCATCGGTGAGTCCAGCCTGCTTAAACATATAACCGTGGCAGGCGCCGCCGGCGAACTGCGCGTAGAGATCGAGGTCGAAAAGCTTGCCGAGTATTCGACATTTCTTCTCGCGGATCCCGACCGGCTGGTGATTGATCTTCACTCTACCGCGCAGCCCAGGGAGTATGGCGATTCGGAAAGACCGCGAGTCTCTTTGCATGCGGCCGCTGAAGCCAGGGGCGGAGCTCACGAACGAGGAATGACGCGAAACAGGGTATTCATGGGCACGCCCATCTTCTCTTTGCCCGAGATCGGCGACCCTATCGTGGTGAATGCAAGCAACAGTGACAGCGCGAGTCATTCCCAGCCGAACTCGCATGAAGCGCCGGTTGTCGGTCCTGCGCAGCAGCCGACCGCGAATCAGACCCACGGAATAAAACTGATAATTATCGACCCCGGACACGGAGGTCACGATACCGGCACCATCGGCGCTGGAGGTTTGCAGGAAAAGGATCTAGTGCTCGACGTTGCGCGGAGACTTCGGGCGTATATCAAGCGCAGTCATCCCGAGATAGAGGTTCTGCTAACGCGAGAGTCGGATCGTTTCATCGCGCTGGAAGAGAGGACCGCGATAGCCAACTCGCGTCACGCGGATTTGTTCATTTCGATTCACGCGAACGCGAGTCCGTCAAAGGCGGCCTCCGGAGTGGAGACATTCTTTGTCACTCCCGACCGCGCGGCAAAGGCGGACTTGAAGAATGCCGCCCGCTCGGCGTCCGCAACTTCGAACGAAGTCGCCGCTGCAAATCAGGCGACAACAGCGGCGGCCCACTCGACGGCTTCGTCAGGATCGGAAAAACAGGAAACGACCGTTACCACGACGGTGTCGGCCGGAAACAGAGTCACGGATTCGAGAGAGCTCGCTCGGTATATTCAGGCTGGACTGGTGCGAGGCGTGGGTTCGCAGGCGCAGAGCAGCCAGGTGAATCGCGGCGTGAAGCATGCGCCCTTTGCGGTTCTGCTCGGCTCGGCCATGCCAAGCGTGCTTGCGGAAGTATCTTTTGTCTCCAACCCGAAAGATGAAGCCATGCTGCAAACGGGTCTGTTTCGCGAGCGAATTGCGGCATCGCTCTACGCGGGGCTGAATGCGTTCCTCAAGAAAAACACGCCTGCCGAGGCCGCGGCAAAGAAGTAGGACTCCGGTCCGCTCAGCTCTTCTCAACTGATTTCCCAAAAGTCCACCGTGTAGCGCTGCCCGTGAATTCTGCCGGCGCCGATGAGAAGCCAAAGGCGACCGCCGGTAGGAACTCGTAGATGGGTTCATCGAAGTCGTCCTGACCTGCGATACATCTTCAGCGATCGCTATCGCCTTCGCTTATAAAAGAACGTCGGATCGACCGGCGAGCCATAGACGGTAACGAGTTCCCAGCCTTTCGCTCCGAGCTTATCCATGTTCGCCTCCAGAGGGAACACCTCGCGAGCAAAACTTCCCGACGTCTCCTTTCTCATCGAAGAGTTGGATGAAGATGAGAAGTTCACATTACCGCCGCCGACAATCAGATACTCCCATTGCTCACCTGCCGGCCGATCTTCCGCCGAACCGCGCCGCTGCGCGATGGCCGTGGCCGCGATAGCGACTACGAATGCGCAGGTAACGACTATGCCGCCTTTCACGAGTCTTGTTTTCATCATTATTCTTCTCCGATGCGCTGGATTGACGATGCGCAGATCAGGTCACGTTCGTCGTTTTGAACGCCGTGAGCGCTCGGCCTGAGTTGAACTGTTTGGTGATGAATCTGCCTTTGTCGCGAAGAGATCATTCATACTTAACACGCGCGATTCTACTGGGGGTTTCAAAAACACTCGACGGTTGTTTGCGGGGCGCGGGCGGCGGATGAAACCAGCAGCACTCTTTGAAACAGGTCTCTTGCGCGATCTATCGTTCTGCTGTAAGAATCAACTGCTCCCAGCAACGGACGCTCCTCCGGTTTTCATTCTTGAATCAATTAACCCGGCGACCTTACACGAGCTACAGCAATGCGCTTACCGCAGGGATTTGCCGACGACGTTAGAAACCAGGCTGACATTATTCGAGTAGTGTCGGATTACGTCTCCCTGAAAAAGCGAGGAGCGAATTATATTGCGCGTTGTCCTTTCCATTCCGAAAAGACGCCTTCTTTCAATGTTCACCCGGCGAAGGGAATATATAAGTGCTTCGGTTGCGGAGCCGGAGGCGCGGTGTTCGATTTCATAATGCAGATCGAAGGATGCTCTTTCCCGGAAGCCGTCAAAATCGTCGCCGAGAAGAGCGGCATTCCGGTTCCCGCGATTCAAGAGAATGAAGACTATAAGCGCGCCGCTCGCGAACGCGACATAGTTTTGAGATTGAACGAATGGGCTGCCGAGTTCTTTACCACCAGCTTGCTGGGCGCGGCAGGGAAACGCGCCCTCGAGTATCTGATCTCTCGCGGTGTGACCGATCAGACGCGAAACCTGATGCGACTCGGTTACGCGCCCGACAGTTGGGACGCATTGGGTAACTATCTTCGCGAGCGGGGCGCCTCGCAAAGCGAGATCGAGCTGAGCGGTCTCGTATCGGTGAAGGAACAAGGCGGACACTACGACAGGTTTCGCGGAAGGCTTATGTTTCCGATAGCCGATTCGCAGAATCGCGTCATCGCTTTTGGCGGAAGAATCATCAACGATGGAGAGCCCAAGTATTTGAATTCGCCGGAGACTCCGGTGTACTCAAAGGGCCGGAATCTCTACGGACTCGCGCATTCGAAGAACGCAATCCGGCAGCTCGGATTCGCCATACTCGTCGAAGGCTACCTGGATTGCATAATTCCATTTCAAGAAGGTATTCAGAACATTGTCGCCAGTCTGGGCACGGCGCTTACGGACGGCCAGGTCCGTCTACTCCGCCGCTACATGGAAAAGCCGCGTGTGGTCGTCAACTTTGATCCCGATTCGGCGGGGCAGGCGGCTACCATGCGATCGATCGATCTCTTTCTCGCGGAGGGCTTCAGAGTCGACGTTCTTGCGATGCCGACGAAGGAGGACCCGGATGAGTTTGTCCGATCAAAAGGGGCCGATGCTTTCCGGCGGATCCTGAATGCGGCTCAGCCCTATATCGATTTTGTGGTTCAGACGGCGGTGGCGCGCAACGACATTTCAAAACCGGCGGGGAAGGTCGGAGCCATAAACGAGATTCTTCCGCACCTGACGCGAATGCGAGATCGAGTTGAGCGGGCCGGATACGCGGATCAGATTGCCGATCGTCTCAGAATAGACAGCCGCGTTATTCGAGAAGAAATAAAGAGAGCGGCAACGAACCGGTTGAGCTCTCTGGATCAAAAGAAGCTTCGCGCGGCCCAGGATATGACTCAAGCCGAGCGGCAGTTAATAGAGATAATGTTGTTGAATGAAGAGGTGCGCGGATCGATTCTCGCGAACATCGGCGAAGAGGACTACGCGGATCTTGCGACGGAGGCCGTGTTTTCAGCGATTATTGAGGCGGCGGCAGCGGGTTCCGAGCTGACCTATGCATCGCTTAGCGAAAAGATCGAAGGCGAGGCCGAAAGAACGCTGCTATCCGGCCTGATGATCGGTGATCTTGCCTGGGCGGGCGGCGATGATTTCGAGACTCTGCTCAAGAAAGCGACCGAAGCGCTTGTGTCGTTAAGGCGAAGGCGCCTCGAGAGAAAACTCGACAGTATTCAGATCGAAATCGGGCAGGCGGAGCACAATAGCAACACGGAGCGCGTGCTTCAGCTCTTCCAGGAGAAGCAGGAAATCAAGCGGCGAATGCTCAAGTTGACGGCGTGAATCGGAGCCTTGAGTTGCATTGTCTGAAACAGGCTTGCATAGTTCGATTCATCGATAAATCAGCGCGGGAACTATCTTGACAGATTTCGTGAATCGGGGTACGAATTCAGATACTTGAGGCTCGGCGCAGGCAACAATCACGGTTCCCCCAAACAGGAGTAGCGGACCTTGTCGGAACTAAATGGGAAGTATCACGATGAGCTCGAGAAGCTCTTAGAAGTCGGAAAAGAGAAGGAGTATCTGACCTTCGACGACATCAACCGGCTGCTCCCCGCCGACATGAATTCCGCTGATGAGATCGAAGCGATTCTCGACATCATAGGCGCCGAAGGCATCTCGATATCGGATTCGGATGAGCAGTTCATGGAAGTCGCCGTTTCGGCGGTAGTCGACAGCGACAAGAAACTCGACGGTCTGGACGAGGAACTCGATCTTGATCTCACACCCGGCTCTCTCGATAAAACCAACGATCCCGTCAGACTCTACCTGAGAGAAATGGCGGTCGTACCGCTCCTGACGCGCGAGGGAGAAGTCGCCATTGCGCGGAGAATCGAGAGGGGACAGTTGCGGGCGCATAAGTCTATTTCTCGTGCGCCTATTTGCATCGAAGAGACGATAGCGCTGGGCGAGAGTTTGAAGCGCGGCGAAATCGGCATTCGCGATCTAGTAAATTTTAACGATCAGGATGTCATAACCGATGAAGTGATCGAGGCGACCTCGAACGCGGCGCAGGAGCAGATAGCGGAAGTAAAAAAAGCCTACGCTAGAGCGCTCAAGCTTCAGGAGCGCTTGCTGGCCGAACCCAAACGGTCGCTGAAGCTGCCGAAGCTTCGACGGAAGCTGGCTCGCGCTCGCGTTGAACTGGCTCGCCTGCAGCGTTCCATAGATTTCACTCCTCAACAGCACGACATGCTGGTTTCGTTGATCCGCGGAGCCGTTGAGGAGGCCCTGGAAAACAAGCAGGCCATCGCCAAGGCGCGCCGCTCGCTCGAACGCAAGAAGTGGAATGAAGATGAGCGCGAGTTGAAGCGCAACCTGCGCGATGCGGAAAACAAGCTCGCCTTATCCGAGAAGCGATGGCACGTGAGCGCGCTCGAACTCGAACGCGCGCTTGGCGCTATAACAGCGGGCAAGATAGAGGCCGACATTGCCAAGGCGGAACTCGTCGAGGCCAACCTCAGGCTCGTCGTTTCAATCGCGAAGAAATATACCAACCGCGGCCTGCAGTTTCTGGACCTCATTCAGGAAGGCAACATCGGCTTGATGAAGGCTGTTGATAAGTTCGAATGGCGGCGCGGGTATAAGTTCTCGACTTATGCTACGTGGTGGATACGGCAGGCAATCACGCGCGCTATCGCCGATCAGGCTCGCACAATTCGAATACCCGTCCATATGATCGAGACGATCAACAAGCTCATAAGAACGTCGCGCTCGCTTGTTCAAGAGCTTGGACGCGAGCCTTCGTCCGAAGAGATCGCTAAGCGAATGGACATCCCGGTATCCAAGGTTCGGAAGGTCTTGAAGATTGCTCAGGAGCCGATCTCGCTGGAAACGCCGATCGGCGAGGAAGAAGACTCGCACCTGGGCGACTTCATCGAAGATAAGACAATCGCGAATCCAGCCGATACCGTGATCAGCACCAATCTTCGCGAAGTGACTGAGGAAGTCTTGAAATCGCTGACGCCTCGCGAAGAAAAAGTAATCAAGATGAGGTTCGGCCTTGGCCCGAACGGCAGCGAGCACACGCTGGAAGAGGTTGGTCAGCACTTCGCGGTCACCCGCGAGCGAATCCGTCAGATCGAAGCCAAGGCGCTGCGAAAGCTCAGACATCCCTCCCGCTCACGAAAGCTGAAGGCCTTCATCGAAGGCGCTCAGTCCTCGTAGACCCCGCCCGCTCGATTCGGCTCAAACTCAAAATCTCCCAAGCGAATTAACTTAAGAAGATAAGCACTCAACGCGAATCACTCTTTGAGCAGAGATGTGATTTCCGACTCGAACACGCTTTTCGGAGTCACGCCGGTGTGTCTAAACCTGATCCTGCCTTGCTTGTCCGCTATAACCGCGACCGGTAGCAGCGACTCGGTTACGCCGTATGATTCGGCGGTTCGCTTGTCGCCAAGCGCAACCGTGTAGCTCATCGGGTTCTGCTTGATGAACGGCTTCACTTTTGTTGCGCCCTCCTCATCGATCGCTACAGCTACGATTTCGAGGCCTTGATCCTTGTATGTCTTATAAAGCGAGTTGAAGGTTGGAATCTCCGACGCGCAGGGAACACACCAGGTCGCCCAGAAATCGACCAGGACTACCTTGCCTCGCGATGACGAAAGATCGAGAGTCGCGCCGTTCAGCAGCGCCAACGGCGAAGCCGGGAGCGATTTCGCCGCCTCTGCTCCGACTTCTTTGTCGGGCGCTCCGGCAGCCGGCGAGGACGCTTTCTTCATTCGTCCGAGGAAGAGGTCGGGTTTTTCGAATCCGGCCAGCCTCAACGAAGGAATCTCATGGCCCGAAGCATCGAAAAAGAGCAGCGTCGGCACGCCCTTGATGTTGTATCGATCGCGAGCCCGCGCCGCCTCCGTGCCTTCGTCGCTGTGAGTGAGATCAAGCTTGAGCCTGACGAAATTATTGGCTTCGGCAAGAATGTTTCGATTCGTGAAGGTGAGTTTGTCGAGTTCCTTGCAGGGGATGCACCAATCCGCGAATGAATCGACGATCACGGGCTTGCCCTCTTTGGCGGCGGCCATCAACGCCTCTTCGCTGAAGGGCTGCCACGTCATACCGGCTTCGGTCTTCTCAGGGAGCGCCAAAACGACTGCTATGACCGCGGCGCCCACGCCAAGCGCTCGCAAGACCCAGGCGAATTGGACCGGCTTTGTCTTTCCTGCCTCAAAGAACAGCAGGTACAGCGCCGATGCAGCGAAGAACACGACGTGTACTATGGTCGCCGCGCGTCCGAGGAGCGGGTTTACGAAATAGATCGCCATTCCAATCAAAACAAGTCCGAAGACTTTTCGAACAGTTACCATCCACAGCCCTGAACGCGGCAGAGACTTCAGCGCGCCGGAAAATGTTCCAAGAATCAGGTAAGGAAATCCCAATCCAAGCGCCAGCACAAAGAACATGAAGAAGCCATAGACGGGATCGCCTTTTTCTCCCACTACGACTAACAATCCCAGGACGAAGGGTCCGATGCACGGAGCGGCTACGATCCCCATCGTCAATCCCATTACCAGCGCGCCGGCGATGCCGCCGGATGATTGAGTACTCTTGTTCGCGAATTGATTCAGCGATTCCGGGAGACGAAATTCATAGACGCCGAACATCGACAGCGAGAGCCCGACCATCACCACCGCAAGGCCTATCAGCACGATCGGATTCTGTAGCGCGGCCCCGAACAGGCCCTTCGTCAGCGAAGCTACGACGCCAAGTATCGAATAGGTGACGGCCATTCCGATTACGTAGGCCGAGGCCATCAGGAAGGTCCTGCGCAAGCGGCCCTCGCTCTGATTGGCAAAAAAACCGATCGTGATTGGAATGATGGGATAGACGCAGGGCGTCGTATTGAGAGCCAGCCCGGCGAGAAAAACAAAGAAGAGAACCGCGGCGATATTCTTTCCTTTGATCAGGTCGGCAAAGCTGTTTCCTTCGGCGCTCGCTCCGCCGTACTGTACCAGGGATGTTGAAGCATCCTGGGCCGCTGAGGCGCGCGCAAATACCGCTTCGTTTGTCGGAGTGACGGCGGAGCCCTGGGCTGCTATGTTGATCGGAATCTCGACATTGAGAGTTGAAGGTTGAAGGCACGCCTGATCGTTACACGACTGAACCTGAACGCTTGCGACGATCCTGGCCGATCCGGGCCGCAACGAAGCGTCCGCCTTTGCGTCGGACACTATGACGACCGTGCCTTCGTAAACCGCGAGCTTCTGACTCGGCTCGAACTCGAACGAGCGCAGGTTCGGCGCGGGATATTTCGGCGCTTCTAAAGTAATGCCCGCGGCAGGCTCGAATTTTACGTCGGTCGGTATGAGCACATCGAGTGAAGGGATGTGGGCGTTTATGTGATAGCCCTCCTCCACGGTAAGGACGACCGCTATCTTGAAAGAATCGCCGGCTTTGACGCCGCTTGTTGAGATCACGCCTTCGGCCTTAACTACCTTTGCGCTTTGCCCGAAAGCAACTGAAGTCAGGCAAAGCGCCATGATCGCAACCGCGGCATAGACAGGGAGCCTTTTCATTTCCGATCTCCGTAGAACCATTATTTGATATCGCGCAGCATTCCTTCAGTGACCTGATTCAGAGTCACGATAGAACCCCCGTGCTGCTTGATGAATGCAGCCGCGGCCTCGGGCGACTCGAATGCGACGAAATCCGAGCCCATAGGACTTTGAACGTTGCTCTTGTACACGAGCGTAGCAGTCCTGCCGTCTATATGTTTTTTTGTAGAGTAGTCAGTCACCGTGACCCGTTGAACGTTGGAATTATTCTTTTGCTCTTCCGTCTGACCGTACTTTGCCGGTTCAAGATAGTACTCGACCAAATCGGCCGGAGATTCGAACATCACCTTGCTCCCGCCCTTGAACAATATCTCCGATTCCCAATCGTCGTTTGCATTCACCTTCATATGGCAGACGGGGCAGTTCCCGGTTTTCGCGTCCGCCGAAAGAGGCTTCGCTTCGCCGCATCCATAGAAGGAAGAGGTGAATGCGATAATTATCCCAGTCAGGAGGAACCTGACGCTCAGCATCGGCTTTCTTCGCATCATAATCTTGTCTATTCCCGCGCGGCTTTGATCCAGCCGCCGCCCACGACAATATCACCGTTATAGATTACCGCGGCTTGACCCGGTGTGATTGCCGCCTGCGGTTCATCGAACTCAATCAATGCCTCGTCATTCGGCATTGGCGTGATTGTAGCCGCCGATTCCTTCGCTCGATATCTGATCTTCACCTCTCCTCGCACGGGCGCTGCCGGCGGCGCAATCGAGACCCAATTCATCCCGGATACAATAAAGCTGCCGCTATAGAGTTCTTCCCGCTTGCCGACCACGAGCCTGTTAAGCGGAACGTCTATCTTGACTACATAGAGCGGGTCCGCGGCGGCCACTCCAATACCTCTGCGCTGCCCTATGGTGAAGTGATGCAGGCCCGCGTGCTCCCCGACCAGCGTTCCTTCAGTGGTTACGATCTCCCCGGCGGGAGCAACGCTTCTCGAAGGCATCTCGCTCTTCGCGTAGTCTTCAACGAAGCGCGCGTAATCGCCGTCTGGTACAAAGCAGATCTCCTGGCTTTCGGGTTTATCGGCAGTATCGAGGCCAAGCCGGCGCGCGATCTCTCGAACCTCCGGCTTTGTAAGCTCGCCCAACGGAAAGACAGCTCGCGCGAGCTGCTTCTGGGTCATTTCAAAAAGAAAGTAGGATTGATCCTTGTCGAGATCGCGGCCCTTCCGAAGTATGTATCTCTCCGCCGCGGAGTCGTACTCAACGCGAGCGTAATGGCCGGTGGCGACGTGCTCGGCGCCGACCTGTCGCGCAAGGGTGACAAGTCTGGCGAACTTCAGCCGTGAGTTGCATGAAACACAGGGGATCGGCGTGCGTCCGGAGAGGTAATCTTCTACAAAGGGGCGAACGACTCCGCGCTCGAATTCCTCTTCGAGATTGACTACATAGAATGGAAATCCGATTTCTCCGGCTACTCTGCGGGCGTCATAAACATCGTCTAGCGAGCAGCACCGGGAGGGTTGAGGTTCGCCGTTTGGTCCGAGCCTTCGGCGCTGGTTCCAGAGCTGCATCGTGAAGCCGACTACACCGCGCCCTTCGCCGTGAAGAATCGCGGCGGCTACCGAGCTATCCACCCCTCCGCTCATCGCTACTGCAACTAACAAGATAAGACTCCTTTGCGATCGAGCTTTAACATCGAGCTTTAACATCGGGCCTTAACAGTGACCCGGGCATTGTTGCTTTTGCCGGGTAAGTTGGCGCGATGCTATCATCATTCGTCCCGCGAAAGTACAGGATCTTTGTCGCTCATGAGAAACGGTAGATTATACAAGAAGCTTCAGAAAAATCGGAGTGTAGATTGGTGAGCGGCCAGGGAGCGCTTCGAATGAATTCTGATTCCGTGAAGCCGCGTCCAGGCAGAAATCATATCCATAAAAATCAGACAGGGTGAAATCGGATAAGGTTGATATGCAGGTAAAGCAAGAGGGAATCGAAGAAGCGATAGAGAAGCACGTCATCACTCGGGAGCCGTATTATCTTCCGGTCGGCGACGAAGTAGGGCTATTCGAGGCGGCTTATCGCACGCGGTTACCCGCCATGTTGAAAGGGCCCACCGGCTGCGGCAAGACCCGCTTCGTTGAGTACATGGCTTATAAACTGGGCCGGCCGCTCATAACGGTCGCCTGTCACGAAGACCTCTCTTCCACCGATCTGATCGGACGATTCCTGCTCGAAGGCGACGAGACAATATGGCACGACGGCCCGTTAACGACCGCCGTCAAATACGGAGCGATCTGTTATCTCGACGAAGTAGTAGAAGCTCGTAAGGACACGATCGTAGTCATCCACCCGCTCACCGACGATCGCCGCATACTGCCGGTTGAAAAACGGGGAACGTTGCTGCACGCGCCCGAAGAATTCATGCTCGTGGTTTCATATAATCCCGGTTATCAGAGCGTGATCAAAGATCTGAAGCAGTCGACGCGGCAGCGATTCGTGTCGCTGGAATTCGGCTATCCTCCTTCGCCGCTGGAAGTGGACATATTGATTCACGAAGGCGGCGTGGATGAACAGACCGCGCGAGACCTTGTGATGATCGGCGAAAAGGTCAGAAACCTCAAAGGACACGGACTGGAAGAAGGCGTCTCAACGAGACTGCTCGTCTACGCGGCACAGTTGATTAGCCGGGGTATTCAGCCCGAGGTAGCTTGCGAAGTGGCGATCACGAGCCCGATAACAGACGACGCTGAATTGCAGAGGAGCATCAGCGAAATCATCACAACCGTGATCTAAAAGTACGCGCAACATTTGTCACTGGTCATTGTCGTTAATCACTTGTACTGGTCATTTGTTACTCGTCATTCGTCCGCGGTCCCGAATAGTCTGCTCTATAGCTATTTCCTCTCTCCCCTCTCCCGACACTGGCGCCTGGCGCGCTGACACCTTTCCCCGATATTTTGAGAGCATATTTTTTGCAAACCTGATCCCATTCGGGGTCTCTATACCCTGTAAAGGTTGCGCGCATAATTCATCGACCTGAATTCAATGGCGACAACCAAGAAGAGGAGATAGAGGCTTATGCGTAAGAGGGATGCAGCGCGTGGGCTCCGATTCTTCCAGGATTGAAAGCGAATTCATCGGGCTGCTTTTTGCAGCCGAAATTGTCGATCAACTAAGGCGGATAACGGCGCGTCATCGATCTTTCGGAGATCGGCGCGAGAGCCCTGTTGTGCCCGAACAGTGAACTGATATGAGAATAGGATCAGCCATTACTCTTATTTTTCTGCTTTGCTTTGCGTGGACTAGCCGCAGCCGGACGTCAGGATCGGTAGAAATTCGGTCCGGCTCCGGTTCCGCGGCTGCTCTAACGACGTCTTCCATTGCTCCCTATCACAAAGCCGACACCGACGGCCTGACTGCCTCCTCGTGGTCAACCAATCTGGAGACTCCGCTCCTCCTGTTTCTGGGAGCGCTCCTGTTCTTCGGTTCCACGATCGTGAGGTTGAGGCTCGCAAGAAAACGCACGTTGCCAAGCGGCGATCGCGGCCGCGATGTCGCACATCGCGAACCGTCATAACCGCGGACCCGTTTTCTACAAGCGCACGAATATTCAATGAGAGGTGACCGATGTCCAACTTTAGACCCAGAACACTCCCCGAGTATTTTCAGATGCTCTTCCGCAGGAAGTTGCTGTTTCTTGTGGTGATGGGCGCGGTGTTGATTTCTACATTCCTGGTCATCCACGGAATTCCGGATGTTTACCAGTCGAGCGCATCGGTAGTGGTCGCCGGCAAGGAAGACGACCGGCAGGCCGTCGCTTCGCGAGTCGCAACGATCACCGAACGGATCAACGGCCGCGCGTTCCTTGAGCCGCTTATAGGACGTCACGATTTGTATCCGAGAGAAGTCGCCTCCGGAGCCATGGAGGTCGCGGTCAACCACATGCGCAAGGACATCAAGATCGATACCAAGTATCGCGGAGACAACCCGGAGACGCTGTCGATTACTTACAGGAACCCCGACCCGCTGGTTGCTCAAGAAGTGGCGGCCGATCTTGTGTCCAACTTCGGCTCGATGAATCAGGCGGTCGAGCGTCAGATGGCCGATCGAAAGAAGCAGGTCGAGTCCGAGTTGGCCGACATTGAAACCCGTCTCGATCAGTTGGGGCAGCAGAACGCGGCGGCCGCGATGCGGCAACGCCAACGTTCCAGAGGCACGGAAGACGCGAACCTCAGCCGTGCTGAGCGGGTCGCCGCGACCTCCTCGCTGGAGGCATTGAATGATAAGCAGTTCGCGCTCGAGCGTCAGCTCGAAGAGCAGAAACGGCAAATCGGCGAGCAGGAAAAGATCGCGCGAACGGCTCCCACCGACGCTCGTTCTGGAAGCTCCTATGGAGTGTTGCTGGTGAAGAAGGCCGAGCTCGAGGCCCAAGTCAAGGAATACGGCCCACAGTACACGGATAAAAATCCGAAGATGATCCAGACTCGCACGCAGCTCACCGAAGTCGATCATCAACTGGCGCAGCTCAACGCGGCGGCCGGCAAGGACGGCGTCCCTCTGAACTCGCCCGAAGCGCGCGAGCTGCGAACCATGCAGCGTGAATACTCGCGAATGGAAACGGAGCTCGAGGTCACCAAGCGTGAGATCGAGCGGAAGTCGAAACTGGTATCTACTTCCGGCGGCGGGCGATCGGGTGGAGTCCAAATCCAAAGAGCCGCCGCGGCCGATACGCCTATCGCAAACATAGCCGCGGAAACCGACAAAGACCGCTTGCGTGACCGCTACAGCGCGCTGCTCAAGCAGCAGAGCGATCTGGAGCGGATGAGTACCGCTGCCGCGGGACTCGATCCCGGTCTGTTCCAGATTGTGGATTCACCGGTTGAAGCGCGATTCCCCGCGGGTCCGGATCGAGGAAAGCTGCGGTTGATCGCCGTCGCGCTGGCGTTGATTGCGGGCCTTTTTGTCGTCGCCATCGTTGAGGCGCCTCGTATGTTTGTCGTGCACGAGCCCAGCGATGTCCGCTACTACCTTGGAGCGCCGGTGGTGGCGTTGATTCCGGACGCGCTGACCCCGTTCGAGCGCGGACGCGTTCGCAGGCTGGCGGCGGCTCGAACGATCGCGCTTCTCGCATTAGGTCTCTTGTTGGCCCCTGTGCTGGTCTTCCTCATAAACAATCTTGGCATATTTCAACTGGTCGCAAGCCGATGGTGAAGCCGTTTCAAAGGCGCTCAGAACTCAAAGTCACCAGGCGGAATCAGTGACGTGAGGAGATAACAATGGGAAAAGTCTATGAAGCAAAGTTGAAATCCGAAAAGGAACGCTCCGGAGGCGCGGCCGGGCTCGGGCTGGCTACCGCGGAGGCTCGAACCAAGGAAGAATCGGACAAAGCGGTCGACGAATTCGATTTCATCCGGTATTCGCTGCATACGCCGAAGGCGGTCGAAATCAACCACATTCAACGCGAAATCGAGGCGGCCAATCTGGCTCGCAAAAAACAGGCGCAGCCGGCCCGCGAAGTCAGCGTCGATCCGCTTCGCATCGATCCCCATCTGGTTGCATTCAACGAAGCGGAACCCGTCGCGGCGGATGAATTCGGCAAGCTCGCCGGCTCGTTGATCGCGGCCAAAGCCGATCGAGATCTGAAGCGGCTCCTGATCGCATCGGCCCGGCACGGCGAAGGGCGCACCACCGTTTCGCTCAACCTCGCGTGCACTCTTGCGCGAGCAGGCAAGAGCGTACTTCTGGTCGACACCGATTTTCGCAGGCCGTCGGTTACGCGTCTCCTTGGAATCGAAGCCGATCTGGGCATTGCCGAAGCGGCGGCGCAAAAGAAGGCGCCGGGCGAGGCCGCGCTCAAGATTCAACCGCATGGATTCGTGGTGCTTCCCTCGCGCGGGCGAGTCGACAACCCAGCGGAGCTGATCGTATCGAACGCATTCCAGGATATGCTCGCCGCCCTTGATCCCGACTACGAGTTCATTCTTTTTGATTCGTCGCCGCTGCTCTCCTCCAACGATGTAGCGTTGCTGAAGCGGCTCACAAGCGCCACGCTGCTGGTCATCAAGGCGGGCGAAACTACGTCAGGCGATCTGGGAAAGGCGATCGGACCCTTGACTCAGGAAGATCTGTTCGGCGTCGTGCTGAATCGCGTTTCCTGAAAGCGAGACGAACCTGAGGAACGGGACAGATCGGCGGTCTGGTGATGTCTAGAAACGGTTCGCGAGCGCTCTGTGTCTGGTTGTTTGAGAGCGTATTGATCTGTTCGTGCGGCGTTGCCGCGATATGGATCAGGTTCGGCCCTGAAACCGGCGCCGTGTTGAACGGCGGCCGGGGCTGGCTAAAGGTACTGCTTTCGATGGTCGTGATCCAAAGCTCGTTTTACATTTTCGACCTGTATGACTTTGGAAGAGTACGGCGCGGCGTCACGATCTATATCCGCCTGTGTCAGGCGATAGGGCTGGCATCTGTTGCGCTCGCATTGATCTTCTACGCCATTCCGGAGATGACCGTCGGCCGCGGCGTCTTTCTGGTGACAATGCTCTTGATGCTGACGGTAATGACCTGGTGGCGCCTGGGCGTCAGATGGCTGCTCGGTCATCCAAGACTTGCCGAACGAGTCTTAATACTGGGAACCGGCAAGACCGCCGTCGATGTTGCGAGGGAGGCTCTGGAACGACAGGAGGTCGGATACAAAATCGTCGGCTTCGTCGGCGAAGATCCGCTGCTTGTCGGCCGCAGCCTGATCAACCCCACAGTCGTGGGCGTGACTTGCGATCTGGAAGATATAGTCAGGCGCCACTCCCCCGATCGAATCGTCGTCGCGGTAAACGATCGCAGAGGCAGGCTGCCTCTCGCCGATCTGCTCACCTTGAAGCTGAGAGACGACATACCGGTCGAAGAGTGTGCTTCATTTTATGAGCGCCTCACCGGAAAGATAAGCACCGAGATGACCCGGCCTTCCTCGCTTATTTTTTCACAGGGTTCGCGCGGGCTTCGTCTCTACAGGCGAGCCAGAAGACTGATCGACGTTATTGCGGCGGTAGTCGGGCTGATCCTGTCGTTGCCGCTTATGCTGCTCACGGCGATAGCGATCAGGCTCGAGTCAAAAGGGCCTGTTCTTTATCTGCAGGAGCGCGTCGGAGTCCGAGGCCGAAACTTCCGCATCGTAAAGTTCCGCTCGATGGTGGTCGACGCCGAAAAGAACGGCCCGGTTTGGGCCGAACAGTCCGACCGGCGAGTCACCCGCGTAGGCCGGATTATTCGCAAGCTGCGCATAGACGAGCTGCCGCAGTTTCTCAACGTTCTTCGCGGCGATATGAGTTTTATTGGACCGCGGCCGGAGCGGCCGGTGTTCGTCAATCAGCTCGAACGTGAGAGCGAGTATTACTCGCAGCGACACCTCGTAAAACCCGGACTCACCGGATGGGCGCAGATACGCTATCCATATGGAGCCTCGGTCGAAGATGCGATCCAGAAGCTCCAGTACGATTTGTATTACATCAAGAATCAATCGCCGATCCTGGACGCGATGATTCTATTCGAAACGATGAGGATCGTGCTCTTCGGCAGGGGCGCTCGCTGATCGTCTATAGCGAATCTGACGCTCCGCCGATAATGGAGGAACCGTTATGAAAAGAAATATATGGTTGACCGGAGTAGCTTTTGTATTTACGGCATCGTTGGCGATCGTGACATTCGCGCCGGGGGCCGCGGCCCAGTCAAACAGCGCCGCGGCGATCAAGCCGGCGAATGCGGACGCGACTCAGGCGCGTGGAGAGGCTATCGATCCCTACTTCAGGACCATCTATCGAAACTTCTACGAAAGCTACAAGCTCGGCCCTGACGACGAGATTGCGATTCGGGTCTTTGGCCAGCCCGACTACTCGCTTGAAAAAGTCACGGTCTCGCCGTTCGGCCGCATTTATCACCCGCTGATCGGCGATGTAGACGTGGCTGGACTCACGCTGGATCAAGTCAACAGCGTGCTCACGACCGACTTCGGCGAGTACCTTAAAGATCCGCACGTAACCGTGGCGCTTATAATCGCGAAGAGCGCGACCGTCGGAGTGATCGGCGACGTGGTCAAGCCCGGAATCCTCGTGATGGCCAAGCCGATGACTATGCTCGACGCGATTTCGGCGTCGGGCGGGATCACGGATCTCGGAAAGAGTACGAACGTTACCGTGTTGCGGCAGGCAGGGGGCGGCGGCATGCGAACGATGACGATCAACGTGAAGCATATCCTGCA
>Ga0066687_10000179_pt1 | contig 16564 bp, 18 predicted proteins | sample GraSoiAngelo_136_FD_65630 | JGI IMG/M metagenome (GOLD analysis project Ga0066687, IMG submission 65630) | Grasslands soil microbial communities from the Angelo Coastal Reserve, California, USA - 14_0929_09_20cm | ecosystem: Environmental > Terrestrial > Soil > Grasslands | place: USA... | reverse complement strand
TGATCATGTACGGCCAGATGACGGCCGGCAGCTGGATTTATATCGGAACCCAGGGCATCCTGCAGGGAACCTATGAGACGTTTGGCGCGGTTGCCGCCAAGCGGTTCGGCGGTTCGCTGCGCGGCCGGATCGTGCTGACCAGCGGGCTCGGCGGCATGGGCGGCGCCCAGCCACTCGCCGTGAGCATGAACGACGGCGTCGCGCTGGTCGTCGAGGTCGATCAACACCGCATCGACCGCCGCCTCCAGACGCGCTATCTCGACAAGGCGGCCGGGAGCCTCGATGAAGCGATTCAACTCGCCGAGGAGGCTCGGCAGCGAAAGACGCCGGTCTCGATCGGCGTTCGCGGCAATGCCGCCGAGGTCTATCCGGAGCTCGTCCGCCGTGGCTTCACGCCGGACGTCGTCACCGACCAGACCTCCGCGCATGATCCGCTGCGCGGCTATATCCCGGCGCCGCTGACCGTCGAGGAGGCGGCGGATCTGCGAGAACGCGACCCGCTTGAGTACCTCGAGATGGTCAAAGACTCGGTCGCCGAGCACGTCAACGCGATGCTCGCCTTCCAGCGGCAGGGGATCGAGGTCTTCGATTACGGCAACAACCTCAGGGGTGAAGCGGTGGACGCCGGCGTCGGTGACGCCTTCGAGATTCCAGGCTTCGTCCCTGCCTATATCCGGCCGTTGTTCTGCGAAGGAAAGGGGCCCTTTCGCTGGGTCGCGCTGAGTGGTGATCCGCAGGACATCTATCGCACCGATCGGGCGGTTGCCGAAACGCTCCCCGGCAACGAGCCCCTCCACCGCTGGCTGCGCCTCGCTCGGGAGCGCGTGCAGTTTCAGGGTCTGCCGGCACGCATCTGCTGGCTCGGCTACGGCGAACGCGCGGCGGTGGGACTCCGTTTCAACGAGCTGGTCAAAACCGGTGAGGTTAAAGCCCCGATCGTCATCGGCCGAGATCATCTCGACGCCGGCTCGGTCGCGTCGCCCTATCGCGAAACCGAAGCCATGCGTGATGGCAGCGACGCGATCGCCGACTGGCCGATCCTCAATGCCCTGGTCAACACCGCCGCCGGCGCAAGTTGGGTCTCGGTCCATCACGGCGGTGGCGTCGGCATGGGCAACTCGATCCACGCCGGCATGGTGGTGGTCGCGGATGGGACTCCTGGCATGGCGGAGCGGCTCGAGCGTGTCCTCACGACGGATCCAGGCATGGGCGTGATTCGCCATGCCGATGCCGGCTACGAGACCGCGATCGCCTTCGCCCGCGAGCACGAGATCGACCGCCCAATGTGATCGAGGCGGATTTCGTGCTTCGGCACGCGGGTCAGCTCGCCACCATGGTGGCCGCAGACGGCGATCCGCTTGGCCGCATCGTCGACGGCGCGCTGGCATCCCGGGGCGGGCGGGTGGTCTGGCTCGGGAAAGATGCTGAGCTCGCTCGGGCGGTACGGCTCGACGGCGATGAGCTGGACGCGGCCGGTGCCTGCGTCATTGCCGGCCTGGTCGACGCCCACACGCATCCGGTATTCGCGGGTTCACGGGCGGACGAATTTGCCGAGCGCCAGGCCGGCGTCACTTATGCCGGGCAGCAATCAGGCGAGCACGGCATCATGCGAACCGTTCGTGCGACGCGCGCCGCCGAGCGGGAGCGTCTGGTTGAGCTCGCTGTCGAGCGCGCCGATCGCTTTCTGTCCAACGGAACGACCACGATCGAAGCGAAGACTGGGTATGGGCTCGATCTCCCTGGCGAATCGAAGTCCCTGGAGGTCCTGACGGCGCTCGCCGGACGGAGGCCATTGCGGGTTGTGCCCACCTTCCTTGGGGCGCATGTCGTCCCCTTTGGAACCGACCGCCTGGATTACCTGCGCGTGCTTACCGAGGAGATGCTGCCGGCCTTCAAAGGCCGCGCCACCTTCTGCGACGCCTGGTGCGACGAGCCGGCCTTCAGCGCCAGCGAGACGCGGACGGTGCTGCGCCGCGCGCGCGAGCTCGGCTACCGGATTCGCCTTCATGCCGCGCAGCTGGCTCCTGGCGACGGACCGGACATCGCCGCCGAGTTTCAGGCGGCCAGCGCCGACCATCTGGAGTACGCCACGGCCGGCCAGCTGACGGCGCTCGCCGCGGCGGGCACGGTAGCGGTGCTCTGCCCGGCCGCGAACTTCACGACGCACGCGCCACGACCGCCGATCGAGGCGATGCGTGCGTCCGGCATCGGGGTTGCGATCGCCTCGGATCTCAACCCGGGAACGAGTAACTCGGAGAGTCTGCCGTACGCCATGACGCTCGCCTGCGTCGCCTGGGGCATGACGCCGGTGGAGGTGCTGGTCGGTGCCACCAGCGCAGCGGCTCGTTCGCTCGGGCTTGATGGCGTCGCGGGCTGCCTGTGCGTGGGCAGCTTCGCCGACCTTGCCGTGCTGGACGTCGAACGTCCCGAAGCCATTCCCTACTATGGCGGCGTAAACCGGGTGATCCGGACGATCGTGGGAGGTGTCGACTGGCAGCCCTCGTAGAGTGTGTCCCGAATTTTTCCGAGGGACGGCGTCTCGACGTCATCACCGCGATCGCCGATGCGATTCGCGATGCCGGTGCCCGCGTCATCGATGTCCAGGCGGACGCCGCGCACAATCGGATGGTCGTGACGTTCGTCAGCGAGCCAGCCCTGGCGGTGGATGCCGCGCTGGCGGGCGCGACCGTCGCCACCGCGCGCATCGACCTGCGTCGGCATCAGGGAGAGCATCCGCGGATGGGCGCCACCGACGTGGTGCCATTCGTGCCCTTTGCCGACCTTCCGATGGCCGTCTGCATCGACCTCGCCCGAAGCTTTGGCGCGCGCCTCTGGAAGGAGTTGCATGTTCCCGTCTTTTATTACGGTGAGGCGGCCATCAGACCCGAGCGTCAGGAGCTGGAAAAAATACGACGCGGCGGTTTCGAGGACCTGCGTACCCACATCGCTGATCCCGACCGCATGCCCGACGAAGGATCGGCCGCGGTGCATCCGAGTGCGGGCGCCACGGCCGTCGGTGCGCGGATCCCTCTGATCGCCTACAACGTCAACCTGAAGACCACCGATCTCCGACTGGCCAAAGACATCGCGAAAACGATTCGGGCTTCCTCGGGCGGACTGCCCAACGTCAAGGCGCTCGGCTTCGCCCTCGGCGACCGCGGCCTGGTACAGGTGTCGATGAATCTGACCGACTATCGGGTCACGAACATCTGGAAGGTCTTCCGCGTGATCCGTGATGAGGCGGAGCGACGGGGCGTGGAAGTCGAGGCGTCGGAGATCGTCGGCACGATTCCGCTGGCCGCCGCCGTCGGGGTGATCAAAGACGCGATCGTGGAGCCCGCCTTCCGGATGGATCAGATCCTGGAAAAGCGGGTCTGGGCGGCGGAATGACGCCGGTCAGAGAGCAGCCCGTCGCCGCCTATCTCGAGGCACTGGCCTCAACGCGGGCCGTTCCGGGCGGTGGTAGTGCGGCTGCGCTCGCGGCGGCGATGGGAGCGGCACTGGTGAGCATGGTCGCCAAGCTCAGCGCTCGGAAAGCCAAGACGTCGGAAGACCGCAGCGCGCTCGATGCGCTGGTTCCATTACTCGACGCGCTCCGCGATCGATTCGCCGATTTGAGCCAGGAAGATATCGAGGCGTATCAGCAGGTCGTCGAGGCCCGAAAGGCCGGCGCGCCGGCGGCCGAGATCGAACAAGCCTATGAGGGTGCCGCCGAAGTTCCCTTGCAGACCGCTGAAGCGGTCGACGAATGCCTGGCGCTTGCCGCAAAGGTCAGCGCTCGCGCCTGGGAGATGACAGCCTCGGACCTGGCGGTTGGCAGCGAGCTCTTGCAGACCGCCATGGGCGGAGCGCTCGGCAACGTCGCCATCAATCTCCCGGAGCTCCATGGCGATCGGGCAAGCCGCATCGAGCGGCGCTACCTGCGGTTGCGGAACAGGCCGCAGGATTAGCCAGACGCGGCCTGACTAGACTCAAAAGTGATGGCGACGAAGTTCCCTTCCCTGGACAGCCGCACGCTGACCGTCGACGGCCTCAACGTCCATTATTTCTGCGGCGGCAGCGGATCACCGGTCGTGCTCGTTCACGGGCTGGGCAGTTCCGCCGCGGTCGAGTTCTATTTCAATCTCGAGGCGCTCGCCGCCAACCATCACGTGCTCGCGATTGATTTGCCTGGGTTCGGCCTGTCCGACAAGCCTGCGCTCGAGTACACGATCGACGTCTTCGTGAAGGCGGTCAAGGATCTGATGCAGTCAGAATCGCTGGAGCGAGCCGCGGTGATGGGGGTGTCGATGGGTGGCCGGGTCGCCCTCGGGCTCGCGCTCGAAGCCCCCGACACCGTCGAGCGGCTGATCCTGGTCGACGCGCTGGGGGTCGGCCCCCCCAATGCGGTGCTCGCCTATCGGTTGCTGCTAACCCGTGGCCTGGGCGAGCTGACGCTGAGCAGCACGGCGCGCGCGTTGCGCCGGATGAATCCGCAAACGATCCGGCGTTTCTGGGCCTGGTACATGCGGCGGCCCGGCCAGCTCGACGACATCCTGACGGATCAGCGAATCGCGGACCACGGCACGCTGCTTTCGAAACCGGAGTATCGAGCCGCCTATCTCTCCGCCCTGCGCTCGATCGCGGGCCTGCACACGCTCCGGGACGGCATCGTGGTGAGGGACCGCCTCGGCGAGCTGGAGATGCCGACGCTGCTGATCTGGGGACGGCATGACCACATCTTCCCCGCGGTCCACGCCGAGGCGGCGGTCGAACGGCTGCGCCGCGGCCGCCTCGAGATCTTTGAAGACAGCGGCCATACCCCGCAGATGGAAGAGCCGGAGCGCTTCAACCGGGTCGTCCTCGAGTTTCTCCGGGAGCCGGTGGGTCGGACCGGCCGGGGCGCTGCCTGAACGGTTGATCCACCCTAATCGAGGCCAACCGGGTGGCCCAGCCGGGCGGCATAGTAGGCCAGGACCCACTCGAATACGAAAACGGCTCCCCATATAAGTAGGATGAGCCCGCCCAGGATCGGGAGGATCGGCCAGAGGCGCTTGCGCCGGTAGCGCGCGTATTCGGCGAAGGTCTGCCAGAAGGCGGCGGTGAAGAGTGCGGCCCGGCTGCTGGCCCGAAGGCCGAATTGAAGCAGCAGAAATCCGGTCAGACCGAGCAGAAGGCCCCGGATCAACATTCGGCCCCAACCCATATAGGTTGTGGCCAAACCGGGGAGAAAGCCCAACCGGCTGTGGTAAACTCCTTGACAGGCCCCATCCTACGGCATATGCTGTGGGCCGCTCTCACCCCACCCTTCCAACGGAGGTTCATCGATGGCCCGATCGATCCAGAAGACGTCAACCGAGCGACCCAACTCCACCTCAACGGCTCCGGCTGGCGTGCCCAAACGCAACCGTAACGGGCTTCCGTGGAAGCGGTACTTCACGCGGGCGGGGGTGGCGCCTTTCGAGGAGGTCCAGTGGGACACGCGCGAGGCTGTCATCACAAACGAAAAGGGTGAGATCGTCTTCGAACAGCACGACGTCGAGATGCCGACCACATGGTCGCAAGTCGCCACCAACGTCGTGGTCTCGAAATACTTCCGCGGCGTCCTCGGGACGCCGGAGCGGGAGCGCAGCGTCAAGCAGCTGATCGGGCGGGTGGTCCGCACCATCCATGGGTGGGCGAACAAGCAGGGCTACTTCGCCACGCCGGAGGCCTCGGAGATCTTCCGGGACGAGCTGACGCATTTGCTCGTCCATCAGAAGGCGGCCTTCAACAGCCCGGTCTGGTTCAACGCCGGCATCGAGCAACGCCCTCAGCTTTCGGCGTGCTTCATCAATAAGGTCGAGGACCGGATGGAGTCGATCCTCACCCTGGCCAAGACCGAGGGCATGCTTTTCAAATACGGCTCGGGCACCGGTTCCAACCTCTCGCCGCTGCGCTCCTCGCGCGAGCTGCTGGCGGGTGGTGGCACCGCCTCCGGGCCTGTCTCCTTCATGAAGGGCTTCGACGCCTTCGCCGGCGTGATCAAGTCGGGCGGCAAAACGCGCCGGGCGGCCAAGATGGTGATCCTCAACGCCGACCATCCCGACATCGTCGAGTTCGTCAACTGCAAGGTCGAGGAGGAGCGCAAGGCCTGGACCCTGATCGCAGGTGGCTACGACTCGTCCTTCAACGGCCCCGCTTATAGCTCGATCTTCTTCCAGAACTCCAACAACAGCGTCCGGGTCAAGGACGACTTCATGAAAGCCGTGGAAGAGGATGCCGACTGGCACACCTTCGCCATCACCAACGGTCAGATCATGGACACCTACAAGGCCCGTGACCTGATGCGGATGATGGCCGATGCCGCCTGGGCCTGTGGCGATCCCGGACTGCAGTACGACACCACGGTCAACCACTGGCACACCTCGCCCAACACGGATCGGATCAACGCCTCCAACCCGTGCTCCGAGTACATGTTCCTCGACGACACCTCCTGCAACCTCGCCTCTATCAATCTGATGAAGTTCCTCGACGAGCGGGGCGAGTTCGACGTCGAGGCCTATCGCGAAGCCTGCCGCGTGCTGATCACCGCCCAGGAGATCCTGGTCGACAACGCCAGCTATCCGACCGAGGCGATCACCAAGAACAGCAAGGACTTCCGGCCGCTCGGGCTAGGCTACGCCAACCTGGGCGCGCTGCTCATGGCGTCGGGTCTGCCCTATGACAGCGACGCCGGTCGCGACGTCGCCGCCGCGCTGACCGCGGTGATGACCGGCGAGGCCTACGCGCAGTCGGCGAGGATCGCCCAGAAGAAGGGACCCTTCAACGGCTTTGCCGTCAACCGTGAGCCGATGCTACGCGTCATGGACCAGCACCGCAGCTCGGTCAACCACATCAACCCGGCCCATGTGCCGCTGCCGCTGCTGAGCGCCGCCCGGGATGCCTGGGACAAGGCCTGCCAGCTCGGCGATCTCTATGGCTATCGCAATGCCCAGGCGACCGTGATCGCCCCCACCGGCACGATCGGCTTCATGATGGATTGCGACACCACCGGGATCGAGCCCGACATCGCGCTGGTCAAGTACAAGAAGCTGGTCGGGGGCGGCATGCTCAAGATCGTCAACCAGACGGTGCCGATTGCTTTGCGCCGCATCGGTTACCCCGAGGTCCAGGTGTCCGAGATCCTGCAGTACATCGACGAGCACGACACCATCGAGGGCGCACCGCACCTGCGTCCCGATGACCTGGCGGTCTTCGATTGCGCTTTCAAGCCGGCCAAGGGCGCGCGGACGATCGACTACATGGGACACGTCAAGATGATGGCGGCCGCTCAGCCATTCATCTCCGGCGCGATTTCGAAGACGGTCAATATGCCCGAGAACGCGACATCCGAGGACATCATGGAGGTCTACATGGAGGGATGGCGGATGGGCCTCAAAGCGATCGCCATCTACCGTGACGGCTCCAAGCGTTCGCAGCCGTTGAACACGGCGCTCGACAGCAAGAAAAGCGCGGCCCAGCCGGTGGCGGCGATGGTGGCCGCAGCCTCGAGTGAGCCGCCGCACGCGGTCCGGCGCAAACTGCTGGACGAGCGGCGGGCGATCACGCACAAGTTCGATATCCAGGGCCACGAGGGCTACATCACGGTGGGGATCTACGAGGACGGCACGCCGGGCGAGATTTTTCTCGTCATGTCCAAAGAGGGCAGCACGATCTCCGGGCTGATGGATGCCTTTGCCACCAGCATCTCGCTGGCGCTCCAGTACGGCGTTCCGCTGGAAGTCCTGGTCAAGAAGTTCGCGCACACGCGCTTCGAGCCCTCCGGCTTTACCAAGAACCCGGAAATTCCAATCGCGAAGTCGATCACCGATTACATCTTCCGCTGGCTCGCCTCGAAATTCCTCAGCAGCGGCGAGCAGGAGGTGGTCGGTATTGTGCGGCGGGAGCCCGTCATCGAGCTCGAAGCATCACCGACCGCGACCAGCGGCCCACCGGCCACGCCGAGCAAGCCATCGACGGTCGCGGGTCCGGTGAAGATCAGCTTCCAGGGTCAAGAGGACGCGCCCGCCTGTTCGGACTGCGGCTCGATCATGATTCGCAATGGAACTTGCTACAAGTGCCTGAACTGCGGCAGCACGAGCGGCTGCTCCTAAGCAATAAGGAGGAAGAGGCCCGCGTGGCCTCCTCCTCCCCTACGTTGAGAGCGTTGACGACACATCCTTCCTGGGCGCACGACGGTCCGGAATGTCCATGCGGCGGTCCAACCGACTGGGACGGACGCAAATTTCGCTGCCGGGGTTGCGGTCTCTACTACGAAACCTGTTGCGACGGAGGTCGGTGCTCCTAACGCGCGAAAGTTTTCGTCTCGTGTTCCGTCGTGCCACCATCATCGCGCCGCATCGCGAGAAATTTTTCGCCGAGACTGTGCAAAACTCTTCGATTCATGCTATGGTCGCAGGTAATGAGCGCTGTGCCGCGCTCTGATCGCGATCGCGATGGTCAGAGCGGCGAGCTGAAGAAGGGCAACACTCACAAAACTTCGAGGTTCACATCGACGATGGCCATCGCATGGCCACAACATTCCGGAGGGTCGATTGCGACCGCCCGTCGCGCCCCTCATTTCTTTCTTTCCTCCTTGCTTCCGGTACCCGGCCTCGTCGGCGCCCGCGCGTCCACGGTTTCCGTGGCGCTCACGCGCGTTCGGCGGCGGCGTACAAGCGGCCGACCGGGAGAATCTCACTAAGAAGGAGGTGACCTGGAATGGCCGCAAAGAAGAAAGCAGGCGGAAAGAAGAAAGCCGCGAAGAAGTCGTCGAAGAAGAAGTAGTCAGGCTCTTTTAACTGACCTTCGAATGCAGCCGGCGCCTTCGGGTGCCGGCTGTAGCATTTCCAGGTGATCGATCTCGAGCGCGCGAAGGACTTTCTTCACCGGCGACACCACGGCGTGCTCGCCACCATCCGTCGGGATGGCCGCCCGCAGCTATCCAACATCTTGTATTTCGTCGACGAGCAGGACGGACGGATCAAGATCTCGGTCACGCAGACCCGGGCCAAAACGAAGAACCTTCGCCGCGATCCGCGCGCCGCCCTGCACGTCCAGGGACGCGACGACTACGAATACCTCGTCGTCGATGGAACCGCCGAGCTGATCGAGGGTGATGGGCTGGCGGAGAAGCTGCGCCATTACTACCGCAAGGTGCGCGGCGAGCATCCGGACTGGGCCGAGTACGATGCCGCGATGCTCGCGGAGCAGCGGCTGCTCATCGCGCTGACCGTCGAGCACGCCTACGGGCAGCTGCGCTAGCGCGGCTACCGAACGGCCAGGCAGGTGACGGTCTTGAAGACGCCGTCGATCTTTTGGATTTTCTCGACGATGATCGAGCCGATCGCGGCCACGTCGGCGGCTTCCACCATGGCGATGCCGTCGTACTCCCCGGTGATGGCGTCCGCCAGCTCGATCCCTTTGACCCCCTGAAGGGCCTTCGCCACCTCGATCGCCTTTCCTGCCGACGAGTTGATCAAGACGTAGGCTCGCATGACTCCCTCCTGCCCGAATTTCGCCCTTCAGGATACGGGTTTGGTCGCGGCTAAGATGAACCCATGACGTCGATGCCGGCAGTGGTCAAGGCCACTGCGGCTCCGGGCGCCGAATTCGACCAGGTGCCTATCCCTGAGCCGGAGGGCCGGGACGTCCTGATCGAGGTTGCGGCCTCCTCGATCTGCGGAACCGACGTGCACATCTTTGACTGGAACGACTGGGCGCGCCGTCACATTCATCCGCCCAGGATCTTTGGTCACGAAGTCTCCGGGCATGTGGTTGCGGTCGGTGCCGAGGTGGACACCCTGAAGCCGGGCACCTTCGTCGCCGCCGAGACGCACGTGATCGACCACACCTGCCGCCAGTGCCGGCGCGGTCTCTATCACCTCTGCGAGAACGTGAAGGTCCTCGGCGTGGACCGCGACGGGTCGTTCGCCCGCTATGTGCTTCTGCCTGCGGAAAACTGCTGGCGAAACGCTCCGGGGCTCACCCCTGAAGTCGCTGCCCTCCAGGAGCCGTTCGGGAATGCGGTGCATGCGGCGCTCGCCGGGCCGTTGCGGGAGAACGCCGTCACGATCTTCGGGTTGGGCCCGATCGGCCTTTGCGCCGTCGGGATCGCCAGGGCGGAAGGCGCGGCCGCGGTCTACGGCGTCGAACCGAACCCGTATCGCCGTGAGCTTGCCGAACGGATGGGCGCCACCGCCGTTTTCGCGCCTTCCGACAGCGTCGTGCGTCAGATCCGTGAGGCGAACGCCGGCGTCGGCGTCGACGTCGTCCTCGAGATGTCGGGTCATCCGGCGGCCATCCAGCAGGGCCTCGAAGTCCTGCACAGCGGCGGCTGGATCAGCCTGCTGGGAATCGGCGATCAACCGGTGACGCTCGACCTCAACGACCTGGTCGTGACCAAGGGCATCACGATCTACGGGATCTTTGGGCGCAAGATCTGGGACACCTGGGAACGCACCTCGCACTATCTGAGCAGCGGCAAGGTCGATGTCTCGCCGCTGATCACCCATCGATTCCCGCTCGACGACTTCCAAGAGGCGATGGCGCAGATGAAGAGCGGCCGCTCGGGCAAAGTCGTGCTGCTGCCGAACAGCGGTTAGGAGGCCATGATGATCACGGAAAAGAAAACGAAGTTCCTCGAGGATGAGCTCGAACAGCTGCGTCAGCAGCATCTGTTTCGGCCGTTACGCGTGCTCGGCGCGCCCCAGGACACCGAGACGGTGGTTGACGGCAAACGCGTACTCAACCTTTCTTCCAATAACTACCTCGGGCTCACCACCCACCCCAAGCTGAAGAGCGCCATGGTGAAGGCCACCGATGAGTGGGGCGCCGGTTCCGGCGCGGTCCGCACCATCGCGGGCACGATGGCCGTGCACGAAGAGCTCGAGCGACGGCTGGCCGCGTTCAAGCACACCGAAGCCTCGCTCGTCCTCCAGTCAGGGTTCACCGCCAACCTCGGCGTCCTTCAGTCGCTGGTCAAGGAAGGCGACGTCATCATCAGTGACGAGCTCAACCATGCCTCCATCATCGACGGCATCCGCCTCTCGAAAGCGGAGCGCTCCATCTTCAGGCACCGGGATCTGGACGACCTCGAGCGCCATCTGCAGAAACATCGCGACAAGCGGGTGAAGCTGGTCGTCACCGATGGCGTCTTCAGCATGGACGGTGATATCGCGCCGCTCAAAGGAATCGTCGAACGCGCGGAAGCGTACGCCGCGCTGGTGATGGTCGACGATGCCCACGCCAGCGGCGTGCTGGGCAAGAACGGCCGGGGCACCGTCAACCATTTCGGGCTGGATGGCCGCGTCGATTTGCAGATCGGGACGCTCTCGAAGGCGATCGGCGTCCTCGGTGGCTATGTCGCCGGCGCCCAGTCGGTGCGCGATTTCTTGATCCACCGGGCCCGGCCCTTCCTCTTCAGTACCTCGCATCCGCCGGGCGTCGCGGCCGCCTGCATCGCCGCCATCGACGTGTTGCTCAGCGAGCCGGAGCGCATCGACCAGCTCTGGAAGAACACGGCGCGCTTCAAGGCAGGATTGAAGCGGCTCGGGTTCGAGACCGGCGCGAGCGAGACCCCGATCACGCCGGTGATCGTCGGCAAGGGGTCGGTCGCGATGGAGCTTTCGGACCGGCTGTTCGCGATGGGCGTCTTCGCCCAGGGAATCGGTTATCCCACCGTGCCCGAGGGACGGGCGCGGATCCGGACGATCGTGACCAGCGCCCACACGGACGCCCAGCTGGACCAGGCGCTGGAGGCGTTCGAGAAGGGTGGCAAGGAACTCGGTGTGATCGCGTAACCATCACGGCAAACCGAACATATATGGATAGGTCCTCCGCGTGACCGAGCGTTCGGCGGCTGAGCTGCAGGACGAGGCGCGCCTGATCGAAGCGGCAAAGCGGGATCGTATCGCGTTTGCGGCGCTCTACGCGCGCTATTTCGATCAGATTTACTCGTACTGCTACTACCATCTCGGCCGTCGGGAGGAAGCCGAAGACCTGGCGAGTGAGACATTTCAGCGGGCGCTGGAGGGTCTCGACGAATTCGAATGGCGAGGAATCCCGTACTCCGCATGGTTGTACAAAGTCGCGTCGAACCTGATGTCGAAGCGCCGGCGGCGCCCGCCCTGGGTCGAGCTGCCGGATCCGATCGCCGCGCCCGCCGACAACGACCCGGAACGCCTGTGGCTGCGTCGGGAGCAAGGTGATGCGCTTCATCGAGCGGTTCGTAAACTTCCGCTTGACCAGCGTCAGGCGGTCCTGCTCAAGTTCGAGGGGCGGCTCCGGAACAAGGAGATCGGGGTGATCATGGGACGGAGTGAGGGCGCGGTGAAGCTGCTCCTCTTCCGCGCGGTCCATGGGCTTCGCCGGCGGCTGCATGAGGAGGAGAAGGCGCGATGACTCCGAGACAGGATGACCTGGAATCGCTGGCGCGCGCGATCGACCGCGTCGTCTTTCATGACGGGGCGCAGGCTGGCGACCACAATGCATCCGCCGCGTCGCTGGCGCTGATCTCCTACCTGAACGACAGCTTTCCTCGGATGGCGGTCGCCGGCGGACGGCGGGATCGGCTACAGCGCCGCCTGATGCACGCGCTTCGGATTCCGCGGGCCGAGGCGGCCACGGGGTGGGGCCGCCTGGAGGCGGAATTGAATCACCGTCTGAGCCAGGTCGATCCCCGCTGGACACCGCTTGTTGGCGGCGCGGCGTTGGTTCTGCTCGGCGTCCTGGGCGTTGCCGTCTGGCGGCAGCGGGGAGCTATCAAGCCGGCGGTCGTGTCGCTGCGCTGAACGTCCGACTTCGCCAGGTTGTGAAACCTGGGAGGGCAATCGGCGTTACATGGCTAGCCGATGGGGTGGCACATTCGTTCCGGTCGCTGGCTGCCGCTGAGCGCGGCCCTCGTGCTCGTGAGCATCGTGCCGGATACCGGCCTGGCGCCGGGGGCGTCACCAGCGGCGGGCCCCAGTCTGGTGCTGCCGGCGATTGCCGCGGCAGAGGTCGGGTCTGCGGAGCCGGACGGAATGGTCCTTCTGCACAACCGGCCGAGGCCGACGCCGATGCCCACCTCGACGCCGTCCACGGCGCAACTGCTGCTGGCGGAATTGCATCCGGCCAAGGCTCCGGTCCCATCCGGACCGGTGACGTACGTCCCGATCCTTCTCTATCACTACGTCCGGATCAATCCCATCGTCACCGATCGGGTCGGCTTCGGGCTGTCGACCCCGCCGGCGATGTTTCGATTGCAGATGCAGTACCTCGCCAATCATGGCTTCCATGTCATCTCGCTCCACCAGGCGGTGATGGCGATCAAGGCGCACGGCGGACTGCCCTCGAGGCCGGTCGTGCTGACCTTTGATGACGGCTACGCCGACTTCTTCACCACGGCAATCCCGATCATGCAGAGCCATGGCTTCACGGCGACCGACTTCGTGATCAGCGGCCGCATGGGCCAGTGGAGTTTCATGACGCCGAGCCAGGTGGTCGCCGCCGACAGCATGGGCTTCACGATCGGCGCGCACACCGTCGATCACGTGGCACTGGCGACTCAGTCGGCATCGCGCGCCAGCTGGGAGATCCGGACGAGCAAGTCGACGCTGGAGAGCCTGCTGGGTCATCGGGTGCTCGATTTCGCCTATCCCTACGGCAGCTATAACGGATACGACATGGCCCAGGCACAGAGCGCGGGATTCGAAACGGCGGTCTCGACCCTGTACGGCACCGTTCACAGCCCCGGCCAGCTGTTTTATCTCTCGCGGATGCGAATCGGCGGCGGCTTGCCGCTCAGCTACTTCGCCCGGGTGGTGGGCGGCCCGGCGCCCACCGCGAGCGACCTCGCGGGCGGCGGCGCGCTTCCGACCCCGACGCCGAAGCCCACCGCTACCGCGACGCCTGCGCCGACCCCATCACCAACCCCGACGCCAACGCCAATTCCCACCGCCAGCTCGAGCCCGGTCGCGGTCACGCCTCCACGGTTGCCACCGATCTGGCTGTGAGCGGCGAAGACGAGCTGTCGGCGAAAGAGAGGGCGCGGATTCGCGCCCGCGAGCGCAAGGCGCGCCGGCCAAAGATGGTCGTCGATAACGCCGGCGTCAAGCGGATTCAGGCGGCGCTGCGCAATCGGTCGAGCGAGAAGAAAAAGTAAAGTAGGTTGGTGACGGCAATTCGGAAAGCGGTGTTCCCTGCCGCCGGCCTGGGGACGCGCTTCTTGCCGGCGACCAAGGCGCAGCCAAAAGAGATGCTGCCCATCGTCGACAAACCGATCATCCAGTACGGCATCGAGGAAGCCGTCGCGGCCGGGATCGACCAGATCATCGTCGTCACCGGCCGGGACAAACGGGCAATCGTCGACCACTTCGACATCTCGTTTGAGCTGGAGCATTACCTCAAGGACCGAGGCAAGACGCGCGAGCTGCAGGTGGTCCGCAAGATCTCGGACATGGTCGACATCACCTACATCCACCAGAAAGAACCACTAGGGCTTGGGCACGCGGTCCTGATGGCAAAAGACCTGGTCGGCAATGAAGCCTTCGCGGTCTTCCTCGCGGATGACATCATCCGCTCGCATACGCCGGCGATCAAGCAGATGATCGACGTCTACACGCAACGCCAGGCATCCGTCCTGGCGCTGCAACGGGTCGAGCCGGACCAGGTGTCGCGCTACGGCATCGTCAAGGTCGGCCAGAGCGAAGGCCGCATCCACGAGGTCATCGACATGATCGAGAAGCCGGAGGCGGCCAAAGCCCCGTCGAACCTGGCGATCCTGGGCCGCTATGTCCTGGAGCCGGCCATCTTTGGCCTGCTCGAGAGCACCCATGAGGGCGTTGGCGGCGAAATCCAGTTGACCGATGGCCTGCGCACGCTGGCGCAACAGCAAAAGGTTGTCGGACTCGAGTTCGAAGGCACGTACCACGACGTCGGGACGGTGAGCGGCTTCCTCAAGACGTCGATCGCGTTTGCGCTGGAACGGCCGGGCCTGCGCGAAGAGCTGCTCAGCTACCTGCGAAGCCTGGATGGGGGGCGGCCGGGTTCCTAGGCGGCAGCGCCGGCCGTCGTCGGGCGGCCAAAACACTAGGAGATTGCGCCGCCACGAGCCTATAATGAGTGGTCCGTTGAATGGCTCTTACGACATCAACCGTGGGTACAGACATGGCAGTTTCAGGGAGACGCAGATCCGACGAGGACCGGGTCGTTCGGTATCTCAATACCGAGGGCGACTTCGAGGTCGAGGTATCGCACACCTTGAACAAGTGGTGCGTTACCGTCTTCCAGCTGCCCTCCAAACAAGTCGTCGCCCAGGACTTCTTTCCGGAGCGCTGGAAGGCGCTGGCCCGCGCCCAGGACTTCGTCCGCATCCTCAACACACGGAATAAGCCTCAGCCGGAACCGGACGACGAGCCCTGATCCGTAATTCGTCGGGGGGCTTCTGGCTCCATGAGTGGGGGGCGCTTGCCTTCGTGGTAACGGTCATCCTTGGGTTGTTGGTTGTCCCCGCCGCCTTGCTGTTGCGCGGCGGAACCACCGCCAGCGCGCCGGGGAGCCAGACGCTGCTCGTTCCCCAGGGAACCGTCTGCGCCCAGGTCACTTCCGCCAGTCCGAGCAGTTCGCCGTCGACGAGCGCCACGGCATCGCCTGCCGCCACCAGCAGAGCGTCTTCCTCCGCCTCGGCGACGCCCACCGCGACGGCGGTTAGCGCGGCCTCGAGCACACCCTGTCCCTCTCCAAGCCCGACCGCCACGCCGTCGTCAGGCGCGACGTCGCCGACGGCCAGCCCGAAGGCCTCAGGCTCGCCCTAACGGCCCCCACCCTCCCCTGAAGGTGCGAGGGAACTTCGTCAGCTCGCGATCGCCTCGCCGAGCACGATCGAGCCGTTGGTGGGCACGATCTGTGAGCGACGCAACTCGAGTTCGGCCATGACGTGGCTGTCGTCGAGCAGCGCGAGCATGATGGTGTCCCGCAGGGCAAGCTCGCCGATCCGGACGCAATCTTTGAGGAAGGGAAAGACGAGCGGCCTGACCAGGTTGGCCAGGTAGCGTAGCTCCGATGCCGCGTCATCGTTGCTCCTGACCAGGCTCTCGTCCCGAAAGGCCAGGATGAAGACCTCATCGCTCAGCGGGATCAGGTCGGTCCAGCTGTAGGCCTCCTCAGGCGCGTCCGGGATCAGACGCCGTTTCTGGCGGAAGAGCTCGAGCCGCGTCTGCAGCTGGCGCATCGGGGCCGGTGGACCCTCGATGATGAACGGCACATCCTTGAGGGGCGCCTGGCTGGGCTGCGCGGGATAGCGGGTGGAGAAGCCGATCTCGGCCTGACCCGCAAACGGAGCTGGGACTTTGATGACGAGTTCCTGGAGCATGGGGCCGAACCGCCTTCTGCCTTTGATTATATCGGCGCTAACAGGTTCAACGGAAATCCGCGGCCGCTCTTGCGGCCTTCGCCCGGCAGTGCTCGATCAGGCCCTGGGCGTCGCACGTATTCAACACCTGCTCCGGCCGCAGCCCGGCGCGCCGTGCGATGGCGATCCCGTAGCGCTGGTAGTCGTACTCGGCCGGGTAGTGGGCGTCGTTGT
>Ga0066687_10000178_pt1 | contig 16568 bp, 10 predicted proteins | sample GraSoiAngelo_136_FD_65630 | JGI IMG/M metagenome (GOLD analysis project Ga0066687, IMG submission 65630) | Grasslands soil microbial communities from the Angelo Coastal Reserve, California, USA - 14_0929_09_20cm | ecosystem: Environmental > Terrestrial > Soil > Grasslands | place: USA... | reverse complement strand
CCCAGGTCGAGCCCGGCCGTCCCCAGCCACAGCTCGTGGCTCGCGATCCGAGCCAGTTCCATCATCATCACCCGGATCGCCTGGGCCCGCAGCGGCACGTCGATCTCCATCAGCTTTTCGACGGCGGACACAAAGCCCACGTTGTTGATCGGCGGCGCCAGGTAGTCCATCCGGTCGCTGAATGTGATGCCCTGCGTATAGGTCTTGTCCTCGAAGGACTTCTCAAACCCGGTGTGGAGGTACCCAACATCAGGATCGGCATCTCGGACGCGCTCACCGTCGAGCTTGAGACGGACACGGAGCACCCCATGGGTGCTCGGATGCTGGGGACCCATGTTGAGCTCCATCCATTCGGTTTCGGGCTCGTGCTCCGGCCCGAAGACCGCGTCCTGTTGGGGCCCGGGGCCGAATGGCTCCTGTGCGATCCGTGTCTCAGCCACGGATCGCGTCAGGCTCCAACCCTTCAAGCTTCTGGTCGCTGAAGATGACGGGCTCGCCGAATGAGACGTAATCCTTGCGTAGGGGGTGGCCTTCCCAACTCTGCGGCATCAGCAGCCGGCGCAGGTCCGGATGGCCGTCGAACTTGATCCCGAGCAGGTCCCAGGTTTCACGCTCGTGCCAGTTTGCCGCCGGCCAGACCGAGGTCAGGCTTGGCGCGTGCGGATCGGGCATCGTCGCTGTCGTCTTGATCCGAACCCGGGTCTTGTTGGCCAGCGAGCGAACCTCCCAGACGACGGTAAAGCGGGGCGTGCGTGCCGGCCAGTCGACCGCCGTCGCGTAGAGGAAATAGTCAAACCCTTCCTCCACTTTCAGGTAGCGCGCGACCTCGACGACGGCCTCCGGCGTGATCACGATGCTGAGATCGCCGCGGAAATCCGAGCTCTCCTGCAGGGCACCCGGAAAACGATCGCCAATTCGCCTCACCAAGGCATCGGCGGACATTCCCTCCCCCGCTGGGGGAGGGCCAGGGAGGGGGTTGACCGGGACAGTTTCAGGCAGTGCGCTTCACCAGCGGCTCGCCGCGGATCTTGCGCTGCAGCTTCACGACGGCGTCGATCAGCGCCTCAGGCCGCGGCGCGCAGCCGGGCAAATAGATGTCCACCGGCACGATCTTGTCGACGCTCTGCACGATCGCATAGTTGTTGAACATCCCCGCTGAGGAGGCGCAGGCCCCCATCGCGATCACCCATTTCGGCTCCGGCATCTGGTCGTAGATCTGTCGCAGGACCGGCGCCATCTTGATCGCGACCCGGCCCGAGACGATCATCAGGTCGGCCTGCCGGGGGGAGGCGCGGAACAGTTCGGAGCCGAATCGGGAAAGGTCATGGCGCGGCCCGACTGTCCCCATCATCTCGATGGCGCAGCAGGCAAGTCCGAACAGCGCCGGCCAGATCGCGCTAGCACGGCCCCAGTTGATGACCTTGTCGAGGGTGGTGGTGAGGACGTTGTTACCGAGCGCGTTGAGCGGCGTCGGACCGGCGGCACGGCCGGTTGGCGTCGGCACCGGCCGAAGCTTGAGCTCTTCCATTACCTCAGCTCCCCCACTCCAGCGCGCCCTTCTTCCAGACGTAAATCAGGGCGACCAGCAGAACCGCAACGAACACCGCCATCTCGACTACCCCAAACCAGCGCAGCCCCTTGAGGATGACGGCCCAGGGGTAGATGAAGATGGCCTCCACGTCGAAGATGATGAAAAGCATGGCGGTCAGATAGAAGCTGATCGCAAAGCGCCGTCGCGCGCCGCTGCGCGGGACGATGCCCGATTCATAAGGCAGATCCTTCGCGGCGCTGCGCCGGCCACCCGCCAGCCAGGGCGGAAGGAAGAGGGCGATAAGGCCGAAAACGAGGACCGCGGCAAGAAAAATGAGCAAGGGAAAATAGTCGCTGAGCACGGTACGCGGCTAGTCTAACAAAGCAGTTTTTGAATACGGCCGCAGATCGCACGGCATGCGGCGCGATTCAGGTGATCGCCCTATGGGCGCAGGTCTTCCAGCTCCCACATCGCGCCGGGGTGGTGCGGCGAGGGGAAGCGACCCTCCGGGTTCTCCTCCAGCATCTGCCGGCTGTGCTTGCGGAAGCGACAAACGGTGCACATGTACTGGCCTTTCACCGGGATCAGGTCGCCCGGCTTGAAGCGATCACCGAGGCGAACGCCTTTCCCCGGTTCTGGTCGCGGTGCCTCCGGTCCCGGCGTCCAGGCACCACTCTCGACACGAGCTCGTGGCGGCACGGTGCCTTGCGCATCCGGCTTGGCTGGGGCGGCAGAGCGAGCCCTGGGGAAATATGGAAGGGGCGTGCTGGCAGGATTGCGAGGATCGCTCGTCCAGCCGAGCGCATCGATCTCATCGAGGCGGCGCTTGAGATACACGACCTGCTTGATCTCGCCGACGTCGACGATCTCTTCAAACGGGATAAAGAGGTCGGGCTGCCCGTGCTGGACCACCCGCATGTACGGCTGGGTCGAAAAGAAGATGCCCTGGGCTGATTGCGTCGGCCCCTGGAAGATCTCGCGCACCGTGCCCAGTTCGCCGTCCCGGGCCTCGACGGTGTAGCCCAGCTTGACGACCCACTGGACTACGGGCATGCGTGAACTCGCACAACCATGGAACCGGGCGTATTGTAGGTCACGTGGCCGACGGCCGGTTCGGGCCCAACACGGCGGAAGTCGAGGCCTTTCTCGACCGGCTCCGCAACCTCTCGCCGGCCGAGTGGGAAAACGTGAGGGAGGCATCGCCGGGTCTTGGCGCGCTGCCCGAGCTTGAAATCAAGGAAGCTCCCAAGTACTTCGAGGCGCTGCAAGAAGCCACCCGAATCGCCAAAAGCAATGTTTTTCCCGGATCCGAGACCGCCTTCTATGACGCGATGCGGACAGCGCACCTTGTCGCCGAGGCGAGCAGCTTCCACCCGCTGACCCGGCCGGAACCGGCAACCACGGCCGTCGGCGAAGGGGTCAATCTTCCGCCCGACGCCGAAGCCGAGGCTCTCGATCGCGTCATGTCAACCGCCTATGAGGAAGAGTCGTGGCGGCGCGTTATGAATGCGTGCATGGCGGCCGCCGGTGCCCTCGTCCTGCGGGCGATCCTACCGAGCGACGTGTTTACGAAGCTTTCGAGTCCGGCTGCCGTCGCGCTGATCGGCGGTCAGGCCGTGTCCTTTTTGTCGCTCGACGCAAAGGACGAGCCCGCCGCCGGCGTGTAGATCTCCCAGACGTCGGTCCCAGCGGTCAACGCAGGGTTAGGCGTGCAGCTGGCTGACCCGCTCGCAATTGGGAGATCGCAGATCACCGTTCCGCCCACGACAAACTGGACGTTCCCATCTCCATTGCCGCTGGGGCCGCCCTGGACGGTCGCCATGAAGGTGCCGGCCGAGGGCTGGGAAACCGTTACCGTCGTTCCCTGTAGTGTTGGACTATCGCTGTCGGTATACGTGACGCCGCTCGTCGTTCCTCCGGTGTAATGCGCGGTGAGATCGTTGCCATTCACTGCCGAATAATCGGCAATACAGCTCGCCTGCCCTGAGGTAACCGCGGCCGTGTCACAGGCCGTGCTGATGCTGTTCCCCGCCGCCATGAATTTCACTGAGCCGGTCCCCGGACTGATCGCACTCGGCGCAGCGATGGTGGCGGTGATCGTTACTGTGGGGGTAGCCGGATACGGCGTCGTTGGCGCACTGCTCAACGCGGTGGTCGTGGACGCCGTTACGGTGAAGGCCACTGACGTTGCTGGGAGAAGGCTGCCATCGGCTGCGGTCAGCTGGTAGCCATCCCCGGCATTGTTGATGGAAAGGCCTGTGAACGTCGCGATTCCGCCAACGGCCGCCACGCTGGAGGTTCCTGCCAACGTTCCGGAAGACGGATTGGTGTCAATGTCAAGGGTCACGCTGTCCGTGTCATCGGCCACCAGGGTTCCCGCGCCATCCTGGATTTGCACGGTCAGGCCGAACGACGCACCCGCTGCCACCGTGGCGGGCGGCTGCGCGGTAATCACCACCTTGGACGGCGTGAGTAAGGCGAGGTTCGTGGCGCTTACCAGGCTGGCAGTGCCATTGGCACTCAGGATGTCGAGCTTGTAGCCGTATGTCGCTCCCACGGTCAGGCCGGTGGCCACGGCGTCGACGTCGATCCCCGTGGTCTTGTCCGCCAGCGAAGGCGTTGCCGCCACGGTATGTTTGTCCGTGCTATCGGCGACGTTGGTGAGAACGAACTGACCGGAACTCGTGGCCCAACCGTTCGGATCGATGTGACCATGGAGCTCGGCGCCGGAAGCACCGATATGATCCGCGGCGCTAAGGCTAAGAAGCGGGATGGTGCTGGTATCGACGTAGAAGGTGGAATTGGTCGATGGCGTCATCAGACCTTGCGCGCTATTGGACGGAGGTACACAGTCGTGGGCGCCAGCGGCCGATATGGCGTAGCTTCCGACAAAGGACGGTTGGCCGGCAATCGGCGCTTTGCCGACCCACGTTTTCGGATCATTTGCTTTCCAGTCCCCGTTGAAGCCCATGGCGGCTGGCCCGTAGGTCACGACCGGAGCATCCAGCGGATCGGTGGTATTCATCTCCCGGCTGAATGCCAGGGTTGCCTGTACGAAGCCGGTGCCAATGGAGCTGTGCGCGTCGGCTCTATTCGTGTCAGGGAGCTGCGCCGCGCTGGGCACTCCGACCGTCGCGATGGTCACGATCGGGTTCTGGCTCGCCAGGTAACTCGTCGCGGTTGAGAGTTGCACTCCTACCAGCTGCTGGATACTCGGGCCGGTGCCCTGGCCCCACCAGTTGCTGTCCACGTTGGCGCCGGTTGTCGCGTTGACCCCAACACCCGAGCTGAAATCACTCTGGCTGACCGTCAAGGAGTTGTCGCCCTGCACCCCGCCCGATTGGATGCTCGAGCAGCGCAAGGTGACGGCGCCGCCGCTGGTGCTGACTGCCGGGCTAGCGTCATTCGTAAAGATATTGCGTTCGAGATCAGCCGGGGCATTCGTCAAGCGAATGGCATAACCCGACACATGGTCGAACTGGTCGTCAGTGATTTGATCGCTCGAACCGCTGTTGGCACTGTCAATCGCATCCCCCCCGACTCTGCTAAAGCCAACGTTCTCGATGCTCACGGGATACCCACTCGCGACGATTGCATTACTGGAGATGTCGTGCATCGCACCGCTCGCAAATTGCAAGGCTCCGCCCTTCACCGTCAGGCCGTCGTCGTAGGCAATGGTTGCGTTTGTCACGGACGCGGCGCCCTGAACCGTGATGCCTTTCCAGTCGCCAGCACCCACTGGACATTTCCCCGCGGTGTCTTGTTGAACAAAAGGAGAGCTGAACCCTGAGCTCAGGCTCGTCTTGTCGTCGCACGCCTTCAGCGGGACGGAGCTGTCGCCCAAGCTTGTGAAGGTCGTCACTGCCGTTGTGGGAACGCCGTTGACAAGCGTTCCATTGACGAGCAGGTTGCCGGTGACGGTGATGCCGCCTCCCAGCGCCTTGACGACGTCACCCGGGTTGGTCGTCAAATTTCCATCGACGGTCAGAGGACCGTCTAGCATGTAGCCGAGCGTTGGCGCTGGGGCCGGTAGCGGGGCGTATGGGACGGGAGTTGTGAACCAGCTTAACGACTTGGTCGCCTCACCGTGGAGCATTAGCGCGTCGATGCCGTTGCCAGAACCAGCATTCGCAGCAACGGTGAGAGAGGCTGGCACGGCTTCGAAATCCGCCTTGACACCATTGAGGTAATAGGCCGGGTATCGCAGCGGTGCGTTCGGGCCGCCACTCGTGTTCACCGTATTTCCCGTCATTCTGAGCTGGTCAGCGCCCACGAGAAGAATGCCGTAGGTATGAGCATCTGAAATGGTGTTGGTCTCAACGTCGACGGGGTTCCCCGCAAGACCGTTGGCGGCGATACCGTCGCTGCCCGTCGAGGCAATGTGGTTTCCGAGCAGCGTCAGCGCCTTGGCTGGTGGGCTGAAAAAGCTCGCAATGATTCCGTGTCCGCCGATGTTCGGCTGCGACGGCAGCGACGGATCACCGACGTACGTATCCTCAACGTCAAGCGGCGTGTCCACACTGTTGATTCCATCTTTCTTCGTGTTTACGATCCTCGAATTCTTGACGGTGAGCATGGGTGCGCCACCGATGATCGTCCCGCTGTCGATTGAGACCCCGGTGGCGGAATAGTTGATGAAGGAATGGTCAAGACTGCCCGACGCTCCGCTCCCAGTCAACACGAGGCCTCCCCAATCGCCCGGTGCCGCTCCGCATGGCGACAGAAACGATGGGCACGACACGAACGATCCGCCGGGATCTTTGATGCTGCTGAAGGTGATGGTGCCCGTGGCCCCGGCCCCATCTAGCGTTCCTCCACTGATCGTGATTGGTCCGCCGAGGCCTTTTACAACCGGATTGGCTTCTTTGAGGCTGAGCTTGCCTCCATCGAGCGTTACGGGTCCGCTGAGCATGTAACCAAGCGGCAAGGTGGCCGGGTTCAAGGCGTTTGGCGGCGTAACCCATTGCAAGTCACCTGTTAGTTGGCCATCGAACACGATGGCGTTGATGCCGTCGCCCTGGCCGACATTGCCCCGGATGTAGTTGGAAAAGTTCGAGGTGACGGCGGTAACATCGATCGCCGGATATGGGCCGCCAGCCCCGTTTCCGCTGGCGCTGATGTTGTTATTACGCAACACGATTTGATCGGCATTGGGCAGCCGAATGCCGAAGGTGCCGGCGTTCTGAATGTGGTTGTCGGTTATCCACAATGTGTGCCCGGAAAGCTGCCGGCCCACGACCGCTTCAGCCTGGGTGTTGTTGAACTGCGTGTTGCTGATTCGAAGCAGGGCAAGCGACGCGTCGGTGAAATCGACGGCCACGCCGTGCTGAGCCGCCTGAGCAGCTGACAGGTTGACGAACTTGGAGTCTGTCACCGAGACCGGCGTGCCCACGGCGTTGATCCCGTCGACTTTCGAGGGCCCGATCGCCGTTCGCGACACCGTCAGCCCGAAGGCCAGGGAATTCGCGGTGCCGGTCGCCCGGCTGGTGTCGGCGATGCCTGTACCGGCATAGCGGATCGCGGCATTCACGAAGTCGCTACCGCTTCCGCTGACGGTCTGACTCACCGGGCTGAGGACGATGCCGCTCCAATCTCCGACTGCCGCCGAGCCGCTGCACGCCATCAGGATCGAGTGGCAGGCTGGTATCCCGGCGCTATCGTCCGTCAGGCTGGTGAACACCTTCGTACTGGCGGTCGTCACGCTATCGGCGCGGACCGCCCCTCCCGCGAGCGTGAGGCTGCCCTTGACCTTGACGATGTCCCCCGAGCTGACGGTTAGGTCACTGAGGCCGGCGGGCGGTTCATTCGTGATGTTCAGATCGCCGTCGACCAGATATCCGAGCGGGCCGGCCGCGTTGCGGGCGGTGACCCAGGTTAGTGCGGTCGTGACGGTCCCGTGAAAGACAAGCGCATTCAGACCATTGCGCGCTCCGGTATTGCCGCCGAATGATGAGGCAGGGCCCCTGAACCCATTGACGTAAATCGCCGGAAAGCTCGGCTTGCCTCCGAGCGGTTTCCCTGAATCCGCGATGTCGTTGTTGATCACCGTGAGCAAGCCATTCGACGTGGCATCGTCGGCGCTCTCGAGATTGATCCCATACGTTGCGGCCGCGGCGATCCGTGTGTTACTGACCTCAGCCATTAAGCCATCGAGTCCCCTGCTCACGATTGCCGCCTGGCCGATCGCCGTAAAAGTTGTGTTGCTGCCGCTTGGACTATCGACGCTAAGCGCCTGGCTTCCAGCTGGCGGCGGCAGTCCGGTCAAGTCCTGGTCGACACCGTTGCCACCAATGTCACTGAATGCACCCTGCACGATGGAAAGCGGCGTGAACGTGTGGATCGCGTCTCCGGTGACGTGCTGGACCGTACTGGTGCTGAACTGCAGCGTCACGAGTGACGGGGCCACTTGCGGAGCCGGTGGAAGTGGCGCCGCAGGGGCACGGACCAGGAGCCCGGTGGCAGCGAATTGGATCATCGAACCACCGCTGACCGAATTTGCGAAGCTCGGATCGAGATTGAAGCCGCCCCAAAAGTCTCCAGGCCCGGGGGAATCCGGACAGGTGCCGTTCACGGCCGGCATGAAGACCGAGCCGCAGGTCGGAAAGGCTGGCACACGCTGGCGCAAGCTTGTGACGGTGGCACCCGAATCGACGAGCTTGCCACCCGCCACCGTGATGTTTCCGCGAAGCACCGGGACATAGTCGCCTCCCGCCAGGGTGAGGTCGCCGTTGACGGTCAGGGCGTCGTCGAGAAAGTACCCGAGGATTGGCTGGGCGGTTCCCACCGCATTCGCGGCGCGGTTCGTTGGCGAGATCCATTTAAGGCTGGTGGTCGAACCATGGAAGCCGATCGCATCCAGTCCGTTGCCGCCGCCGCCGTTGCCGCAGATGTAAGGCACCAACGGAGTTGGGCATGCGGGGGGCTGGCCCGCTTGGGAGAGGAAGCTCGCTTGCGAGACGTTGTTGAGCCAGATCGCCGGATCTCTGGTCGGATTCGATGGGCTAAGCAATCCACTGTTGGTCACGTTGTTCATGAGGAGCTTGGGATTCTGTGCATCTCGGAGCTCGATCCCGGACAAACCGGCCTGATCCACCGTGTTGTTTTCGATGTCAATCTTTTGCCCGCCAAGCGAAACCGCAAGGATGCCCTGGCTGCCCGTCTCCAGGAATGTGTTCCTGAGCAGCTGAAGGCCGCCGCCGATCGCGGTCGGGGCGCCATGGATGTCCAGCGGTGCACCACTGAAATCAGCCATCACGCCCCGATCCCCGGTCGCCGGGCCGACGCAGGTCGCGTTTGGGGGACAGGTAAGCGTGGCTGGACCAAGGCAGGTGACGCCGGCGGCACAGCCGAAGACGTTGTCGGCCAGCAAGATCGGTGTGTTGAGCGCGTCGACTCCGTCGCCTAACGTGCGGCCGATGAAGCTGTTGGTCATCACGACCCCGTAGCTCGGGCTGTTCAGCGTCTGCTTGGCGCCGTTTACGACGTTGAGGCCGGTCGATGCGTACAAGATGTTCGCGTAATTGATGTTCGCGTTCGTGTTTGCGCCGGCGAGCGAGAGGCCGCTCCACTCATTGGACGGAAGCGGAACCGGACAGTTCTGCGCAAACACGGATCCACAGGCGTCAACCGCTGTCGTGTTGGCGTCTCGGAGGCTGGTAAATGTCGCCCGCCCGGGTGCGGAACCTAGCACCCAGAGCGTGGCATTGTTGAGCTTGATCGCGCCGCCCGCTACCTTGACGACATCGTTGGAGTTAACCGTGAGCTTGCTGTTGAGAATTTGAAGATCGCCGTTCGCGACCATGTAGCCAAGCTTGTGTACCGGCGGGGTGGGCGAGCTGTCACTGTCGGTTGTCGGCGTGACCCAGGTGAAGTCCTTGGTGATCGTGCCGTTCATGACCGTGGCGTCCAGGCCGTTCTGCTGGCCCCTGTTGTCGTGTACACCGACCGCGTTGTCCGCGGTGTCGAACGGATAGAGGGCCGCCCGAAGCGCGTCAAGGTACATGGCCGAATACTTGAGGCCGGTGCCGGTGCAGGTCGTCACCGGTGTGGCCGAGCCGCTGCCGTTGCAGGTAAAGCCGTTCGACGTGATGACAGGCGAGGAGGCCCCGTGCATTTCGACGCCGTAGGACCCGGCGCGGAAGAACTGGTTCCCGCTCAGGACGACTCCGGTCTGCCCAGTTAAGAAGTTGGCCTGGATGGCGTCGTTACCGATGGTGCCGGCGGCACACGGCTGCAGGGGAACGCAGGTCGTATCCGCGAACGCCACGGAACTGCCGAAGACTTCGTTTCGAACGTCGAGGGCGCGGCCGGGAAGCGCCAATAGCGAGTTGAACGTGATCTTCAAGCCCTGGGAACCAATGTTGTTGACGGTCCCGAAGCGCCCGTTGCCCGGCCCGGTCTGCCCAACCAGTTGCACCGGGGTATTCGTGGAATCGATGCCATCGAAGTAGGAGGGGCCGATGCCACCATTCGTGAAGATGAGCCCAAAACCGCCACTCAAGCTGGTCGCGCCGCTATCGATTTGAATCGAGGTCAAAGCGTGCTGGATGCTCGTGTAGTCGAACTGCCCCGTACCCGCCGCCAGCGGATCCGTCAGGGGCGTCCCGGTTGTGATCTTGATGCCATCCCAGGCGGCAACGTCCGGTTCCGCATCGAACGTCACGGTGTGGGCGATGTTGGCGGCGTCAACCCCCGTCCCGGCCGTTTGAATCTGGCCGCCCTGGACCGTGATTCCCGTTCCATGGGAAAAGATCTGCACCGGACCGTCGGTGGCGTCGATGACGAGGGTCGCGCCGACGGGCACGTAGAGGTCATCGGGGGTGCCGCCGGTGGTCAAGCAGTTCGGATGGGCCGCGTCGCCAGCACCCAGGCTGGGGTTGTTTGAAGGAAGGATGTATGGACTGCCCTCCGCGTTCCAGGTCGTCGTGCCGCCTGACAGTGGGGTACACGGGACGATCGTGGGGCCAAGCGACCCGGCAATCCCAAGGCGCTGGGATGAGATGTGGACCGGCGACTGGCGCGGCTCGCTCGCGCTTCGTGCCATCACCAGGACGACCGCGAGCAGGGCAAAACCGATCTTCCAGCCGTGCCTGAGAACGACGGCAATCGGGCCCGACCGCGCCGCCCGCTGACTGAGCCTCTCTACCCTCACTCCTTCCTCGACATCTGGTACAGGGAGACGCCCGCTGGCAATCCGAATCGGGGCGGCGAGAACGGACGTTAGGCGCAGGCTTTTGGACCGTCAAGCAAACTGCGCGAAACTCTGAGCCATTTGCCCATTCGGGCGTGGCCTCCTGCCCATTCGTCGGATCGACCAGCAGGCCTTCTGCCAGACGTGGTAGACCCGCTATCAGGACCTAAGCAGCAGCGGTGTCGGAATTCCCACCGATCGACTTCAAGGCGGCGACCACGAGGTCCTGTGCCGTGAGCGCATCGCCGTGATACTCGGCAGCCCCCCAGAGAATCGAGATGCGCTCGGACTGGAGCGCCGTCTCCACCCGCCTGGCGAGCGCCTCGCCCTGGACCGAATCGATGCCCGGCGCCAGGATTGCGAAGTTATCACCGATCCACCGCGAGGCGAGGTCGTCAGCGCGAATCGAGCTCCGGATGGCGTTCGCAATCCTTTTCAGCACGGCGTCGCCGGCACGATGACCGTAGGCGACGTTGGTCTCTCGAAGGTTGACCACGTCGAACATGAGCAGCGTCCCCCACGATTGCGGACGCAATAGGTGCTTGTTGACGGCGTCCTCGAACGCCCCACGGTTCATCAGCCCGGTCAGAGCATCGACACTGGCGGCGGAGGCCAGCCGATCGATTAACCGCGCATTGGCCATGGAGACGGCTGCCTGGTTGGCGAGGATAGTCAGCAGCCGGAGCTGGTCGAGCGAAAACTGATTGAGTCCCAACTTGAGGACGACGATGACGGCCAGCACCTCGTCCTCGAAGGCGACCGGCACAGCCAGCATCGACTCATCGATCACCTCGGTGCCATCGACATGCGCCGCCTTGGGGTGGTGCTCGGTGTCGCCAAGCACGACGCCGCGCCGTGATTCGGCGACCCAGCCGGCAATGCCCTCCCCCAGCCGTACGGAAGCGTTCTCAGCGGTGACCGCGCGGTACTCGGCACGATCCGTCCCTTTCATGTAGATGATGTCGAGGCGTGCCCGATCGTCGCTCATCAGCAGCACGCGGCACTGGTCGTGCGGCACTAGCGACGCGACCGTCTCGCCGATGAGATCGCAGATGTCTTCCGTACTGGTCGTTCGCGCGAGCTGTTGTCCGAGCCCCTCAATCGTCTGCATGTGCTGCGCCCAGGAACGCGGACCCGAAACGGCCGACTCCGGGGCAGGTTGTCCCGAGGCTTGGGCTTGCGCACTGATATGAGGCCTGTCCTGCTCGATCAACTGCAGCATGACTTCAACCACACGAGGATCGAACTGTTGTCCGCTGCCCCGCCCAAATTCCGCCACGATGTCGGCGAGTGGAAGCGCCTGCCGGTAGGCCCGGTCTGAGGCCATGGCGTGGAAGGCGTCGCAGGCATGGATGATTCGGGATTCGATCGGAATCTCCTCGCCCTTCAGGCCGTCGGGATAGCCGGTCCCATTCCAGCGCTCGTGCTCGGCTCGGACGATGGGACCGAGCGGCGCGAGGAACTGGACCGAGACGAGGATCCGCTCGCCGATCACCGGATGTTCTCGCATGATGGCGAACTCCTCCGGGGTGAGCGGTCCAGGTTTCTGGAGGATGTAGCCGGGGATGCCGATCTTGCCGATGTCGTGCAAGAGTGCCCCGTATTCCACCAGTCGCAGCTGTTCGCCGGCGAGGCCCAGCCGCCGCCCGACATTGACGGCGAGCTCCGCGGTCTCACGCGAGTGCGCCTCGGTATAGCGGTCCTTGGCATCGAGCGCGGCCGCCAGCGCGCCGATGGTGGCGACATAGCTCTGCTCCTGCTCCTGGCGCCGCCGTTCGTACTCACGAAGCAGGGCCTGGCGGACCTGCGCAGGGATGTACGCCGACAGCATGGTCGCACCGCTGAGGACGATCAGCATACGGAAGTAATAGGCGTCCCAGCCCTCCAGGAACAGAGGTAGCGCCGCGGTGGCCGCCGTGAAGATCGCGATCGCGGCCCCCGCCCGAAAGCCGTAGGCCGCCGCCATGAAGACAGCAGGCGCGATGAAGATCGGCAGGATATGTGAGTGAATCCCGCCGGTGTACATGAGCATGAACCCGAGCAGCGCCAGCCCGGGCAGGACGATGACGACCAGGAAGCGCTCGACGGGCAGCCGGTGCCAGGGGAAAAACCAGCTCACGACCGCGCCTACATAAGAAAGGATGCCGACGACGAGGATCGGCATGACGTTCAGGTTCGGCGCGCCAATGAAGCTGGTTCCGACGTCAACGGTTGCCGCCGTGACGAAGGCGATCGAGGCGATCCGGAACATGGCCTGGTGAAAGTCGACCGGAACGCGCTCGTTTTCAGCCATGGGCGCCAAATACAACGCGTATTCAGGGCCCTTCCAGCGAGAATGCGGCTATGGCAGGGCATCGTCCAAACGGCCAGGCGTCCGAACCGCCGGTTCGGATCGAGACTCGGGAGGAGCTCGTCTACCTCCTGGGCGAGGCCTGCGAGATCGAGCACGGCCTGCTCTGCGAGTACCTCTACGCGCAGTTCTCCCTTAAGCGCAGCGGCGATGAGGGGGTCAGCCCGAACGAACTGGAGCACATGCAAGCCTGGGAAACGACGCTGATCGACATCGCCAAGCAGGAGATGCTCCACCTGGCGCTGGCGACCAATATCCTCACGGCGGTCGGCGCCGCCCCGCACTTCGAGCGCCCGAACTTTCCGATCCTGACGCGTTGGTATCCGCCGGATGTCCAGATCGCCCTGGTGCCGTTTGGCGAGCGGGCGCTCCGGCACTTCATGTACCTCGAACGCCCGGAGGGGATGAGTCTCGACGATGCCGAAGGCTTCGGCCACGTCGGCCGGATGGAGCCGCTTCGCGTCGATGACCCGCAACTCACGCCCGGCCCGGAGGAATGGCGTACGGTCGGCCACCTGTACCGCGGGATCGAGGCCGGGCTCGCCCACCTGGTCAACCGATACGGCGAGGAGGCGGTCTTCATCGGACCGCCACGCGCCCAGGCGACAACGGAGATCTTTGAGTGGCCAGAGCTGACCGCCGTGACCGACCTCGCGTCGGCGAGCCGGGCGATCGAGGTGATCGTCGAACAGGGCGAGGGCGCTCGGGGTGACTGGGTCGACTCGCACTTCGGCCGATTCGTCGGTGTCCTCGAGGACTTTCTCGCCGTCCGCCGCCTCAACCCGAGCTTCGATCCGGCGCGCCCGGTGATCCCGGTGTATGTGCATGAGCCGCCTGACGTCGACGATCCGGTACTGATCGAGGAACCACTCACACGGCGGGTCGGCGATCTGTTCAGCGCCGTTTATGAAGTGACCCTGCAGCTGCAAAGCCGCTATTTCGTCCACCACGGGGAGACGCTCGAGGAGCTCGACACGCTGGCGAAAACGGTCAAGCACTTGATGAACTGGGTGATGCGCAACCTTGGCCCGGTGATGACGGCGCTGCCGGTCGGCGGGCGGTTTCCGGGCCGAACCGCCGGCCCGGCCTTTGAGATCCTGCGCCCCGCATTCTTCGTCCTGCCGCATCGCCACGCCGCCTGGATCGTGCTTCGCGAGCGACTCGAGACGCTCGCCACCGATGCCGATGGGCTGGCCCGCGAGCCGGGGCTGGACGCCCTGGCCGGCATGGCGAAGAACCTCCACACGTTTGCCGCGGACTTCGGGACCCGTCTCGAGGCCCGCGCCCAGACCGCCAACAAGACTCGGTAGAGTCAGCCTTATCGCGGGCGGCGAATAATAGGAATGAGGTTTTCTGATGGCAACCAGTGATGCGGGCAGCACGCCGGCCGCCGAGCGGGACGCGGCACTCCAGGGATTGATCACTCGGGGAGGCGAGGCCAGGTGCGTCGACCTCTCCGAGGTTGGCGACGTGATCCGGCGATTGGGCCTCGACGACGAGGATGGCGAGGACTTCCTCGCAGAGCTTCAGTCACATGGCATCGACGTGCGCGACGACTGTGGTTCGGAAAGCGCGGCCTCCTCGCATTACGCCAACGGCGAGCTCGCGCTGGCGACCATCGATGCCGTCGGCATCTTTCTCAACGAGCTCCGCCGGTTTCCGCTTTTGAGCGCTGCCGAGGAGGTCGACCTCGCGAAGCGCATCGAGGGCGGCGACCAGGCGGCGCGGGACCGGATGATCAACTCCAATCTCCGGCTGGTCGTCTCGGTAGCCCGCCGTTATCAAAACCGGGGGTTGACACTGATCGATCTCATCCAGGAAGGCGTCCTCGGACTGATCCGAGCCGTAGACAAGTTCGACTGGCGACGCGGCTACAAGTTTTCAACCTATGCGACCTGGTGGATTCGCCAGGCGGTTCAGCGGGGTCTGGAAACGCGCGGTCGGGAGATTCGAATGCCCGCCAATGTCCTGGACGTGGAACGCAAGATGGCCCGGGTTGAGCCGGAGCTCACCGACCAGCTACGCCGGGCGCCGACGAACAAAGAGTTGGCGGACGCCATCGGGGTCAAGAGCAGCCAGGTAGCCGCGGTGCGCGGGGCCGCCCGGACCGTCACCAGCCTCGATCGTCCCGTATCTCGTGACGATGAGACGACCACGCTGGCCCAGTTTGTTCCCCAGACGGACCCCGGCCCGGAGGAGCGCGTCACCCTATCCCTCACCGAGGAGAAGCTTCGCGCCGCCGTCCAGACACTGCCCGATGACGAGCGTCATGTCATCGAGCTGCGCTTCGGCGTCGACGGGGAGGCGCAGCCATTGAGCGTCAGAGAGATCGCACGGCGGCTGGGCCTCACGGCCCGGCGGGTCCAAACCCTCGAAACCAGGGGCCTGGAGCGACTATCGCTGAACCGGGAAATCCAGGCGCTCCGAGACGCCGCTTAGCGACGGATCTGGGGGCTATCCCCCGGCGATGGCCCCGACCACCATGAGCGGCTCAACCCCGATGACGACCTCGTTGGGCAGAGGAGTGTCCGGAGCCTCGTTCGACAGGTCTTCCTGGCAGGCGAAGAACCGGATGAACGGCCGGCGCTGCTGGGTCATGTGGTCGCGAATCGTGCCGCGCAATACGGGGTAGCCGCTTTCGAGCGCATCGAGCACCGACCGCTGGGTTGCCGGCCCCGGCACCTCCAGGCGCACCTCACCGGAGACGCCGGCTAGCCGCCGCAGATGCGCCGGCAGGACAACCCGAATCACGCCAGCGTTTGTGCCTCCACGGAAAAGACGGCCGGAAGATCGCGGACGATCGGCTTCCAGCTGTCGCCACCATCGGCCGAGCCGTAGACCTGGCCGCCGGTCGTTCCGAAGTACAGGCCACAGGGGTCCATGGCATCGACGGAACTGGCGTCCCGGAGGATATTGACGTAGCAGTCGCTCTGCGGGAGGCCGTTGGTCAGCGCCTCCCATTCGTCCCCGCCCTTCTTGCTGCGGTAGACGCGAAGCTTGCCGTCGGGCGGGAAATGCTCCCCGTCGCTCTTGATCGGAATGACGAAGACCGTTTCCGGCTCGAGCGGGTTGACCTCGACAATGAAGCCGAAATCGCTGGGCAGGTTGCCGCTGATCTCCCGCCACGACTCCGCGCCGTCGTCGGTACGCATCACATCCCAGTGCTTCTGCATATACAGCGTTTTCGGCCGCGAGGGATGCATCGCAATCCGGTGCACGCAGTGCCCGACTTCGGCCGTCGGATCCGGAATGTACTCCGAGTGCAGCCCCTTGTTGGCCGGCTTCCAGCTCGTGCCGCCATCGTCGCTGCGCATCACGCCCGCCGATGAGATTGCGGCGTAAATCCGATTGGCGTCCGACGGATCGAACAGGATGGTGTGCAGGCACAGGCCTCCAGCGCCGGGCGCCCAGGAGGGACCGGTCGGATGCTGACGCAACCCGGGAAGCTCGTTCCAGGTTTGCCCGCCGTCGGTCGACTTGAACAGGGCGGCGTCTTC
>Ga0066687_10000174_pt1 | contig 16616 bp, 16 predicted proteins | sample GraSoiAngelo_136_FD_65630 | JGI IMG/M metagenome (GOLD analysis project Ga0066687, IMG submission 65630) | Grasslands soil microbial communities from the Angelo Coastal Reserve, California, USA - 14_0929_09_20cm | ecosystem: Environmental > Terrestrial > Soil > Grasslands | place: USA... | reverse complement strand
GCGGCAACGATGTCACGCAGGCCGGACGCGATGCGTCCGGCATCGATCCAGAAATTCATGAAGCCCGGTCCGGCGATCTCGATTTTTGAGACGCCGGCGCTGTCGAGCTTCATGGAATCGCGGAGACGCTCGGCGATCTCGCGCGGCTTGGACCGCAACGGTTTGGCGAGAACCATCGCCAGGTTGGTCGCCCAATCTCCATGAGACGTGTCCCGCGGGCGCTCGAGGAGTGGGTCCACGTTCTCGGGCGCACCGAGAGAGCGCGCCGCGCGAATCAGCTCGGCGCGGATCTGATCAGCGGAAGTCATTCCGAGCCTTTCGCTTTGCCCTTCGAGCCCGACTTCTCACCAGCCTTATGCTCGGTCGATTTCGCTTCCTTCGCAGGCTTGGCCTCGCTCGCCTTGGATTCGGGCTTGGCTCCGGATTCGCCCTTGGACGCGTCACTGCCGCTGCTCGCACCGGATTCACCGGCCGGCGGTGCCTGCGGCTTCTTGCCGTCTTTGCCGTAGTCGGTGATGTAGAAGCCGGATCCCTTGAACACCAGCCCAGCCCCGCCCGACATCTGTCGCTCCGCCAGTTTGCCACAAACCGGGCAATGAACTTCGCGAGGAGCGGTGCCGATGGAGCGATAGAATTTCTCGAACTCGTGGCCCTCCGGGCAACGAAACTCGTAGGTTGGCATTTTGGATTGAAGAGGGGGCTGGCTACTGTGAAAGTTAGTTTCCAGGCGATAGCCTCTCAAGCGTGGCGGCTACAAAGTCGGGCGATGATATCCCCAGTTTGCGGCTAGCGTTTCGGCAATTTCTCCAACTGTCGCACGCGCCTTCGCGGCTTCGATGATCAGTGGCATCAGATGCAGCTGGCCTGATTTGACCGCCGAGGCGTCGCGCAGCGCGTCGAGAGCTCTCACTACTGCGGTTGCATCGCGCTTTTTGCGGAGTGCCTTCACGCTCTTTACCTGCGCTTTCTCGAGCGCCGAATAATCTGGTGCGGCGACGGGGTGCGGTTCGTCGGCGTCGGTAAACCGATTGACGCCGACGATCACTGTCTCTCCCGCCTCGACCCGGAGCTGCTGCTCGTAGGCGCTGCGCGCGATCTGCTCCTGAAAGAAACCAGCCGCGATTGCCTTCTCGGAGCCTCCAAGCTCGTCGACTTTCTCGATCAGCTCGAGCGCGCGCTGCTCCAGCCCATTGGTCAAATGCTCGACGAAGTAACTGCCGGCAAGAGGATCCACGGTGTTGGTGATACCCGACTCGTAGGCGACGATTTGCTGGGTGCGAAGCGCCAGCCTGGCGGCTTCAGCTGTCGGCAACGCGAGCGCCTCATCGTAGCCGTTCGTGTGCAGCGACTGCGTTCCGCCGAGAGTCGCGGCCAGGGACTGAATGGCGACACGGACGACGTTGTTGAGCGGCTGCTGCGCAGTCAGCGTGACCCCGCCCGTCTGAGTGTGAAAGCGCAGCCTGGCGCTCGACTCCGACGCTTTGAACCGATCCCGCATGATTCGCGCGTAGAGGCGTCGGGCAGCGCGGAACTTCGCAACTTCCTCGAACAAGTCGCTGTGAGCGGCAAAGAAGAAAGACAGGCGCGGGGCGAACGTATCGACCGCCAGCCCGGCATCGATCGCGCGCTCCACGTACTCGATCGTATTGCTGAGGGTGAAGGCCAGCTCCTGCACCGCCGTCGCCCCTGCTTCTCGGATGTGATAGCCGGAGATTGAGATCGGATTCCAGTTCGGCACCTCGTCGGCGCAAAACCGGAACACCTCGGCGATCATCGCCAGGCTTGGCTCGGGCGGATAGATATACGTTCCGCGAGCAATGTATTCCTTGAGGATATCGTTCTGAATCGTGCCGCTCAGCTTGTCGCGCGTGATTCCCAGCTCCTCGGCCGCAACGATATACATCGCCAGCAGCGTCGCAGCGGTGGCGTTGATCGTCATCGACGTTGAGACTTTGTCGAGCGGAATTCCCTCGAGCAGAACGTGCATGTCCTCGACGCTGTCGATCGCCACCCCGGCTCGACCGACCTCGCCCAGGGAGCGCGGAGAATCAGAATCGAGTCCCATTTGGGTAGGCAGATCGAAGGCAACGGACAAACCGGTCTGGCCAGCATCGAGGAGCATCCGAAAGCGCTCGTTCGTGCTTGCCGCGCCACCAAATCCAGCGTATTGGCGCATGGTCCACAGGCGCCCGCGATACATCGTCGGCTGGACGCCTCTTGTGAACGGCCACTTGCCTGGATCGGCGAGATCCGAATCGTAGCTGAGCACCGCGTCTTCGGGCCGATAAACCGTTTTGATTGGAACTCCCGAAGGAGAGCGCTTGTCGCCGGGCTCGTGCTCGCTCATGTGCGCCGGCTCCGATGCCGGCCGGGTCTCACGCGCCTACCGATCCGACCGCTGACAGAGCGCTCGCGCTCTTGCCGCCGAGCATGGTTCGGGCGGCGTCGACATCGTTTGCGCTCCCGATGAAGAGCGGCGTCCGTTGATGGAGCTCTGTCGGCTGGATGTCGAGGATGCGTTCGTGCCCATCGCTTGCGGCACCGCCCGCCTGTTCCACGATGAACGCAAGCGGCGATGCCTCATACAGAAGACGCAGCTTCCCACGCTTGTTCTTGCGGTTCGCGGGATAGGCGAACAGGCCGCCACCGAGGAGATTGCGATGGAAGTCCGCGACCAGTGAGCCGACGTAACGCGTATTCATCGGCTGGCGATTGCCATCCTGACCGCGATAGTACTGCATGAGATTCTGAACGTCTGGCTCCCACTGGCTGTAGTAGGAATCGTTGACCGACAGGTATCTGCCGAGGTCCGGAGTGCGGATGTTGGGATGCGACAGCAGGAACTCGCCGAGCGACGGATCGAGGGTGAAGCCGTGCGCGCCCTGCCCCGTGGTGTACACCAGCATCGTGCTCGAGCCGTAGATGACGTAACCAGCCGCCACCTGTCGGCGGCCCGGCTGGAGCATGTCCTCCATTTCACCGCGGCTGCCACGCGTGATCTTTCTCACCACCGAGAAGATGGTTCCGACGGGGACGTTGACGTCGATGTTGGACGATCCGTCGAGCGGATCGAAGAGAAGGCAGTATTTCCCACACCGAAAGTGCGGAGGAATGTCTATGATCCCCGGCTCTTCCTCCGACGCCATCGCGCAGAGCCGGCCGCCGTGATCGACGGCTTTCACGATGATCTCATTTGCCAGGACATCGAGCTTTTGTTGAGTCTCCCCCTGGATGTTCTCCAGATCGGCGGATCCCAGTATGTCGGCCAGTCCGGCGCTCCTCACCTTGTTGGCGATCATCTTCGCAGCAAGCGCAAGATCGTAGAGCACGCCTGAGAGCTCGCCCGTTGCCTCGGGGTGCAGCTTCTCCTGCTCGATGATGAACCGTTCGATCGTTACGACTGATGTCGCGGTGTGCTTGACCACTCAGAGATCCTTGTCGACGGCACCGAGGCGGGACGCGGAGTACCGACGAGCGTCAACTTCGTAAGCGTTACGGGTGTAGCCGTAGCGGATGGACTGCCAAAGATAGCTGACAGGAAAGGCCCAGTGCTCCAGAAATTGGTGAACGTGACGAAGCTCGTGCAAGAGCAGTTCCGCGGTAACGGGCGTATCCGGCGCGAGGAATATTGTTCTTCGTAGCGTGATCGCCGCAGCAGTGTTGGTTCCGAGCGCCCAACCGCCGATCCTCACAGGAAGTCCGCCTCGCCGGTATTTCGCTCCCGCCAGCTCCGGGTACACGCGAACCATTTCCGGAGGCAGCTCAAGGCTCTCTCCGATCAATGCCGTGACGACCCGCGAGCCAACTCCCATTTCTCGCCCTTTGCTTCAATCTCGATGTGAACGCCATCGGTGCGAACGACCACGGTGCCGGCTTCGTCGGTCCGTAAGACCTCGGCACCTACCCGTGACAGCGCGTAAAGCACGTCGTTGCTCGGGTGGCCGTACTTGTTCCGTGCGCCGACTGAAATGATAGCGACGTCGGGGCTGACCGCGCGGAGGAAGGCGTCGCTGCTGCTCGTCGAGCTGCCGTGGTGCCCGACCTTGAGGACATCCGCCGGTAGCTCATCGCGATCGTTCTCGAGCAGCCAGTCTTCCTCTGCGCGCTCGGCGTCTCCGACGAGCAGAAACCGCACCAGACCATAGCGCACCGATGTAATGGTGCTGGCGAGATTCGGATCCTTGAGTCCCACCGTCCACGCGGAGTCGGGAGCGAGGAATGAAACACGGACATCGTCGAGCACGATCGAATCACCAGGATGTACGCGGTGCCATTCGATCCCCTCTTTCTTCGCGGCAGCTAACGACGCGATGTACGCGTCAGACCCGCCAGCGAACGCGGCGTCCCAGTACGCGTGTGGGTGGAGTCGAGTAAGAACTGTCGCCGCGCCGCCAACATGATCGGTGTGCGGGTGTGAAAGTATGAACGCCTCGAGTGAGCCACCGCGTCGCAAAATGTAGGGAAGGATGGTGGTGCGGCCCGCATCACCGCCGGGCCATGCCGGACCCGCATCAAGCAGCAGCCAACGGTTGGCGCGCGTCCGAATGAGGATCGCATCACCCTGACCCACGTCCAGAACGTGCAGCTCGACCTGGTCGAGTTTGTGAATCGAAGCGATCGGCATCACTACCATCGTCGCCAGAGCCGCGACGCTAACGACCGCCGGCCGACCCGGATGGCGGCTCGCGCAGGCGACCACGAGGGATACCGCCGCGACTCCCGCGAGGAATGCCGTGACGATCGTCGTCGATACGGTCAGTGCTGCGCCGGGGATGGACGACGCGAACCAGGCAACCCAGTCGAACGCAAAGAGGAGTGGATGGACGGCTTCCGCAAATAATCGCGCCACTCCGGTCAGGGGACTCACGACGAGCGCGAGAAAAAGCACGGGTTGGGCAAGCGTTATCACCGGTGCCGCCACAAGGTTGGAAAGCGGCGCGATCAGGCTGATACGGCCGAAAACCCATGCGACCAGCGGCGCAGTGATGGCGCACGCGATGAGCGATGTGATGAGGTCTCTGGCAATCCTTCCGCGCCAGCCCTCGAGTCGTGCGGCGAGATGCCGTCTCCAGAGAGACCCTGCCGCCACGAGGGCGCACATGCCGAGCACGCTCAGCTGATATCCGACATCGACCGCGGTGCGCGGTTGAACGAGCGGCACGAAGGCCCCGATCGCCCACGCTGCCCATGAAGATGTCGGACGCTGGGCGAGTCGCGATGCCATGGCTACGCCGAGCATCGCCGCCGAGCGCAAAGCCGGCGGCGGGGCGCCAATTACCGCGACGTACATCGCTGTGGTGACGAAGGCTCCCAGCAAGGACGCTCGGCGCGAGAGGCGCGCTACCTGAAACAGCAACTCCATCGCCGCGGCTATCACCGCGACGTGAAGCCCCGAGATCGAGAGCATGTGGATGAGACCAGCCGCCGCGTAGCGGTCGCGCATCTCGGTCGGAATCTGATGCTGATCGGCGATGAGCAGTGCGCGAGCGAGCGGTGCGTCTTCCTGGAAAGTGCGGTCGATGACTCGCGCCGCGCGCTCGCGTACCCTTGTTAGTAGATCAGTGGGCTGTTCACGCCGGCGGAGGTGGACCGTTGGACGCTCTGCCGGGGGTGTCGAGACCGCAACTATCGCCGCCGCGGCGAAAATGAGGGCGACGGACGCCCACGTAAGCCGTCGTTGGGACGCTGCAGCCGCGGCGATCAGTAGTCCGACCACGACGGCGACCCAGGCATGACCACCGAATCCGGCGATCAGACCGGCGAGGTAGGACAGATATGCGGCGGTGATGAGCGGCAGGTGAGCTCCGATCCTAGCCGCCGGAGATTAGCTGCTCGACTTGCCCGGCACGAAACCATTCTCGCCGGGCCGCAATCAAACTGGACTCGCTATACCGCCATTGGCAGCGCCGCGCGCTGCCCGACGACCTGACCTATGAACGTGGACCCGGTCGTCCCGGTCAACTCGACCTGCAGGTATTTGCCGATCAAAGAAACGTCGCCGGGAATCATTACAGTCTTGAAGTCGCGTGTGCGCGACTGCAACAGCCCGCCACGTTTCGCGGATTTCTCAACGAGCACTTCCCGCCGCTCACCAAGGAGCTTGAGATTCCGCGCGCGACTGCCCCCGCGCACGGTGGCGATCAGGCGGGCAAGCCGCTCGCTTGCCACTTCGTCGGGAACAGTATCTGAGGCCGGGAAACGCGTCGCCGGCGTCCCATCGCGAAGTGAGAACTTGAAGGTGTACGCATCGTCGAAGCCGATGGCCTGGATCGCAGTCAGGGTCTCCTCAAAATCTTCTTCGGTCTCGCCCGGGAATCCGACGATCACGTCTGTAGTGAGCGCCACGTCGGGAATCGCCGTGCGAAGCCGATCGACGCACTCGAAGTAACCCTCGCGACTGTAGCGACGCAGCATCCGTCTCAGAGTTCGAGTCGAACCCGACTGCATCGGCAGGTGGACGTGCTCACAGAACACCTCGGTCTCTGCCATCGCGCGAATCACACGCTCGCTGAAATCGTTCGGGTGCGGGCTCGTGAAACGCAACCGCCTGATCCCGCGCACGCCGCCAACGGCACGCAGCAGGTCCGCGAAATCGTGTTTGCCATCGAAATAGGAGTTGACGGTCTGGCCGAGCAGGACGACTTCGGAAATCCCCGACGCGACCACGGCTTCCGTCTCACGAACAACCTCTGCGAGTTGACGACTGCGCTCGGGCCCGCGAGTCGTCGGCACAATGCAGTACGTGCACTTGTAATCGCAGCCGCGCTGGACGGGAATCCAGGCCTTTACTCCGTCAAAACGTCTCGGTGTGAAATCCTCATAGTGCTCCTCGAGATCGAACTCGACCGCAGTTGCTCGGACGCCGACGCGGGCGCTCTCGATCAGCGAGGGGAGATCTCGATAGCCATCCGGACCGATGACGAGGCTGACGTGCTTGACGCGATCCAATAGCTGCGATCCGAGCCGCTGCGCCATGCAGCCGGTGACGCCGAGCACTGCGCCGCCCTTCATCTTGCTCTTGATCTCACCGAGTCGGCCAATGACGCGCTGTTCGGCGTGATCACGAATCGCGCAGGTGTTGATGAGAATCACGTCCGCGCCGTCTGGCTGCTCGACGGCCTCATACCCCGATGCGGTCAGCGTGCCGAGCATGAGCTCGGTGTCGCTGACGTTCATCTGGCAGCCGTAGGTCTCGATGTAGACGGTTGGGCGGAGGTTCATGTGTGAAAGATAAGAGCGGAAGGTCAACTGAACACTACCGGCTGCCGGCGGATCGCTGCCCGCCAATACCTACCGGCGCGAGATCACCGCGTCGACGCAATCGCCGCGGTCTGCTGCGTGTTCGTGCTCTGGCCTTCCAACGTCAACGGGTCGGAAGGGAGCTCTATATAAAACGAGCTGCCCTTCCCTTCCGTGCTCTTTACCCAGATACGGCCGCCGTGCCTTTCCACCACGAGCTTGCAGAAGGTGAGACCGAGTCCGGAGCTGCGGGTGCGCGGAGTGCGCGGCATTTCCACCTGGCCGAACTTGCGGAAAATCACCTCGTGATACTCGGGAGGGATGCCCGGACCGTTATCGCTCACGGTAAAGAGGACGCCATGACCGGCGCGACGCGCGCTCAGCTCCAGATGAACGGGATGCGACGAATGGGTGACCGCGTTCTGAATGAGGTTCGAGAAGACTCGCTTGATGAGATTCTTGTCACCGGTGAAGACCGGCGCGTCGTCAGCAACCGAGACCGACGCTATGGTTTGCTCCTGCTGAAAGCGGTGGGTCCACTCGTGTACGAGCTCAGCGAGCAACGCTCCTGGCGCGATCGGCGCGAGACTGAGCGAGATATTTGCTTCCTCGATTCTGGCGACCTCGAGAATGTCATCGATGAGGGCTAACAGATCCTCGGACTTTGTCTCGGCGTCGCCGATCGCTGCCTTCTGCGGAATCGTCACTTGCCCGAAATCACCGTCGGCCAGCATTTCGAGCGTGGCAAGTACGGACGTCAACGGAGTCTTGAGGTCGTGGACGATCATCTTCATCAGATCGTCGCGCACCTTCTCCAGCTCACGGAGCTTGCGCAGACTGTCCTCGAGCGCGTCGGTGGCCGCCTTCAGCTTCAACAGGCTTCGCACTCTCGCGCCAAGCACCAATCGATTGTGGGGCTTGGTCAAAAAATCGTCGCCCCCCGCCTCGATGCCGCGGACCCGATCGCTCGTATCGTTGAGCGCTGTAACGAATATCACTGGGATGCGCGACGTGCGCGGATCGCGCTTGATCCGACGACAGACCTCGAAACCCGTGGATCGATCGTCAACACCAAGGTCACCCGCCGGCATCGCGACGTCGAGAATGCAAAGATCCGGATGCTTCTCGAACGCCGCTGCTACTGCCGACGGACCGTCGGACGCGGTAATCGTCTCGTAGCCGAGGCTGTTCAGTTGATCGAGAAGCAGCTCGACATTGGCGGCAATATCGTCCGCGACGAGTATTACTTCGGGCCTTGCTTTGCCCGTTTCAGCCATGTCAGGGCGAAACCCTCAAACCGATGCTCAGTATGAATCCGCGTTCCTTGATGTCCGCGGCCGATCTGCTGGCGCGTTGAAGCGAAAGGTCGAGGCTCGCACGCTCACGAGTCAACGGCACGCCCAGACCCGCGGCAAACGAAGTCTCCGAAACTCTTTCCGAATTTGAACAGGTGGATCCGGCAGGGATCGGCAGCGTACACGGCGTTTGATACCCGAACGGCAGGGTGCGAAAGCGCGCACCAGCCCGGACTGTGATGATTCGTGACATGAACCGTGGACCGCTCGCCTCGACGCCTACCCCGGTGTCCCACGCATCGTACGCCTTGATTCCGCTCGATGACAGCGAGCCAAGAGAGCTCCACGCATCGCGCGCGACTCGCGCCGAGAATACCGCGCCGGGAATCCCTTCGAAGGTCACCGATCCTGAGTAGTGATCGGGGATGCGGCCGGTGCCAATCGTCGTGTCGTTTGCCTCGGCGCGCAAATTCCCACCCTTTCGTCCACTGAAGGCAAAACCGATCGCCCGCGACGGGTGAAACTCGAGGCCAGCCGAGGCTGCGAAGCCGACGTAGCTGATGCGTTCAGCCTGTCCGGTGCTCGTAAACTTGGCGCTGTCCGGGAAAAGCTGCGAAAAAGTGATCCGGTTGCTGCCGCTGAAGGCGTGCGCGCCAACGCCGATGCGGAATACAGGGCTGTTCGACCAGGCAAGCGCGAGCCTCACATCGTCGATGGCGCCGAGAACCTTGTTCCGCTCGGTCAACGTTACTGTGTCCGTAGACGTGCCAACGGGCTGGATTCGCTTCAGACTGGTCTCCAGAGAGCGGTCGAGAAACGTCGAGGTACCAAGGCCGAGCGTCCAGCTTTGGCCCATCGGCAACACGCCTTCGATGATCGGGAAACGCGCGGTCATCGTGCTCGCCGAGCCGGATGGCGTCGTCACCTTTCTGAATTCCGGAGAGTACTGAAGGAAAAGTGCGGAAGCGGCGACACCGGCAAGCGAGGCGGGCGACGTCAGGCTCAGTGCATCAAAGTCGGCGACCGCGCCGCCCGTACCCTCGGCGCGAGCACTGAGCTGTCCTGGCGGGTACCCCAGACCCTGCAGACTGATCGCGCCCTGTGCCAGCGTGGAAGACGCGAAGCAAACTGCACTCAACGCGGAAAGAATGAGGGGAAGCTGTCTGCGCATTTACGGAAGCCCCAGCGGAACTTTGGAAGTGTAACTGATTCTGAGCCGGGGACGCAGTGCGGCGACGGGATCCTCACTCGACGAAAACCAGATCTCCAGCGGCGCGATCCCTTCACTGACCGCCTTCAGTACAATGGCGCGTGGCAGCGTGTCAGGCCGCTGTGTGCGCCAGAGAGTAAAGGCGTGCGCAAGTTCCACATTGGTCTCTCCCGAATCGCCCGGTCGCAAAGTGAGCGTGTCAGCCGAGATATTCGCGATGATCTGCGAGGCTTTCTGCGGATCGGTCACTACGCGACCCGCGAGGACGACCTGGGGAAGAACGCGAATTGTATCCGTCGGATCGAGCGAGTTATTGGAGAGCTGATTCAACAGAAGAGTCGCGCGAACCACAGTCGAAGAGTCGATGATTGCCGAGGGAATGTCGAAGCGGAAATAGATTCTGCGCGGCGGGAGTCCGGCAGCCGCGAGCACTCCGGCGGGCGCAGACGGCGGGGCCTTGGAAATGATGGTGTAGTCGGTAAGGTTTGCAGCGACTATCGGCTCACCGACGGGCGTCTTCGAGAACTCACTGACAAGGATTGGTTTCGTAGCCGTGTCGGGAGTGGCGCGGAAAGACATGATGGGGGCCACCAGGCCCTCCGTCGAACGGAGGCCCATCTGAGAAGACGCGATTCCGGTTGCCCGAAGCCCGATGCGCACACTCAACCTGTTCTGAATCTTGCCGAGCAGGAACGAATTCGAGATGAAGTACTTGAGGGAGTCGGTCAGCTCAGCGCGGGCAAAAGTCTGCGACGAGATAAAGCGGTCAGGTCTGAAGAGCGCGAGCACGGCGGCGGTCGAAGTGTCGTTCGCCGTCGTGTCGACATCGTAGGCCTCAATCGTTACCGGCTCGGCGCCTTTTATCGAAAGCGTATCGAGCTTGAAGAGAATGAAGGCGCTGTCGACGCTTTTGATCGCCTGCGCGGTGTCCCCCGCGGGAGTGAACTTCTCCGGAAGCGAATCGAAACGGACGACGACCCGGGTATCGAGAGTGTCGCCGCGGTTGGCAAGCAATAATCCCGGCTCGGTTCCAAGTCCCGAAAGGGACTGGACCGTCGTGTCGAGGACTACTGCTTCGATTGTGATGTTCTGGACGTTACCACCGATTTGGGGGCAGAGGATCGGGCAGGCGCCCGAGCTGTCCAGGTTTTCGGAACACGAAAGTATTGAAACGAACAATGCCGCGCCCGCGAGCAGTCGCGGCAAAATTGACGAAAGCTTCACTACACTCTTCCACGTGAAGGGTTGAGCACGAAGGCGTGCGGAAGCAGCTCGTCCAACGTCCATGCCGCTTCCTTTCCATCGCGCGTGTAGCTGGAGATTTTGATGGTCGGCGCGAACTCGTTCAGGACCTGTCTGCACGCGCCGCACGGAGGAGTCGGCTCGCTGTCGTCCGTTGCGATTGCGATTTCTTCAAAATCAGTAAGCCCTTGTGAGACAGCAGATGCGACCGCAAGGGTTTCCGCGCAAATTGCCAGGCCGTAGGCGGAGTTCTCCATATTGCAGCCGGTGATGACCTCCCCGCTGCGCGTGAGCAGCGCGGCACCGACCCGGAAATTGGAGTAGGGGGCATAGGCGTTGTCGAGCGCGCGGATGGCGGCCTCCCGCAGGGAGGTCTGTTGCCCGGAATCCCGCGTCATCAGGCTACCAGCTCTGACAGAAACGATTTGCCGCGACCCCGGAATGAGAGGCCAAACCATTCCGCAACGGTCGCGCCGAGATCCGAAAATGTGTCGCGCTCACCCAGGTCGCGCGGAACTACTCTAGCCCCACCGGCGAGCAGCGGGACGCACTCGCGCGCGTGATCCGTGGATGGAGTGGTGGGGTCATTGCCGTGGTCGGCTGTGATGAACAGCAGATCGTCCTCTTTCAGACTCGATGTGATGGATGGCAAAGCCGCGTCGAATTCGCGCAGCGCACCATAAAACCCCGCAACGTCGTTGCGGTGCCCGAATAGCTGGTCGAAATCTACTAGGTTGGCGAACAGGAACCCACTTTCCGCGTTCGAAAGCCACTCCGTGATCAGACGGATACCTTCGGCATTGGACGCGGTGTGGCGCGCGCTGATCGATCGGCCGGCGAACAGATCGTCAACTTTGCCGACACCGGAACGAGAGATTGCTGACTCTGCAAGCGCATCGAGCAGGGTCTCCGACGGCGGCTCGATGGAGTAGTCGCGGCGATTCGCGGTGCGCTGGAAATGGCGCGGCGGTCCAGTGAATGGACGCGCAATCACGCGCGATACATCGTACGGCGGTCGCAGCATCTTGCGCGCGACCTCGCACGCGCGATAGAGCTCCGCCAGCGGAATCAGCTCCTCGTTGGCCGCGATCTGAAAGACGGAGTCGGCGGACGTGTAGACGATCCAGCTCCCGGTTCTCAGCTGCTCGTCGCCGTACCGCTGGATCACTTCGGTTCCGCTGCCGACCACGTTGCCGATGACGCCGCGCCCCGTCTGGCGAGAAAACTCGTCGATCACAGCCGGTGGAAATCCGTTGGGGAAAGTCGGGAATGGCCGCTCGAGATGGACGCCGGCGATTTCCCAGTGTCCGGTTGTGCTGTCCTTCCCGGCCGAGGCCGGTCGCATGCTACCCCACGCGCCAACGGAATCGTCCCTGCGAGGGAGACCTTTGAGTGGCTTGATGTTCCCGAGACCGAGGCGCTCCAGCCGCGGAAGCGTTAGGCCTCCAGTCGCACGGGCGACGTTGCCAAGCGTGTCGCTGCCGGCATCACCGTAGTATCCAGCGTCCGGGGCTTCTCCGATCCCGACGCCGTCGAGGATGATGATCGCGGCGCGTTTCAGCTTCGCGGCTCCGTGTAGAGTCGCTCGATCCGCGATCGGAGACCGGTGAGCAGCTCGTACGGCGACACGCCGGCGTGGTCGGCGACGCGCTCAACCGTCAAAACGGTGTCCCCCGCTCTGCCGATCAGGGTTGCGACGTCGCCGACTTCGCATCGCACAGTCGTCACATCGATCATCGTCATGTCCATCGTCACTCTCCCGGCGATCGGCGCCAGCGTTCCTCCTACGAGAACGGAGCCGACTTCGCTGAGCGCTCGCGGATAGCCGTCCGCATACCCAACCGCCAGCGTGGCAATTCGCGCAGGCCTATCCACGCGAAATGTTGCGTCGTAGCTCACCGTGTCACCGGCCTCGAGATTCCGGATCTCCACGATTGGCGCCCGCAGATTGACGACATTCTCCGGCTGAATCGCGGCGCTACGTCCGCTACCGACACCGTAAAGAAAGATTCCCGGACGCACGAGGTCCCACGCACTTCTGCCCTGCCGCGCGATCGCAGCGCTGTTTGCCGTGTGCAGCAGACGCGGCCGCGATGGAAGTGCCGCTATCGCTTCGCGGAATCGTGCTTCCTGGACTTCCAGTGTCCCGTCATCGAGCTCGGCGGAATGAAAGTGCGTGAACGCGCCCTCGGGTGGCAGCAATTCGGTGAGATGCCTGATTGCGTGCACCTCCCGCCACGGAATCCCCGCCCGACTCATTCCGGTATCGATCGATAAGTGCCACGTACCACCTCCGGCTTTCTTCCATGCGTCGATTTCGCCGGGAAAGCCGAGAGTCGGCGTCAGACGGGCCGATCGCGCTCGCGTGAGCTCGTGGTCGAGCAAAGGCGTGAAGATCGCCACCGGCTTCGTGACTCCCAGCTGGCGCAGCTCCTCCCCCTCGGCAATGGTCGCGACGCCGTAGCCCCACGGGTTGAGGGGATCCAGCGCGCGCACCGCGGCCGCGACGCCAAGGCCATACGCGTCCGCCTTAACCATCGGCAGCAGCGGAACTCCCGCGCGCCGCGCCATCGCAGCCCCATTACGCTGCAACGCGCCCAGATCGATTTCGATCCGCGCGCGAGTCAGAGAGTGCTTCATTACCGCTTAGAGTAAGTTGCGCGTAGTATATGCCGAACCAACAGCTGCTTCAATCGCAATCGCTGGCACATCATGGATAACGGGCCAACGCATTCACTCGAAGATACCCTGGCGCTGATGCGTGACCTCCGCGCACGGTGCGAGTGGGATGCAGCGCAGACCCACGAATCACTGCGGCCCTACCTGATTGAGGAAGCTCACGAGCTCGACGACGCAATCCGTCTGGAGAACGACAAACTCGTTCGTGAAGAGCTCGGTGACGTTCTGCTGCAGGTGCTTTTTCATTCAGTACTCGCCGAAGAGCGCGGCGCATTCTCGTTCGCAGATGTTGCGCAGGCTCTCATCACCAAGATGAAGGGCCGCCACCCACACCTCTACGGCGAAGCGGCGAAGGAGCCGTGGGAGAAGATGAAGTCCAGGCAGAGAAAAAGCATCGCGGATGGACTTCCGTCTGGCCTGCCCGCGCTCCACCGCGCTCATCGGCTGCAGGACCGCGCTGCCGGTGTCGGTTTCGATTGGCCCGACGTGAGTGGTCCGTCGGAAAAAGTCGAGGAAGAGCTGACCGAAGTGCGCCAGGAGCTCGCCAGAGCCAAGTCTCCGAAACAGGGTACGCCGCCGATCCTCGACGCCCGGCATTACGCACTCGAGGCAGAGCTCGGCGATTTGCTGTTCGCGGTGGTCAACCTGTGTCGAAAAGCCGGCGTGCACGCATCGATCGCCCTCGACAAGGCCAACGCGAAGTTCGAGCGCCGGTTCCAGAAGATCGAGCAGCTGGCGAAGGAACGGGGAATAGACGTGGCCCACGCGGGGCTCGAGGCGCTGGATGCCCTTTGGGACGAGGCGAAGCAAAAGGAGCGCGCCGAAAGTCCCGGCGCGCGATAATCAGACTAGCGCTTCTCGTACTTCCAGTTTCTCGACTTTCCCTCCGCCACCCATTCGACAGCGGTTGCCACCCGGCGCTCGCGCGTCTCGGCGGTCTTGGCTTCCGCGATCCACTCCGCATATTCGCGCTTGTGACTCGGCGGAAATCTTTCGAACGCAGCGGCCGCCTTCTTGTTTTTCGACAACGCCTTCGTCAACTCCGCCGGCACCGCCAGCTCCTTCCTCGGCTTCGTCGTAGGTGGTGCCTTGACTCCCTGCTCGTTGAGTTTGGCGGCCTGCCTGATCCAGTCCTTTAGAGCCTTGTCTGGAGGAAGATCCGAGAGCTTCGTGACGTCGCGCAACGGACCTCCGGCCTGGTTGGCGCCTTCACCGATGACCAGCGAAGCTTTCCATAGGATGACGTTGCAATGCTGCTTGAACGCCGCCATCCCGCACAGCACGCCCTCGTAGTCGAAGTGCGGAGTTCCCCACTTTACTGTCTCTACTACATCGGGACACGCCTCATGAACGAGCTCACGGACATGGGTGAGAATCGGCCGCGCGAACTCAGCCGACCTCTCGATGTAGGCGTCTACGCGCGGATCCCGCTTGCCCAATCTTGTCGCCTCACAAAACCCACGCCGAACCCAAAGCCACGAACCAGATCGCCAGGATCAGTGCGAGACCGGACAGCACTCCAAGTCCGACGGACAGCGCGCAGAGGAGTCCGATGTATTGCGCGGTAAGCGCCCAGCCGCGATTGACAGAGTAGGACTTGGCGCGGTCGAGCAATCCCCAGGCGGCATAGCAGAAATAGACCCCGGCGAGGGTGCCGACAACCGACCTCGCGAACGTGAGTCGACCAAAACCGCCAGTGACTAACGCAAGGCCGACGATTGCGTGCGCCACCAATCGCCTGATCGAAGCCGAGCGCGCGCGGTACTCTAGAAACTCGACGAGACTGGCGTCGGGTCGGAGCGCTGAGAGAACCATCATGCGAATAAAATCTCGCGGCGGCGGACGAATCCGCCAGCCCGGTCAGTCAGCCACATCGTCTTCCGCCTCTTCGCCGTGCTCGACGATATCCCCTTTCTTGAAGAGGATATCCGTGAGGACTACGCGCCACTTTGGTGTGCGACGCAGGAGAAATTCCAGGTCCATCCCGAAATGCTTGAACTCTTCGTGCTGCGCGTTCCTCATGATTGCTCTGGCTTCGCGGTCTTTCTCGATGGCCAGCCGCTGCTCGTACCAGCTGATGGCTTCGGCTTCCTCGATCATTGAGGTGATCATGCGCGCGAAGGTGCGGGTCTTTGCCGAGAGCTCCGCTGCCGGCTCGTGGTACTGCTCGAATCCCATGACGACGCTCCGATTTGAACTACATCCGCATCACGGCCGCAACCGGTTCATAGTGCGCGGGAAGGCGATCGCTTCCCTGATGTGATGGATGCCACAGATCCAACCAACTGTTCTCTCCAGTCCAAGGCCAAAGCCCGAGTGCACGAAAGTGCCGTACTTCCTCAGGTCGAGATACCAGTTGTAGGCCTCGACTGGAAGACCCTCCTGCTTGATCCGCGCCAACAGCTTGTCGTGATCGTCCTCGCGCTGCGAGCCGCCGATGATCTCGCCGTAGCCTTCGGGCGCGAGCAGGTCATCGCAAAGCACGGTCCGCGGATCGGCGGGATTCTCTTTCATGTAAAATGCTTTTGCTTCCTTGGGATAGTTGTAGACGAAAACCGGGCGATCGTGGCCTTCGACGAGCAGCGTCTCATCCTCGGCGCCGAGGTCGTCGCCCCATTTTACCGAGCTGCCTTTCTCCTGAAGCATTTTCACCGCATCACTGTAGTCGATGCGTGGGAACGGAGCTCTGATGTTTTCCAACTTGGAGACATCGCGCTCCAACTCCTTGAGCTCTGGCTGACGTCGCTCGAGCACGCGGGCAACGAGGTACGAAACGAAATCCTCCTGGAGGCGCATGTTGTCGTCGGAGTCGTTGAAGGCGACCTCGGGCTCGACCATCCAGAACTCCGTCAGATGGCGGCGCGTCTTCGATTTTTCTGCGCGGAATGTCGGCCCGAAAGTGTAGATCTTCCCGAGCGCCGCTGCCGCAGCCTCGCCATAAAGCTGACCGG
>Ga0066687_10000163_pt1 | contig 17471 bp, 15 predicted proteins | sample GraSoiAngelo_136_FD_65630 | JGI IMG/M metagenome (GOLD analysis project Ga0066687, IMG submission 65630) | Grasslands soil microbial communities from the Angelo Coastal Reserve, California, USA - 14_0929_09_20cm | ecosystem: Environmental > Terrestrial > Soil > Grasslands | place: USA... | reverse complement strand
GGTGCTCACGGGAAACCAGGCGTAGTTGCCAGTGCCGGCTTCGGAGATGGGATGGCGGGAGCCGGTTCAGGCGATCGGAATCCGCGGGGCGCGGTGAGCACGGGCGGATTTGGCGATGCCAGCAATGCTCAGCCATCGGCAAGGCGCACCACTCGGCAGCCAGATACAACGCCAGTAGAAATTCTTTCCAAGCCTCGTCCGCTTTACACCGCTGAAGCGCGGCAACTGCGCATAGAAGGAGAGGTCCTTCTCGATGTGATGTTCGGCGCCTCAGGGGACATTCGCGTCCAGCGCGTGATTCGAGGACTCGGACATGGCTTGGATGAAGCAGCGCAGCGCGCCGCAACACAAATTCGTTTCAATCCCGCAAAACGCGAGGGCCACCCCTCTGACTCTGTGGCGGTCGTTCACATCGTCTTTGCGTTAGCCGAATAAGTTCGTTCTTGGAGGAATTACATGTCGGTCTCACGGAAAATCTGGATTCTCGGCGCAGTAGTGCTGGCGGCCTCGTTTGCCATGGCAGCGGATACTCCCGCGCAGCAGCCGAGCCCGGCGAAATCACAGCAGCAAGCCGTTATTAACAGCATCTTCTACCAGGAAGCCAAGCTCGTCGAGAACATGCACAAGTACACGCCGCTGGTGGAGACCTATATCCAGAACACCAAGCCCGACGACGAACTAGGCGAGGTGCCGACGAGCGACAAGTATTTCCTCGGCCGTCTGGTGCTCGATAAACGTGGCATTAGCGACTTGAGTTACGACAGGAAAAAAGTGGGAATGTTCTCTCGGGTATTGGACCGGCTCGATAGCTTCTACAAGATGACCTACTTGCCGGAAGGTTTCATGCAACTTGTATTCCTGAGCCACGGCTTCAATGTCCAGAACTACGACTTGAAATATCTCCGGCAGGAATTTCTGGGCGACGTGCGCACGCTCGTCTTCGACGTTGTTCCACACAAAAAGATAAAAGGAACGCACTTCGTAGGCCGTATCTGGGTTGAAGATCAGCAGCACAACATCGTCCGCATGAACGGCACGTATGAGCCGCAGCGCAGCGGCAACTTCTATTTCCATTTTGATAGCTGGCGCATGAATATGCAGCCGGGATTGTGGCTGCCCGCGCTGGTTTACACCGAAGACTCCGACGTGAAATATGACCTTGTCCGCAAGATCAGCATGAAAGGGCAGACGCGCCTGTGGGGATACGACTTGAAGCATTCCGGCCGGCAGACGGAATTTACCGATCTGCAGGTGGAAGAGAACTCTCAGGATGTGACGGATAAGAGTGGCTCCAGCGCGAACGAAATGAGTCCGATCGAGAGCCGCCATAAATGGCAGCGCGAAGCCGAAGACAACGTTCTCGATCGTATGGAGCGGGCTGGCGTGTTAGCGCCCGCAGGCGAGGTCACGAAGGTCCTCGAAACCGTCGTGAATAACTTCGAAGTCACCAACAACTTGAACATTCAGCCCGAGGTTCGATGCCGAGTTCTGCTCACCACTCCGCTCGAGTCGTTCACCGTAGGAAACACCATCGTTCTCAGCCGCGGATTGCTCGACGTACTGCCGGACGAAGCCTCCCTGGCAATGATGCTTTCACACGAGTTGGCTCACATTGCGCTCGGCCATTCCGTGAATACGAAGTACGCCTTCAGCGATCGCATGATCTTCCCTGATGAGCAGGTGCTGCAGAAGATCGGTATGAGGCGCAATGACCCCGACGAAGATGCTGCGGACAAGAAAGCCGTGGAATTGCTGCGAAACTCACCATACAAGGACAAACTCGGCAGTGCCGGACTCTTCCTCAGGGCGCTACAGTCGCGATCGCATGAGCTGACATGGCTTATCAGTCCCAATTTCGGAAACCGCATGGCTAAGGGCAGTGACATTTTGAGAATGGAATCTCTGATTCGATCAGCTCCCGAACTCAAGACTAGCGACGTTCGACAGCTGGCTGCGCTTCCACTGGGCAGCCGAATCAAACTCGATCCCTGGGACGATCACGTGAACCTCAAGCGAAGTAAGCCCGAGGCGGTGTTGTCTGCTCGCGACAAATTGCCTTTCGAGGTCACACCAATGATTCCCAATCTCGTGCGTGCCGGCGAGGCAAGAGGGAACGAAGTGGCGGAAAAGCGCTGAATGTTTTCAGTCAATCACGGAGCGCCGCGCGCTCTCACCCGGCGGACGAAGATGAGTTGGAGTACGACGGATCAAGTATTCACAATCTTCATAGCTCGTCGGGCGGGGACGCCTGGGCGCTCCGCTTCGTGGGATGACCAACACTTGATGAAACTAACATCCAACAACTCCGGATTCCTCATGCAGCAGCGTCAGAGCTGCACAACTCCGGGCAGTTTTGTCTTCATCACAACCTAACGACGTTTCGATCCGCCACTTCGAGCAAAGGTGATCAATGCTACGGGCTCGTCTAAAAACATTTTGGCATTTTGCCATTCTTGCACTCGCTTGCTGCTATCTGGCGGGTTGCTTAGCACTAGTCGGGTCGAAGGGCTCAGGAGACAATAGCGGCGGCGGTACTAGCGGCGGCACGGGTGGCGGAGGTGTTGGAGGCGCTACTCCAGTGGGCAGCACTCCCGGCCCAAACAACGGCGCTACTGGAGACGTGAGCACGATCAATCACATTATCTTTATGTCCCAGGAAAATCGCTCGTTCGATACATACTTTGGGCACATGAACGAGTATCGGGCGTCGCTGGGGCTGCCGCAGGATGTAGACGGCATGCCGGCGAACGCTTCCAATCCTGCCTTCGATGGAAGCACAATCAATGCCTTCCACCTGCAGACCATGTGCGTGGAGAACACCAGCGCCGACTGGGCTACGAGCCACATCAACTTCAACCGATTTAACGAGAGTTCAGATACGCCGACGATGGACGGCTTCGTCGTTCAGGCGGGAGCGGCAGCCTTGGGACAGGGAAGCAAGGATACGGTTGGCGTTCGCGCAATGGGCTATTACACTGCAGCCGACCTTCCTTACTACTACTTCATGGCTTCGCAGTTCGCCACGTCCGATCGCTGGTTTGCTCCGGCGCCGACTGAGACGGAAGCTAATCGTTTGTATCTAGTCGCGGCCACGTCAGTAGGGCACGTTCACCGGCCGACGGCCCAAGTGAGCGCAAAGACCATTTTCGACCTGCTCGATACGAAGAACATTTCTTACAAGATCTACTACATGGATCCGCACCTCGACACGGAGTTAGACGACTTCTCGGGGTTCATGGCCACGCATCAAAACAAGTTCGCGCCCTTGTCGCAGTACTACACCGACCTTCAGAACGGAACGTTACCGCAAGTTTCCTATATTGAACCTGGATTTACGGATGGCAATGATGAGCATCCGGGACTAGGCAACGACATTCAGACTGGAGCCGCCGAGACGGCGAAGATTGTCAACGCACTGATGGCTAGCAGTGCATGGAAAGATTCGGCGTTCATTCTTGTCTATGACGAAGGCGGAGGGTTCTACGATCACGTTCCCCCACCCACGACCAATGTGCCGAATCCAGATGGCATTCCGCCACAGGACCTGATTACTACGAATCCGCCAGATCCGAAGGGCGACTTTACCCGTTATGGATTCCGCGTTCCCATAATCGTGGTTTCGCCGTTCACGAAGAAGCATTACGTCTCGCATACCGTCACGGACAGCACAGCCGTGCTGAAGATGATTGAAGCCCGCTTTGGTCTGCCCAGCTTGAACAAGCGCGATGCTGCCGGCATGGACATGAGCGAGTTCTTCGATTTTCAGGGGAAGCCATGGGCCACGCCTCCGACGCCGCCGGCACAGCCAACAAATGGGCCTTGCTACGACGGTTTGCCGTGACTGGTTTGGTGACGGAGCGCAGGGCGCCCTCGCCTGGCGGAGCGTTGAGGTTTGAATACCGGTATGTCCTTAACTAAACCCACATCTTCGTGCGCCCGGTGAAGGAACCCTGGAGTTCCGCTACCAGGTTTGAGTAGTTTGGTTGCATCTTCTTGCCGCACGTCATAGCCTTGGACGTGCGGCTCCATCCCGGCAAAATCTTCGCCATCCTGCTTGCCAGCGTTTCGCTCATTTCAGTAGGCCTGTTTGTTTCCCGCCAGTGGTGGATGCCAGCGGCAGCGGCCAGACATGCGTCTTCTCTCGACAAACTGATTGTCTGGGCAATGATCGACGCCGGCATTGCGTTCTTACTCGCACAACTCGCTTTGGCAGCGCTGGTCTGGAGATCTCGCGTAGACACAGATGCGCGCGTGGTGCCCTTCACGAGCGGAGTCCGCCTCGCAGTCGTCCTGAGTGTGCTGTTTATCTCTCTAGAGCTCTACAGCGCAGCTACGCTCGGCCGTCGCGCCTGGGGCAGCATGTTCTCGGTTCCTTCTACTGCGGATCGAGTTAGAGCTCAAGTCATGGGACAGCAGTTTGCCTTCTACTTCCGCTATCCAGGACGTGACGGACAATTCGGTCCGATCCATGTCGAAAAGATCGACGCCAGCATCGGCAACTACTTTGGACTAGACACAAAGAAGGACGAGGCTTCAAAAGACGACGTCGTAGTTGCAGCGCTTGTTCTTCCTGTAAATCAGCCGGTCGAACTTATTTTGAGTTCTCAAGACGTAATTCACAGTTTCTACGTTCGCGAACTGAGAATTCAGCAGGACATGGTTCCCGGAATGCAGATTCCGGTACGCTTTACGCCGACGAAAATCGGCAAGTACGAGATTACATGTACTCAACTGTGCGGTTTGGGACACTACCGGATGCGTGCTTATTTGGAAGTTGTTTCTGCGTCGGATTTCGAGAAGTGGATACAGGCACGTGAACATTAGGCGCTGTGTGACAGATAGTCGTCGTTGTTCAGGCGGAGACGGGAGATCCGATCTGAGTTCCGTCTTGTGTCAGGGCATCAACTTCCAATCGCGCCGATCGAAATTGTTCGTTCTTGGCTTCAGCCGCTGGTTTGCTTTTCTCGACAGCCAGTACTCAGCGGCTGAAGCCGAGTCAATCTCTGGCTGTGGCGGCACGACTGGAAGTCGATGCACTGACACAAGACAAACACCGACGGTGCAAACGGCAAAGTCTGCCCTCCTCGATGTTCAGCCCCGGGCGTGTCTTCAAATCTATCCTTCCGTTCCTCGCAGCATCTACGAGGATGGTTGTAGCGAGGCTTGCACTTCAGCAACTGCGCAGCGGGTGCGGCGGGGAATCGAGGCATACTAAGTGCCTTCACAGATCCAACTGCGCTCAAGTTCGGAAACGAAAGGATTCCTGCGCAAGTACATCTTCAGCACGAATCACAAAACAGTCGGCATTCAATACTTCTTTCTTTCACTCTTTGCCGTTGTAGTGGGCATGGCGCTCTCCTGGCTGATGCGGATCCATGTTGCCTGGAGCGGGGTGCGAATCTTCGGGCTTGAACATCTCTCTGCTGCCGGAGCTCCAGGTGGAGTGATTACGCCTGAGTACTACCTGTCACTCATGACACTTCACGGCACGATCATGATTTTTTTCGTGCTCACGCTCGCTCCCCAGAACGCATTTGGGAATTACTTCCTGCCTCTGCAAATCGGAGCGGAGGAGACCGCGTTTCCAATCGTGAACATGTTGTCGTTCTGGACTACGTTGGTTGCGCTCCTTGTTTTGCTCGCGACACTATTTGTTGGAGATGGACCGCCTATTTCCGGGTGGACGGCATATCCGCCCATGAGCGCCGTCGGAAAGGATGCTGGCCCGGGATTGGGCACAGGACAGAATCTCTGGATCATTTCCATTGGGATCTTCTGCATTGCTTCAGTCCTGAGTTCAATCAATTTCATCGCTACGTTCATGGATATGCGCTGCAAGGGCATGGCGCTCATGCGGCTGCCGCTTACGTGCTGGGCATGGTTCATTACGGCGATTATGAGTCTGTTGAGTTTTGCCGTCCTGCTCGCGGCTGTCTTGTTGCTCCTGCTGGATCGCACGGCGGGCACGAGTTTCTTCGTGCCGGCTAATCTGCTGGTCAGTGGCAAGATTGAGCCGCACTCCGGGGGATCGCCTCTGCTGTGGCAGCACCTGTTCTGGTTCTTCGGCCATCCCGAGGTGTACATCACGATTCTTCCTGGGTTCGGGATCGTCTCTCACGTTTTGTCTTGCTTTTCGCGCAAGCCAATCCTGGGCTACAAATTAGTGCTGGGATGCATGCTGGCAATCGGCTTTCTTAGCTTTATCGTGTGGGGCCACCACATGTTCGTGAGCGGGATGAGTCCCTTTTCAGGATTCCTATTCTCGATTCCGACGATCGTCATCTCTTTGCCCGCAACTATTACGACTCTTCTCTGGTTAGGCACGCTTTGGGGCGGCAGGCTGCAGTTCAGTACTTCGATGATGTTCGGTCTGGGATTTGTCTCAACCTTTGTCGCCGGCGGGCTTGGCGGGATTCTGCTGGCGCATCCTGCTGTCGATTCGTATCTGCATGCCACATACTTCGTGGTTGGTCACCTGCACATGGTCATGGGAGTCTCGGCGATTTTCGCAATCTTCGCTGCGATTTACTTTTGGTATCCCAAGATGTTCGGAAAGATGCTGAATGAGCGGCTTGGCTTGATTCACTTCGGGCTTACCTTCATCGGTGTCTATTGCATCTTCATGCCCATGCATTTGCTCGGGTTCGCAGGAAATCCGCGCCGTTACGCAATTCTCAGCGACGACTTTCTGATTCGGCTGATTCCCCTGCATCAGTTCATTACTGTCGCGGCTCTGATCACGGGAGCGGTCCAGTTTTTGTTTCTGTTTAACCTGTTCTGGAGTCTCTACCGGGGAGAACCTGCTCCTGCGAACCCCTGGAGTGCGACGTCCTTAGAGTGGGAAACGAGTTCTCCTCCGCCGATTGGAAACTTCAGGCGGCAGCCCATCGTCAATCATGGGGCTTATGAATACGGGGAAACAAACATCGAGCGCGATTTCGTTATGCAATCAGATCCGGAAAGTGTGAGGATGAAGGCGTGAAACGGTGGAAGAGCGGCGCGCTGGCGGCTGGAGTATTGTCTTCCGCCATAGCATTTTCGGGGAACGCGTTCGCTCAGGGATGCGCCTCATGCTACACATCGGCTGCGGCCGGGGGACCCGAGACGGCTCACGCGCTGCGGAGCGGAATCCTGCTGCTGCTGTTTCCCCCAACGATAATTTTTGCCGGTATCATCATTACGCTGCGAAGATGGAAGAGTGCGGCTCCGGGAATCGGGACTTCGATAAATCGACAGCGCCAAGCCGGAGCTTCGCTAAGCGATGAGAGGACGACATGAGCGTCTTGTCTCCGATTTCGGCCGCGGATTCGGGCGGTGGTACTCCAATATTCTTAAGTCCGCCGATCGGCTGCGATGAAGCTGAATTTCCCATTCTGTTGAGACGTTACCGTCTCGGACTTGCATTGTTTGTGGCGGCGATCGGAATGTTGTTTGTCGGATTCAGCAGTGCATATGTGGTTCGCAGAGGCATTCCAATATATGACGCGGGAACGGGTGGTTACTCGACTGACTGGGAACCGTTGCGTCTTCCGATTCGATTGCTTCTCTTCAACAGTTGTCTCCTGATCTGCGCTAGCGTGGCCATGGAAGTTGTCCGGCGTAAGACAAGTGCCTTCGTGTATCCGAGCGAAACAAATGGGCGCGAGGTGACGTTGTGGCTCAGCGCATCTCTGCTGCTGGGTACTGCGTTTCTGCTAGGACAGGGAATTGCCTGGCATGCACTCGTATCCAGCGGCCGATTCCTGAGTACAGGGGCGCGTACAGCTTTCTTTTATGTGCTCACCAGCACGCATGCACTCCACGCTTTGCTTGGAGTGTTGGCAGTTGCCGCGATTGCGAGCTTTGGTGCGCGAATTTCGCCTGCTCGAAGGTACGTTGCAGTGGATCTAACCGCCTGGTACCTGCACGCAATGACCTTGTTGTGGGTCTATCTGCTCTGCTTCTTGCTGTTCGCCTAAAGGCTGCGCGAGTTCCATAATGGAACGGAATTTCCCTGCTAATTCCCTGTTGTTTTTTTGAATCTTCAGCAAACCAGGGCTAAGTGCCTTGCTGGATAATGGTTTGCGGAGAAATCCATACGAATCCCTGATAATTCCCTGGTTTTGAATGAAATTTGCGAATTTTGGGCAGAATTCTGGGCTTGCGCAGCCGAAATCAAGAACTGCCTGTTATTTTCGCTGTTCTCGATCAAATAACGGCGGTAATGCTCGTTCCCGTGGCTGCGAATACGCCGGCTACCTCGAGCTCGGCAATTTCCAGGAAGCACCGCAGTACGTGCGGATCGAACTGCGTGCCGCTGCCGGCATTGAGACGGCGAATCGCTTCCACGTGGTCGAGTCCCTTTCGGTAGCAGCGGTTGGAAATCATAGCGTCAAAGGCGTCGACGATAGATACGATGCGCGAACCCAGCGGGATCTCCTCTCCCTTCAGACCACCTGGGTATCCGGTGCCCTCGAAGGATTCGTGATGATGGAGAGCGAACAGGCTGGCCTCTTCCAGTCCGGGAAACAGCCGCAGGATCGACCAGCTGTACTCCGGATGTTTGTTCATGATGGCACGCTCTTCGTCGGTGAGCCTGCTCGGCTTCTTTAGGATTGCGTCGGGAACGCCAATCTTGCCGATGTCGTGCAGGAGAGCGGCAACTTCATACTGATACAAGTTCTCTTCTTCAATCCCCAGTCTACGCGCCACTCTTACGGCCCACTCAGCCAAACGCGTGCTGTGCACTCCGGTGTTGAGATCCTTCAAATCCAGCAGCTGATTCAATGCGCATATAGTGGCGGTGCGCATGGTCACCTGCTGCTCTTCGAGTTCCTTGACGCGAAGAAACAGCGGTGACCAGGAATCAAATGTTTGATGCAGGCTCATGCGCGTCGTCAAACCCTGGGCTACCACGAAATCCCGACCGCATACCTCCACGCCTTCACGGCCTGATAACTATCGAGCACTCCGTATCCGTACTGTGAGTACGGAATCTGCCGTGCGTTGGAGAGAGCCTTAGCCGCCTGCTGCTTTGTGAGCAGCAGAGAATTTACGTCGGCCATTAGAGCCACCGTGCCGGAGACCAGAGGAGCGCTGAACGAAGTACCCCAACCCACTGCGTAAGTGTTGAATGGATACGTCGTCATCACAGCTTCACCAGGAGCTGACAACCACACCGGCGGTGCACCGTAGTTTGAGAACGCCGAAGGGGTGTTGTCGTTGGACGTGGAAGCCACATCGATGACGTTCGGCAGCGACGCCGGATACACCGCATTCATTTGCCCATCATTTCCAGCAGAGGCAACGCAGATAACCCCGCGCATAGTCGCGTAATTGATAGCCGTCGCGAGCTCCTGCGAGTAAGTGGTGAAATCGAAGCTCATGCTGATGACTTTGGCTCCGTGGTTGGTCGCATAGTAAATAGCACGCAGAACGTCGGAGGCATATCCGGTTCCGTTTGCGTTGAATGCCTTCAACGGCATGATTTTTGCGTTGGGCGCTACCAGATGCACGATGCCGGCGGTCATAGTGCCGTGTCCAAATGCGGAATATTTGGAATTGTCGACCACGCCCACTGTGGATTGATCGACAACGCCAACCGTAGATTGATTGAGCTGCGCAGGTTGTGCTGAGCCATCCACCACGCCGACTGTGGACTGGTTAATGTCTCCCAGCTCCGATCCACCGGACCGATTGCGCGTGAAATCGTAACCATACACTAGCCGGTTCTGGAGGACGGTATTGTTCGGGTCGACGCCAGTGTCGATGATCGCAACCGTAACGCCAGTCCCATCCACGCCGTAAGCTGATTGCGTCGTGCTGCTTCTGATGATCTGGTTCGGAGTCTGCAGAACGTATCCTTCCCAAACGGTTGCCCCGTAGTAGGACACGGGAGTTCTGTCGGTCAGGTAGTCGGGCGTGCTTCCGACGGTCGTTCCTTGCGTCGCTACCGCCTGGTCCTGTTCCACATTGGTGATGCCGGCGCCAGATAAGAGCTGAGTCAAGAAGACCACTGGGCTGAGAAGAGCGGAAGTTGTGACCACGTAGAGCTGAGCATCTGGGTCACCGATGCCCTGGAGTACCTTACAGCCAAAAAGCAAGCAGGTAAGGTTCAAACCAAGCAGGCCCTTGGTATCCCGCACGATGTAGCGGTTGGTTCCGAGCAGTCCGCCGCCACCCAGCAATCCGCCAAGCAACTGCGCGTTCGTCTTCGGAGGAGGAGGTGTAATGGCAAATCCTGGCTGTACGTACACCGCGAATAACGCCAGAGTTAAAGTTACGCTGATCCCCGCCTTCGCTCGGCTGCGCTTCTCGACAAGACTCGTCTTATTGCTAGTCATTGGATCTCCAGAGACTCTCACGCCTCTTAAAATTGGAAGGGGGACTACAGCGGGGGATATCCAGTCTATTCGGCGCCCAGCTCTACGGCCAGTTACGCTCGTAACCTCAAACTCAATTCGGTCCTCGGCTTGCCCCGGCCGGTCGCTTGCGTTCCTCTACGCCAGTTATAGGCAGGTAAACAGGCGCTGCATCACCAACCGTGACTGAAAGGCGCAAGTTGTTCTTGAGAAGGAACTCGATCTGAAACTCGCCGTTGTTGTTACTAATGGCGCTGGCGACATTCTTGCGGCCGTCCAGAAGGATCACGGGGACTCCCGATACGGGATGGCCGGGGCGAGCGCTGTCCAGCATCTGGCCAACTAAGGCGGCCCGCTCGGAGTTTACTTCAGAATCAACGCGCATATCTACGTAGACGGTCCCGACCCGGTATAACAATTGACGCGCGGACGCCACAGAAGCTCTCGCGCCAACAAGAGCAGGCTGCGCCAGGCTGTCGAAGAGAAGCTCGAACGCCCGCTTCGGATGTACAGCTTCCCGTTGTTGAGCTTCGAAATGCGCCTTCGCTATGCGCACGATGCCTGCAGGAGGCTCGTAAGCTGATTCATTGGCCCCTACACGGATGACATCGCGGAACATTTCAGCAAGATCCGCGCACTCGCGGCATTCTGCGACGTGTTGTCGAACCTGACTGGCCTCGCTTGGGGGTAAGGTGTGCCGAACAAATTCAGCCAGCGATTCTTGAGGGACGTGCCGCATTAGATCTCCCGCAGGCGCTGCGTTCTCGGGCGCCGGTTGATATCTCTTTCACAACTGAGCATAAGTGCATGCAGCCGGACCAAAAATATAGGCCAGCGGTAAAAAAATTGTCACGCTGAACCATTCGCGTATTTGCCCATCAAGACAAACGGAGCCCATTGATAAGGATGCGGATATCGCTCCCGCAATAGGAGCATCGCGTCGCGCACCGCTATCGCTTTATCTTCGCCTGTCTGAAGCCGCTCGTAAAATGTGGCCATGAAATCCGCGGTGCTCTGATCGTGGACATCCCATAAGCTCAACAACAAGGATTGCGCGCCTGCCTGGAATAAACCCCGAGCCAATCCGATCAGTTCGTCTCCGGCTGCAACCACGTTCAGACCTGTGGCGCAACCACTTAGCGTCACCAGTTCCACCGGCAAGCGCAATTGATACAGGTCGTAGAGGCTTAAATAGGAATTCCCCATTCGAATCGAAGAAAACATCGGGCTGTCTTGCCGAAAATAACCGTGCGTCGCGATGTGGATCAGCCGTGCACTTTGTGCAACAGTTTTGAGGATGTACTCGGTGGCAAATCTGCCCACGAACATCTTGGGCTGCGGCAGAATCTTGCACAAAGCACGCAATTCTCCAAGAATCGATGGAGCGTTCTGATCTGGAACTCCCATTAACAACGCGGCGCCCGATTTGTTTACTGTGTTCTTCGTACAAACGGCGTAGATGCTAGCGCTGGGTGCATATGAGACTGTGTAGTCATCGATCAAATATCGGTCGCCGTCGAAGAGAGCGTGGAACGGAACATAGTGCAAAGCGCCATGCGGCACAAAAAGCAAATGCTTTGCATTCATCCGGTCGCGAATAGGCGCCAGAAGTTCGTCGTAAAGCGTTTTCAAATGCGCATTTGTAGATTGAATTAGCGAATCCCTAAATGCTGACGCATATTCAGTGCCGAGGCGGTACTTTGACAGCTGGAACTGCAGCAATCGCAATGCGTTGCTGATTCGTGATGCCAGTGTGACTGGAAGGATTTGCAGGCGTTCTCGGCCAAGGAGGCAAGCTAGGATGCGATCTCCGGTCTGGAAGTACTCGACGATGAGCGTGTCGGGAGTGATCGCCGCGCGTACTTCGTCGATCGATACATTCTTGCTCGCCTGCATTTCCGGATTGTTGACGCCGGAAAGATTTGATTCTTGTAGGACACGAATCAGATCCGTTTCGCGCGCCCGTACCTGCTCCTCCAGCCGCTTTATGTGCCCCGGAGAACGATGCTCCGGGCGAAGCTGCTCGAGTTCGATCAAGCTGTAATACCAATTCAACTCGTCGCGCAGACTGCGCATCCGGCGAACCAGATCGCTTTGACCGCTCTCGTCCGTGCTTGAGTACACCGGTTGCAGCATCTGATCCATTAACGTGCGTGACTTGGCCTCTTCGATATATCCGAACGCCTCCTCCAGCGAATTCCTGCCGTAGTGGCCGGAGAGGCATGAGTCCACGAGCAACTCATAAACTTCAAGACGATTTTTGAGAAACGCTAACTTGAGTTCCTGGCCCCGCAGATTGCTGCGCAACATCTCCAGGGACTCGCGGGAGCTGCGAAAGCATTCGTACGCATCTTGCTTGTTTCCAGAATGGGAATGCATTTGCCCCATCAGCAGATACGCCTGGTGACGCAACATGGGAGCCTGCATGTCTTTCAACTTCTCGATCGCAATGCTGCATTCCTTATGTGCGGTTGCAAGATCACTGGTGCGCTGAGCAATGCGTGCGAGCAAGAGCCGGCAGAGCACGGCCTTTCCTGGCAGCAAGGAAGAATCGAAGAATGTGAGAGCAGCCTTTGCCAGCCTGCGAGCCTCGAAGTGCCGGCCCTCGTTGAACAACACCAGAGCCTGGTATAGATCGATCAGCGATGGCCAGACCTGGTTCTTCTCCTTGACGAACATTTCCCGAGCGCGAGCAAAGAGTTTTAAACTCTGAAACGCCTGACCCTGCTGGCCCATGGCAATGGCTTCAAAGGCGAGGCATTTGGCGGATTCATAACCCATCTGTAAAGCTTCAAATTCAGCAAAACCAAGACGGGCAAGCTCGGCTGCTTCCGCTCCCAGATTCAGCTCCAGGTAAAGTTCCGAGAGATCAAGATTGCAGAGACCAGAGTGATAGCGATCGTCAATTTTGTTGCAGCGCAGCCGCGTGGAGCGCAGCATGTCGATCGCCTGGCTGTACTCGCCGCGCAAAAAATAGAGATAAGCAATGTTGTAGTCCGCCTGCGCAACCAGCAGTGGCATGCCGTGTTTCTCGCAATACTCGCGGGCGTGCTGATGGGTCTCAAGTGCTTCTTGAAATTGGCCCAGACTGATCAGGCAAATGGAGAGATTGCTAAGCGCAGCAGCGATTCCTTCGCTATTTCCATGTTTGATCACACCATCGTAGGCACGGCGGTAGCATGCCAGCGCGTCTGCGAAGCGGTCCTGACGGTAAAACACATTCCCGATGTTGATCTCGAGACGCGACAGCCGTAGCTCGTCGCCCAGCTGGGTGAAGATCGCGCGCGCGCTCTCAGCAGCCGAGAATGCGGCGTCATAATCTCCGCACAAGTTCAACGAAAGGATGCTGGCGCTCAGGGTCCTTCCAATCTCTTCTATGTTCCCGACCGCCTCAAATAACCGAGTTGCTTCTTTGTGCAGTTCGACGGCGAAAGAGTATTGCCCGAGCGCGTGCAGAGCATTGGCTTTGATGCGAGTGGCATGCGCCGTTCCGAGTTGATCTCCCAGGACTCCAGCGATCTCGATCGCCAGCTCGCCAAGGTTAAGAGACCGGCGCGCGTCTACACGCAGAGATTCTCGTGCTTGATTCGCCAGATCGACGATATTGTCCAGGCTTAGCTGATCCTTGCGGGCGGCGATAAACTCCCGTCTCGCGTTCAGATCAGAGATCACTTCGAGTTCCTGAAGAAAAGACTTCGTCGCGTCGATTGGAGCGGTCGCGCTCATTTCCACCCTCTCGACAGGAGTTGCTTCTTCAGGCGATCTAAGCAACGCCCGCGTATGAATCCGATGGATCCGGTTGCGAGCCCGAGTTTCCGCGCGATCTGCTCGTATGGGAGTGCTGGAACTTCGAAGAAGAGCATGCGGATTATCTCCGCGCAGCGGCCAGCTACAGCCGCAAGCGCATCTCGCAACATCTGCTCTCGCTCTGCTTCTTCCACGAGTGTGCCAGCAGTGACATTCGTCAATGCGAGGTCTTCCGAGATCTCCTGGTCCGAAATGCGGCTCTGTTGTTGGCGCCACCTGGCGCACTTGTGCACAGCCGTCTGAATGAGCCACTTTGGTAGTGCTCTTGGCTCGCGCAACCGGGACAATTCCGAGTAAAGATCCACGCAGACCGACTGAAAAATATCGTTCGCGTCCTCGCGAGGCAGCTCCCACTTCACCGGGATCGAGTAGATCAGCTTCTTGTATTTTTCAATTAACGCGGACCAGGCTTCTTGCTTGCCGTGAAGGCATTCCTGTACGAGGCGCTCGTCGGACCAGGTGGCCGTAGTCTCCTTGGCGAGTTTGGCGGTAGCGATCACTTTGCCGTGGCGACCCCTTGCTGACGGAGATAAAGTTCATCTGCATTCCAGAGAACGTACGGTTCGAGTGGCGCCGGACGAAAGTTTGCGACTTGCTTGGTCGCGCCGACCAGCACATTGGGGCTGGCCAAGAAAATGAATGGCAAATTATTCGCGATGAGGGCCTGAGCTTCGTCATAGATGCGCTTGCGCTTCTTATATTCCAGCGTGACTAATTGCCGATTCAGGAGCGCGTCAAGTTCCGCTTCCCATGGTGTCGCCGGCTTGGTCTCATGCATGTTCCAGAGATGGGTACTGCCATTCGACATCCAAACGTTCATGTCGCCATTTGGGTCCGCATCGCCACCTCCGAGACCAAGGACGCACGCGTCGTAATCGTTCGATTGGAAGACACGATCCATCACGGCGCGAAACTCGAGTGGCACTACGTGCACACTCATTCCGAGTTGAGCCAGATCATCTGCGATCAGCGTGGCCATCTTCACGCGTTGCGCATTCGAAGAACTGGTAATGATGGTAAACTCGACGGGCTTTCTTTCGAGGTCCAGAAGTTTTCCCTTCTCGTCCCATGAGAATCCCGCGGATCTCAAGAGATCTTTCGCCTGCGGAATAGAGCGTTCAGGATGGGGAAGCTCTCGGTTGATCCACAATTTGTTTCCTGGAGTTACGTTTCCCCAAATTGGTACCCCACGACCCCCAAAGGCTAATTTCACGATGCTCCGGCGATCGATAGCGAGCGAGATGGCTTGGCGAAACCGCAGGTCACGAAACCATGGCTGTTCTCGAGAAATCTGCTGAAACTTGTCGGGTGGTAACTCGTTCAGATTAAAAAACAGGAAGTTGTATTCAAGACTAGGGCCGAGATCAACCAGATCATATCCACGATTTTGCTGTTCGCGGGCCATTGCCGGATAGTTATCTGGGCTGAAGCGACTGATTACGCTGGTCTCGCCCGATTGAAATCGCAGGATCTGCGCATCTTCGTTGCCGACGAAGAGGAACGCAATTTCGTCGAGATAGGGCAAACGATGGCCGTCGCGATCTGCCTTCCAGTAAAACGGATTTCGCTCTAGGACTAGTCTTTGACCCGGTAGGTACTGTTTCAACCGAAACGGTCCCAATCCCGCAATGGTATCGGGAGCAGTGTTGAGAGTCAGCGCCTGAGCGAACGATCCCTGTTCGTAACTCTTGAGAAGGAGATGCTGGGGAAGTATCGCCACGCTATCGAAAATCCGCTCAGCCGCAGCGTAGGGCTGAGACATGTCAAAGCGAACTGTGTGATCGTCGATCTTGACCGCAGAGATCGGCTTGCCGCCGATAGTTAGAAGATCGCGATTCGGCGAATGGACTTTTTCATCAAGGTACACGCGAAAGCTAAAGACAACGTCATCTGCGCTGAAGGGATAGCCGTCCGAAAAACGTACTCCCTGACGAAGCTTGACGGTGAAGCTGCGTCCATCCGTCGACAACTTCCACGAGCTGGCTAGTGCGGGCTCAGTCTGTTGCGTTACACGATTGATGTGGACGAGGTCAGCCATCATTCGGCCGATCACTTCGCGGGATGGACCGTCTGTGGCCGTAACCGGGTTCAGTGTTTTTGGCTCAGCGCGCTGTCCAACCACAAGCGTGCCGCCATATTGACCAACTTCGGCCGAGCTCACCTGAAGCTCTTCCCCTCGTTGAATCCGTTCGGGCGCTGGGGCAGAGGACGCGTAGCTGTCGATACCGGATATTGCCATCAAGGCAAGGAGCGAAATGATTGCAAGCTTACGCATAGCTCTGTCCTGAGTTGATCCTGGCACCAGCTTGGTGCAACGCATCGGCGAGAACGAAGTACGTAAGTGAAACCGCGACTAGAGCCACAAGCGGGGCCGCCATCCACCAATAGGAGCTCACAGTCTGGAACTGCTGAAAGGCCGACAGCATGTTTCCCCAACTGGGTACCGGCTCACCGATGCCGAGTCCAAGGAAAGAGAGCGTAGCTTCTGCTGCCACGAACTGTGGAATCAGAGTCACCGCCTGCGCGGTAATAACCCCTAGTGTCTGAGGAAGCACATGCCGTCGCAAGAGATACCATTCCGATGCTCCGAATCCGCGAGCTGCGGAAACGAATGGCCTCTCTCTCGCGCTGAGCACTACGCCGCGAATGAGACGCGCCGGGCGGGCCCATCCCATCGCGCCGATGACGGCAGACAAAAGAATCAGGGTTCTTGTCGGCTCCACGTGTAACGGGAGAGACCCGCGGATTGCGAGCAACAAGTAAATCCATGGCAACGCCAGAACGAGTTCTGAGCTGCGCATGATTACTGCATCGACAGCGCCGCCGAAGTGTCCTGCGATCCCTCCAGCCGCAACGCCAATCAGCAGCGACAGTAGGGTTGCCACCATCGCGGCTAATAGGGAGATTCGTCCGCCAAATAAGAGACGAGAGAAAATGTCACGCCCGTAGCCATCCGTTCCGAAAAGGAACAGATCGGCCTGACTATCCACAGCCAGCAAATGTATCCCATCGGATTTGCGACTCAGGAAGCGAATCGGATATCCCGAACTGGGATCCTCGCGATATTGAAACCCTTCGCCTTCAACAGGAACTGAAGGGTAAACAAACGGACGAATGTGTACCTGACCTTGCGCATCCACAAAATGCAGTTTGGTCGGTCGGGCGTAAGCGTGTTCTCTGTGTTGCGCAGACGGCATATACGGTGCAAAGAAACCAGCGAACAGAATTCCGCAATGCACTGCCGCGAAAGCCATCGCAATGGCGAATATCTTTCGGTGCATCAGCATTCGGCCCTCACGCGCGGATCGACGGCGTACAGAAGCA
>Ga0066687_10000162_pt1 | contig 17481 bp, 15 predicted proteins | sample GraSoiAngelo_136_FD_65630 | JGI IMG/M metagenome (GOLD analysis project Ga0066687, IMG submission 65630) | Grasslands soil microbial communities from the Angelo Coastal Reserve, California, USA - 14_0929_09_20cm | ecosystem: Environmental > Terrestrial > Soil > Grasslands | place: USA... | reverse complement strand
GCGTCCCTGCTACGCGCCTGCGCTCGTCGCCTGGGTTGGTGGCAGCGGCGTTGGTGTGGGCTGGTTCCCGCTGGGTTACGGCGAGCCTTACATCCCGTACTACCGCGTTAGCAGGAACTACTTCCAGACGGTGAATGTCAGCAACACGCGCATCACTAACATCACCTACGTCACGAACAACTACTACAACGTCAACAACGTTCGTATTAACAATATTCGCTACGTCCACCAAACGACGGCGACGACCATCGTGAATAACGACGTCATCATCAACTCGCGACGGATCGATCACAATGTGTTCGTCGATCACGACCGCGACCGCCATGACTCGCACGACCGCTGGGTGACCAACGGCCCGCAAGTTCCGCCCTCTCATGATTCGGTGCTTGGAGGCCGCCGAGACGATCACGAGCCTCCTGCGAGGATCATGAACAAGCGCGTCGTGATGAAGCTGCCGCCGCCGGAGCGTCGAGTTCCCTTCGACACAAAGCGTGCTGACCTCGACGATCATCGCGGAAGGCCACTTGATAAAGACGAGGAAGACCGCTTACGCCGGCGCATGCCGCCCGGACATAACGACAACGACGATCACGAGCGTTCAGCTTCAACGGGCGATAATCGTTATCCGGCTCCAAAACAGCGCGACGAGAATCCTGGTTCCCAAAACGGCGAGCATGCAGGCAATGGTGGAAATCCCAGCCGTGGCTACGATCGTGACGATGCGAAGCACAACGATAACGCTTCGGCCGATCGGGATCCACGTCGCTGGCAGCGGCCAAATCAGAATCCAAATCAAAATGCCGATGAGCACGGACAGTCAGCCTCCACCGGCGGCAACTATCCGGCTCCGAAGCAGCATGATGAGAATCCGCGGGTGAACCCAGGCGATCAGGCTAACCGCGACGGCGGTTCACAATCCGACGAAAGTGCTGCTGGACGCCGATTCCCGCGCTCACCACGCCACAACAACGATGCCGAGGATGGGGGACAATCCAATTCGGGCAATGCATATAACCCCGCGCCCAAGCAGCGCGATCAGAACCCCGATGTTGGTGGAGATCGCGCCAACAGCAACAGCGGCCAACACAATAGCCCCGACACAAAAGGCAGCCAGGGTGACGATAGATCCGCCAGGTGGAGAGTGCCACGTCCGCCGGGTCGCAACGACAAGGGCAACGATCCGGGCAGCAACGGGAACGGAAACAGCAACGCCGGTAACGACCGTGAGCAGTCCCCTTCAGCGGGAGGCTACAGTCCGGCTCCCAAGCAACGCGAGGAGAATGTTGGGGCGAACGACAGCCAACGGAACAGCTACGGCCGAGGACCGCAGCGTAATTCGAATCCAATTTCGGATCGGAACCAACGCAATGATGCCTCGGACGTACGGCAGGTTCCACTTCCGCCAAGCGGCAACGGCAATGGCAGGAATAACGGCAGCGGCAGCGCTAACGATAATCGTGGACAGTCGTCTGCGACGGGAACCTATTATCCAGCTCCAAAGCAGCGCGAGGAAAATCCAGGGGTAAGCAATGGCCAGCAGTCTTCTCCGCAGACAGATGCGATGCGTGCCCGCCGACCCGTTATGGAACGGCCAGTGCCTTCTCCTTCGCAATCATCTAGCGATCGCAGTGCCGGATTGCCACAACCTCAGGAGGCCCACACGATGATGCGGCAAGCACAAACCGATCGCCGCAGCGATTCGCACCCATCGCAGCCTGCGCCACGGATGGCGGAGCCGCAGAAAGCTCCAGAGTCCGCGCACGCTCCTCAACCAGAGTCTCACCCGGCGCCAAATAAGGATTCAGGTTCGAACGGCAATTCCCGCGGTGGTTCCCAATTTCAGGAACACGGCCACGGAAAGGATCCCGATCCCAAATAGGAATTGGGAGATCTAAATGAAGGCGCGGCAAACCAGCCGCGCCTTTTCTTTTGCCCTTGACGAATGTACTCGCGCAGGTTTCTAGCTTCAGGCTGAAAGCCGTCCAGCGCTGGCTCCCGTGACCTTGGCGAGGGTTTCCCGCTGCCCTTGCACCTGGACTCTCTCCGGTCTTGCGCCCGACGGAGATTTCGCCATTTGATATATAACCAGGTCCTCACGCCGCAGGTGATTTGATTCCGTGCTCTCCGCCAGGGCCTTCAGCAATGTCTCGCTGTGCGTGGTAATTACGAGCTGCAGTCCGTGGGCAACCGCGTCACACAACATCTTCGTCAGCTCGCGCTGTGCTTGAGGATGCAATCCCGCTTCGGGCTCCTCAATCAGGATCACACTGTTGGCAGGAGCCGCGAAAATCTGTGTGATGATCGGAAGAATTTGCTGGGCTCCGCAGCCTGCCGATTCGAAACCCAAGGGCGTTTCAAAGTCGGAATCGAGGTATCCAGCATGCAGTAGCTCTTCCATGACCCATCCGCTGGTCAGCGATCCCAGGCCGAAAACTTGTGCCCATTGTTGGATCTTTTTCGACTGCGCCAGATGGCGGGGGCTGGCAAACATCGCCGATAGCACGGTGATGGTACGTTCACCACGCCTACCGACGTTTAGCGGAGCTGAATCGGCGCGCGGCGCTTCGCGTGTGGGAAGCCGATTTGGCCCAATCATGAACACGCGCCGTCCAAGATAGCCCGCGACATATGATGTATAGAGGCCATAGGTAAGGAAGCGATGATGCATGGGCTCATTCACCGCCTGCCCGCCGATGGCCTGCGTGCCCATGAAGAGTTTAGGAGACAGCACCGCAGGCCCGCTCGCCACTGGCTCGAACATACGCTCCGACAGATGCGAGGGTGCACACTCCAGGAGCGCCCCATGTCCTTTCTTGATCAGGCCGCGCCCCAACGGCATAGTGGAATTGGTGGCGATCGCCTCCCCGTTCACGATCAATTGATGCTTCCACTCCTCGCTTCCCCGCCGATGTCCAACGCTGTAGCCCAGGGTGGCAGCCTCGGCATCGCTGTCATGGTTGTGTTTTCGCAGCCAATTGCGGAAGTAGTCGCCGGCTTCGAGCTCAACTGAAAGCGACAGGTGCAGGTCGTGGTCTGGCTTGTGGAATGCGGAGCTCCCACTTGTTCCTAGGTCGACGTGCTGGTCCTTCCACTTAAACTCGGGCGTGCCCTCCGGTCGAGTTGCATTCTGCGATAGCAATCCAATAGCCTCCAGCAGTGAGCTCTTGCCGCTGCCATTGGCGCCAATCAGGACGGTGATTGGACGAAGGTCAAAACTGACCCGCTCCCCAAAAGCCTTAAAGTTCTCCGTTTCCAGTCTCGTTAACATGCGTTTCTCCCGGATTCGACCTGCGAGTTCGGCGATCTGACGACCAGACAAGCTCGGGCCGACATCATAGCCCGAAATTTGCCCGATCAGCGGGGGAAAAGCTGAGCTAAGCGGCTGAGAGGCCACTCCAGGATTGCCCTCCAAGGGGCCGATTCCCAATGCTTGACGGGTTAGATTTGCGAAGCCGCGGCTGGACGCAGAATGAGATTAGTCACATTCGACACCGCGTCCTTGTACTCATCTTCCTTTGAGAGCCGCTTCCATTCCGGATCATTGCGGAAGGTGTCCCAAGCCTTCTTTTGCGTCTCCTCGTTCGGGAAGCCAAGCATGTAGGTTAAGTTGGGGAGCTTCGATCCAATCAATGTCTGGCCAAAGAAAACGCCAGTCATGCCGGAGCGGCTGAAGATAGCGAGCTCACCTCCCTGGTTAAACATCTGGATCTTCTTTCTCGCTCTCTCGTTCGTGTGGCTCTCGTAAATTCGCAACTGCAGCAAACGCCCTGCGGTCTGCGTCGGCAGTTTGACCTGTGGAAAGCCATCGAAGGCCAGCATCAGGCTGCTCTCGTATCGCATAAAGGCGGGGTCTGACTTTGGAGCATGGATCACCCCGTCGCCCGCCTGCTGAAATGCCTTGTCATCGGCGAGTACGGCGGAAAATGCTGCAAGGGAATCGGCCGAGCTGTGCGGCAGCAAAACATAAAGATCGGTGCTGTCGCTCGTGAGTTTCAATTCGGGATTGTCAGCCGTCTGTAGCTTAAAAACTCCAACCGGACGAGCACCCGCACGATTGAAAGCCGGAACAGCAGCGTTCTGCAGGAAGTCTGCAAAGACCTGCTGCTTCTCCCGTGAGGCAAAGTGATAAATGCGAAGCTCAAGAAATTGCTTGCTCTGCTTCTTATCTCGAGCACTGCTGGCACCAGGGAGCGCCAGTGCTCCCGCGGCCATGGCGGATCCGGCAATGAAGTCACGTCGTCGCATAGGCGTGCACTACAGTACCACCTGGCGGCTTGCTAGTTCCGTCGCTGGCTTAGGAATCCGTGAAAGGAAAGAGGCTGCGAAAGCAGCCCCTATTGTTTGTAATCGATCAGAAAGTGAACTTGACCGACAGTTGAACTTCCAGCGGATCGCCAACGCCCTCGCGCAGGAAGCCGTCAAAATTAAATAGCGCTGGACTCACTAGCGGATTCACGTTGTTCTTGTTGTTGAAGCTGTTGAACATTTCGATTTGAGGAATCAATGCGTAGCGATCGCCAAAATGGAATGGACGAGTTCCACGCCAGTCGAAGCTGAAGTAGCCGTTGTCCTTGCGGAGGTGATTGCGTCCGCAGTCGATTCCGTTTACCACGCGGGTCCTTGAGTTGTTAGCGCTGCAAGGTGCTCCCGTACCGGTGCCTAAGCTATTGTCGGTAATCGGCTGAGCCGTGTGCGCCTGGATTCGCGGACTGAACTCGAATCCGTATGGCAGCTTCATATAGGCGAACATGTTGAATCTGTGCCGCTCATCGCGGTCCGAGAAGGCATAGTCTTTACGGAAGTCAAAACGATTGAAGTAACGGAAGGTGAAGGGATCGCGCTCGTTGGAGTCATCGTCAAGATCTTCCGAGAGCGTGTAGTTGAACTCCAGCTGATAGTTCTGGCTGAAGCTCTTTCTGCCTCCGACGGTCATGCCTCGGTAGAGCGAGTGGGCAGTGCTTTGAGTATCGGTAACCGCTCCGAGATTCGTGAATGGTCCGGCAGCGTAGCTGACCGTATCGACATTGTCGGTTGGTTTAATTGGCAGTGCAGCTCCAGTATTCGGATTTACGAATCGCGTCAGGTAAACGCCTTTCGAAATCGTGAGATCAAGATAGCCTGTCCAATTCGTGGCCAGCTCCTGCTGGAAGGCAAAGTTCCCGGTGTAAGTGCGAGGATTGTTGTAGTTGCGATTGAAGACCGTGACGCCAGGCTGGAACGGGAATGCTCCGCCTGTCGGAGGAGTGAACTGGATCGGTTTGGGCCACCCCGGTGCCGGACCATTTGGGCTGATGAACAGCTGAGTATAGGCTGGCGGAACTCCGGGGCAAGAGCCGTCTGCAGGAGGCGACGCCAAAGGACACGTTGCCACGTTACCGGCAAACAGCGTTTGTTGCTGCACGCCATTCGTCGTGATCGCTCCCACTTGAGTCAGCATGTTTAATTGAGCGTTGTAGATGCCCCAACTGGCGCGTACGACGGATTTCTGGTTGTTCTTGATGTCCCACGCGAGGCCAACTCTCGGTTGAAACATCTTTGTCGCGTTCGGTATCTTGCCGTCGGACGGGAATCGGGGATCGGTCAAATTCGAGGCATATGCCGTCTTCGATGGCGGTATTACCGGATCGGGGAATGTCTGAGCTTCCCACCGCAAGCCGTAATTGAAGGTGATGTTTGGCCGGAACTGCCACTTATCTTGCAGGAAGAAAGCATAGTTGTTGTTGTTGATGTCCGAAGCTCCCGGTGTGAGATTCGACAAGCCTGTCGGAGCTCCCTGGAGATAGAGAAGCAATGGACTGGCTGTGGCCTTGAAACCGTCTGGGCATGTTTCGCCCTGATTCAAGAATGTGCCATTCGCGCATTCTGCGGTGCTTGGTCCAAAGCCATGGCTGGTTGCCGTTCCCGGTGTCGCGTAGTGCAGGAAGCCGACAACCGAGTCGAAAATGTAGCGGCCCTCGAAGAATCCGCGGAAGACCTGCGCGTTGTTGCTGTGCAGGAACTCTCCACCGAACTTAATGGTGTGATTTCCGGAGACGATGGAGAAGTTGTCGCGCACCTGAGTACGCTTGAAGACTTCATCAATATTGGGTCCAAGAAAGAATGGATTTCCGAAACGGAAGGTTGGCGAAGTAGGGCCGCCGAAGCCCATCGCCGTATCGGCCGGCACGTTTGATGTAACTGCCGAGCGAGGCCGATCCTCTCGCGAGAAGGTGAAGTGACCTTCGTTTAGCTTCTTCGCCGAGACGGTGGTGAACAGGTTGAAATTGACGGAGTTGATTTTCGATGGACCTTCAATTCCGTTGGCCGAGGTGCCATATGTGGGTACGTCGAAGGTCTGATTGAGATTGTTGGAGCGATCAAAGTTATAAGATGCGCTCAGATTATTCGCCTGGTTCACGTTCCAGTCGTATTTGCCGAGTAGGGCTGTGTTGTGAATCTCGTGCTGTACCGGTAGGCCTTCGTTCTGGTTACGGCTGCTATTAAAGAAGTTGAGCAGAGCCACGCGCTGGCATTCTGCATTGCCTCCGATCAACGTGTCACCACTTCCAACGACTGGAGTCCCTGAACATGTACCCAGAGCAGTACTCAGATTCGGCCGATTGAGGTTTTCCAGAATCTGTTCGAACGCGCCAAAGAAGAACATCTTCTGCTTGACGATTGGGCCACCGACCGTTCCACCGAACTGTTCGCGATGAAAGTCCTGTAGCGGCTTGCCGTCGGAGGTATCGGCACTGAGTGCCTCCAGACGTTGAAAATGAAAGGCGCTGCCGTGGAGTTGATCAGTACCTGATTTTGTAATCACGTTCACGACCCCGCCTGCGGTGCGCCCGAACTCAGCGGTGGCTCCGGTGGCGACTACCTGAAACTCTTTTACTGCGTCGAGAGTGATGTCGATAGCGGCTCGTTGTCCGCCGACCTGCTCGCCAAAGAATCCGTTGTTGTAATCGCCGCCGTCGAGGCTGATGTTGTTATAAATTCCGCGCTGGCCGGCGAAGTTGATCTCGTCGCCGTCCGGGCCTTGCACGATGCTTACTCCAGGGGTCAGCGTCAGCAGATCTTCAAACTTTCTTCCCAAAATGGGAGTTTGATCGATGGTTATGTTGTTCAGCGTACTGCTTGATTCGGTTGCCGTAGTATCGATTGTCGTCGTGGCATTGACCGTGACTGTTTCGCCGGCCGATGACACCTTCATCGTGAAGGTCAGAGTCCGTGCCTGGCCGACAGTCAGATCGACGCCTTGAGTGACGACGGTCGAAAATCCTTCTTTCTTGGCGATGAGTTCGTATCTTCCCGGCGTTAGCGCAAGGAACGAGAACCTGCCACTCTCGTCGCTGGTCGTCGCTTGCCTTATTTGAGTGTCAAGATTGTGGGCCTCAACAGAAGCTCCGGGTATTACCGCACCCGAGGGATCAAGAACCGTGCCTTGAATGACGCCGCTTGTGATCTGGGTTTGAGAGAACGCAACACCTGCCAGCAGGAGAAGGGCAAGCACGAACAGAGAGATACGACGCCGGGAGATCATTTGGGGGCTCCTCATCACATTTCCGGTCACAGGCAACCGGGAACCTCGTTCAGCTTCTTGGGAAGTCGCAGAATGTTAATCCAAAATTCACGTACTTGCACTATTCAAAATTCGAATTTCTGAGTGGCTACGAACACTTGAGTGAAAAACCTGAGAGGAGACCCCTGACGATAAAAGGCCTTCGCGGTTAGCAAGCGGTGAACAAAAAAATAGTGATCCCGCAATGGAACCCTGCAACATTTTTTCGCGTATTCACTAACGACAACGCAAAAACGTCGTCTATAGATGCGAGAGGAGAAAATACAATGTTCGACGCAAAGTACAACTCACTGATCGATAACGCGTGGTTCCGCATTGCCGTGAATTGCGCCGTGTTTGCGGTATGGGCTGGGGTAACGTTTGGATCGCTGGCAGCCAAGTAGTGTTTGTACGAGGTTATTGGGTTTAGCGGTGAGGACCTGCAGTACAAATACTCCGCATTCATAACCGGTCCTGCTCGCTTGCGATGGGATCTGGGGCGGCTAACCGGCCGTCAAGTTTAGACGCCTTTTTGGGTGACGAATCGTCAGCCGAGGGCAGGGCGTCTCCGCTGAAGTAATGGCGAACTAGGCCTTGGTCGCGAACTCGGCCTTGTTCGCAGCGGATGTGGCAGCGGCGCCGTATCGGGTTTCGACATATTCATCGAGAATCCCGATGAATTCCTGGACGATGTGATCGCCGCGCAACGTCGTCATCAATCTTCCATCCACAAATACGGGAGCCTTTGGCTCTTCAAACGTTCCCGGCAGCGAGATGCCGATATTGGCGTGCTTCGATTCGCCCGGTCCATTCACTACACAACCCATGACCGCGAGCTTCATCTCTTCCACGCCCGGATATCTCTCTTTCCATGCCGGCATACTGCTGCGTACGTAGCTCTGAATCTGCTCTGCGAGTTCCTGGAAGAAAGTAGATGTGGTGCGCCCGCAGCCAGGACAGGCCGTGACCTGCGGAGTAAAGCTGCGAATCCCGAGCGACTGCAAGATTTGCTGTGCGACGAGTACCTCTTCCGTGCGATCGCCATTGGGAGCGGGGGTCAGGGATACGCGAATGGTATCGCCGATACCTTGAGTAAGTAGCGGAGCCAGTGCCGCCGAGCTGGCCACGATACCCTTCATTCCCATTCCGGCTTCGGTCAATCCCAGATGCAGGACATACGAACAGCGCGAGGCAAGGCTGCGATAGACATCCAGCAGATCCTGTACGCCGCTGACTTTAGCGCTGATGATGATCTGGTCGGAGCGCAATCCGTACTTTTCGGCGATGGCAGCCGAGTTGAGCGCGCTCACCACCATGGCCTCCATCGTCACCTCGCGCGCGTCCAGCGGCTCGGCCAGACGAGAGTTCTCGTCCATCATGCGCGTGAGAAGTTGCTGGTCAAGCGATCCCCAATTCACGCCGATGCGCACCGGCCTTTGGTTCTCGACGGCAACTTCCACCATGGTGCGAAAGTTGTCGTCATCTTTCTTGCCAATGCTGACATTGCCAGGATTGATACGGTACTTTGCCAGGCTCCGTGCGCAAGCCGGATACTTCTTCAGCAAGAGGTGCCCGTTGTAATGAAAGTCCCCAATCACGGGAACGGGGACGCCGATCTTCTCCAGCCCCTCGACGATGTGCGGCACCGCCTGGGCAGCCGCGTCATTGTTCACAGTCACGCGGACGAGCTCTGAGCCGGCGCGCGCTAGCGCCGCAACCTGCTTAATGGTGCCGGCAATATCGGCGGTATCCGTATTAGTCATGGACTGCACCACAACCGGTGCATCGCTGCCAAGCCGCACCTGGCCGATATGAACCGCCGGGGTCGTTCTACGCTGAATCTGTGACATGGAATCTTAAGTTTAACAAAACGGGGAGCTCACTACGGAGACACGGAGCGCACGGAGAACTTCCAAAGCTAACCATGAAGGACACTAAGGATCACGAAGGGATCGGCTAACCACTCATTTCCTTTGTGTTCCTTTGTGTCCTTGGTGGTTTCACCAGTACTTCTCTGTGTACTCCGTGGCGAATCAGGCCTACTTTTTCGCGTCACGGAGCTGCTGCTTCCAGCCGAGAATTCGCGCCTGATTCGCGGCCGCCTCGGCTTCCGGTATCATGCCTTTCTTCTGATAGGCGATCGAAAGGCTAGTGTGAGCAAGGATGTCGTCGGGATTGAGTTCGATTAATCGCTTAGAGATCTGAATCGACTCGTCCAGGCGATTTGCGTCCTGATAGGCCCGCGCCAGGCCGTGCAGCGCCTCGGAGTGCCGGGGATCAAGTTCCAAGCATTTCTCGTACTCGGCAACCGCCTCGTCCTGTTTGCCCTCGGCGAAGAGATCGAGGGCGGCATAGTAATGGTCTTCAGCCTGCTGCCTGGAGTCGGACATGAACAAAAAAGTCTAGCAGTTTTGAACCGCTATACTGCCAATCGAGAAGCTCATGAAGAAAGTTCTGCGCTTCATTTGGATTGCCACTCGCGGCCATCGCCTTACTCCCTGGCGGAGTCCTTACTTGCGCTGGAGAATTGAAACTTATACCGGCCTAAAAATGGATAAGATCGGCTTTATCGAATTTTGGGGATTTCTTTGGCGCGAGCGTCGGGAACTGAAGCGCTTTCTGGAATGGACCGCTAGTATGGAAGACTATGCACGGCCGAAGCCTAAGAATCCGTAACGCTTCTGCATCTAACGTGGTTCCGGCGGCCCTCGGCCGATAGGCTGTAGGCAGCACGAAAACTTCTAAACAAGGAATCAATGCAGGCAGTTGTTTGCTTTTGTTGACAGAATCTCCGCTGTAGAAACCGGCCGAGGGCGGCCGGAACCACGTTGAAGGCAGGGCTCAGGGATGACAAGGATCTCGGTTAACCCAACACCACAGTCACGTCACTTCCGCGATCTGCGCCTGCCAAACGATTCGCTGCTGCACGATTTGCTGAGATCTCCAGATATCCCATGCTGCCGAGAATTCCGAATAGCTCGCCCGGTGTGGCCTGCGCGTAGGCGTTCTTCATCTTCGTCACTTCAACTTTGCCCACGACAAGTTTGAACACAGGCGGCGTTGCTTCGAAAAGCTGAGGAATATCTTTTTGGGTGATGTTGGTGATCAGGTTCCCGAACTTGTCTGTCTTCAGCACCACGCCTTTGAAACTTTTCTCATCGATGGGTTTTGGCTTGGGCGCGGCAAACCGGATGTAATCTGCGATCTCCTCCCCAAACTTGCTGACCTCCACTCCCTTGCTAAGCCACCCGGCACAGGCGGCGAATACATCGCGTCCATGGAAAGTCTGGCTCACGGGCTGAAGAAAGTAGTGTTCGGCGGTCACATGCCGTACGCTCAGGCGTTCGGAGCGCTCATACACGAGAGACAGGACCCCATTGTCTGGTGCCAGGAAAGTGTGCTTCTCGTTTGTTACGAGGATCGGCCGGCGCTGTGATCCAACTCCGGGATCGACGATAACAACATGCAGCGTGTCGGAAGGGAAGTACGAGGCCGCTTGCGCGATGGTGAGAGCACCGTCAAGTACATCAAAAGAATTTACGGCGTTGCAGATATCGACGATCTGCGCCTGCGGATTAATGTTGAAGATGACGCCCCTCATGGTGCCGACAAAATGATCGTTGAGTCCAAAGTCCGTAGTGAGGGTGACTAATCGGTTGGGCAAGCGCGATCCTCAGACAATTGGCTAAGTACAGAAGCTGGGCGAAGTTAACTTGCAGCAGCAGGGAAGTCAAGAAAGCATTGATCAGTTGTCAGTCGTGAGTAATCAGTAACTTCATTCCGAAACCGATTCATCGGTCTCCGATGACAAAGCGGTAAGCACCTCGTCGTCTACATCCCAATGCTTTAAAACTCGGAATATAGTGCTGGTAGAGAATCCGGCCCGCACCAATGTGCGAAAGATGCGTGCCGACTCTCGTTGGCCGTGCGGCTTCTTAAGCCGCTTGCGCTCCAGGAACTGACGCGCTAGCTGCTCCTCGTTTACATCCTGGTAGGCAGCATCAACAGCCTGCTGGATCACTTCGGCGTGCACGCCCTTAGCCTTGAGATCGGTGACCACGCGGCGCCGTCCGAATTTCTCATTGCTTTGCCGGTACTGGGAATATGAAGACGCATAACGAGAATCGTTGAGGTACTTCTGTTCTTTAAGTTTGGCGATCACCACTTCGACCGCCATGGTTCCTTCCTCACCCGGCTGGGCGCGCATTCGCAACAATCGTTTCAACTCCGCGACGGTCCGCATCTTCCGCGCGAGGGAGCTGACGGCGTAGTCATACAGCTCTACGTCGGTCAGCACGCGCTTCGCCTTGGCTCGGGAGAACGACATGGGCAGAGCCTAGCAGAAAGCTGTCGAAGGTAACTGCACAAAAGTTAGGTTGCAATTTTGCTGAGACCGCTGCCCGGGGCGGGTCATCCGACAATACTGGTTGAGATCAGCTCAGATTCAATGGACGAACCCAGCAAACGCTCAAAGATCGCGGTTGAGATACGGCAGGCCAGGGAAGCGGACGAGCAGGGAATCCTGAACTGTCTGGCAGAGGCTTTCCAACCTTATCGAGAGCAATACAGTGCTGAAGGTTACGCAGATACAGTTCTCGATGATCGCGCTCTACGTGCGCGTCTGCAGACGATGATGGTGCTTGTTGCTGTGTCAAACGGAGGAATCGTTGGAACAGTCGCGGGAATAGGACCTCAGGCACGCGAGGGACACCTCCGCGGTATGGCGGTGCTTCCGGATTACAAAGGCTCTGGCGTTTCCGCCCAACTATTGGCTGCGATTGAAACTTGGTTGCGGAGAAGCGGGTGTACTCGCGTAACCCTCGACACGACACAGCCGCTGCTAGCCGCAATGAGGTTCTATGAGAAGCACGGATACTCCCGCTCGGGTCGCGTCACGGACTTCTTTGGTATGGCTTTGATTGAGTACGCGAAGGAGATCGGCTAGTTCAGTAGAGACGCAGCATGCTGCGTCTCTACTGAGGCCATGCAGATCAAATTCGTCGAATCAGTTGATTCAATAATTCGACGCTTCTCCCGAGTTGGTCCAAATCCGCCACGTCGCACGGGCTTAGGGCCTTAGCCAGCGACTCCACACGGCGCTTCTTTCCCGCAAGCAGCAAGGCTCTGCCGCGATGCGTAGGAGCGATCAAAATCGAACGGGCATCCTCTTTCGCCGGCGTAATCCGCACCAGGCGTTCGCGTTCCATTGCAGCGATCAGACGGCTCATGGTGGGGTTCTTTACCTGCTCTGCCGCGGCGAGTTCCGCGAGGGAAAGTGGTCGTCCTGAAAACACGAGGACAGACAATGCGGACAGCTTCGCCGGCCCTATGCCGCTGTTGAGGTCCTGGATGCGCAAGCGCCGAAGCAAGTGAATGGCCGCCGAATGCAGCCTGTCGGCCAGTTCCCATTCGCGTTTTTCTTTTGTGGTTGACATTTCTTTCTGAGGATAGTTAGCATAGCTAACTAAATCGGAATGCTAGCATATTCATGGAGGTTCGTATGCAGGCTGGAACCCAGATAGCACTGGAAAAAATTGGGCAGATTGCCATCCTGGTGAAAGACGTCACCCGAGCAACTGAGTTCTATCGTGACAAGCTGGCGATGAAGTATTTATTTGCGACGGGGAACCTCGCGTTCTTCGACTGCGGCGGTATTCGCCTCATGCTCGACAAGCCGGAGAAGGTTGAAGCGGGAACGTCAATCATCTACTTCAAAGTTCCGGAAATCCAGCAAGCGTATGAGCAGATGAAGGCACGAGGAGTTGAATTCGTCGACAAGCCGCATTTGATTGCGAAGTTGCCCGATTATGACTTGTGGATGACATTCTTTCGCGACAGCGAGAGCAATCTGCTGGGCCTGATGAGTGAAGTGCGCCCGCCGAAGCCTTGAACTCTCGCGCTTCCTCGTAGGACCGTCGCGCGCCTCGCGCGGGTTTTCGGTTGGCGTCACGAGAAAGACGATGGAAGTTAGATACGCATGTTTTCGAAGACCTGTGAATTCTGGTGGTCCGAGACAAACACCCGGCCGAGGGCGGCCGCAGGTCCTAGACGTTATCTAGTACTCCACGCTTACGAGAAACAACCCGCTAGCAGGAGCCGTCGGTCCGGCCTCGGACCGGCGTCGAGCTGCGAGGATATCGAGGATTGCATCTGCAGCTAGACTGCATTTGCCGACTAGAAGAAATGTTCCAACTAGGTTGCGCACCATGTGATGAAGGAAGCCATCGCCGCGCACTTTGTAAATGAGCATATCGTCCTGTGTTGTCCATTCAGACGAGAAGATGGTGCGGATATTGTCGAGTTCCTCATCGTCTTTTCCTCGTTCAGAATCGACGGCGGCAAAGCTGGTGAAGTCATAGCGTCCAATCACAAACCCAGCTGCTTGCTTCATCAGGTTCTCTGCTAGCGGATAGGCATGATGATGAACGTATCGCGCCATAAACGGCGAGCAGATGCTGGTCCGAAGGAGTCGATACTCGTAGGTCTTGGCCTTAGCGGAGTGGCGCGCATGGAATTCAGGCGAAGCCTCTTCCACCTTGATTACGCGAATCGAAACAGGCAAAGTGTGATTAAGCGCGTTCAGTAAGTTTTCAGTCGGTATCGGACACTCAAGCGCAAAGCTCGCGATCTGTGCGAGCGCGTGGACTCCAGCATCCGTTCGTCCCGAGCCTTGGGGCAGGACGCGCTCGCCGGTCACATGCTCGATCGCGTCGGACAGAGCGGTCTGAATGGTTGGCCGCTGGGGTTGAACCTGCCATCCGCAAAAGTCAGTTCCGTCGTAGGCGAGCGTGATTTTGAAGTTCCTGGCGATCCGTTTGGGTCCTCGTTAATTACTGCAGGTATTGCTGGTACTCGGGATCGGCAGAAAGCCTTTTCCGCTAAGGAACTCCCAAATCTGCAGGTTTAAGGTGTTGGAGATCGCATAGTAGTTGTGGTCGTGTCTTCGCAGCTCTTTAAGTTCAATGGGAATCCCATGTCTTGTCAAGGCATCACGCGCCCCTCACACTTCTGCGACTGAAAAAAATGGGTCTTAAGACCCAACCCATATTGCGATCGGGATGCGGCGTTTTGCAAAATCGATTACGCGCTAATCCTCTCGAACGAATCACGCCAGCGCGAACCGCAGTTGCCGCAAAGTATTCGGATTCGAACATCGATATATACAAGGCGAAAGTGGCTCCGGCTGAGTGCCCAAACATGTATATACGCTTTCCATCAATGTTGCACTTCGCGCGAACGGCTTCAATGATCGCAGGAAGAAAGTCAGGACCATCCTTGCTCGGATCCCATGCCTGAGAGTTGGCTGAGTCGGGCGCTACCAGAACGATACCGATCTTCTCGGCTAAGGTCTTCCATGGTTCCACGAGTGACATGCCGTCATGACCACTCCCGTGCAGTAATAGCAACAGAGGAGCCCAGAATCATTTGCGCTGTCTGGTGCCAAGACCCATAGGTGCGTTGCTTTCCTCCAAAGTCGATCTTTCCTTCACCGGCTTTGCTTTCGCTGCTGTAGAACTCATTGCTGACGAATCTATTAAGCTCAGCAGCGCGAAAAACAGCTAAGAATGAATCGAAATCTTCGTCTACTCATCGAAGGAGATCGTAACTGGAATCCGGGGGGAAACTGGAACGCCATTCGAGTTGGGGCCGTGATTTATACTAGGTACTTCCCACAACGAATCATGGCGACTGTTATGTTCGGGCCGTGGATGGAACTTATCGGTTCAGCGGATCGTATTTCAGGTTTGACCTGGAACAAATGTTTTGTGGTGGTGACGATTCGCCGGTCGCGGCAGTCTCAATCTCATTCACTTCCAAAGCAATTGGAGATCGCACATGCGTGTGTTGTGTTTCACAGGAAATAGGAAGAGCATTCGTTGGATGGCCGCTGGCGTCGCGCTCACAGGTGGTTTGCTGCTGGGACGTTCGCTCTTCGCGCAAGAAGCTCCCAACGCGCCGGTTGCCCAGCCTGCCACTACTGCGCAAACCAGCCGTGGAGAAACCTTTGGCGGACTGAATTATCTCAACGGATACAGCTTTCTCAAGGGGCCGATAGCTCCGTACAAGACGAGGGAGGTCCCCACACCGAATCTTTCGAACTCGCCTCGTATGGACCAGTTGGTTCGCGACGGCAAGATCTATCTCTCCATGTCCGACGCGGTTGCCCTCGCTCTGGAGAACAATCTCGACCTCGCGATTGCCCGTTACAACCTGCCGATCGCCGATACCGACATTCTGCGCGCGAAAGCCGGACAAAATTTGCGTGGCGTCGCCACCGGACTAGTGCAGGGCACGCCAGGCGGACAAGGGGGTACTGGAACTGGCACAGGCAGTCAAGGCGCCGGTGCGGGTGGCACGACGAGCGCGGCTGGTGGCGCTGGCACCGGTACTTCCGGAATTGTGTTGTCCACCGCGGGAGCGGGCCCGGGTGTGCCCGAATTTGATCCTACGGTGACCAGCAATCTCTCTGAAGAACACGCGATCTCACCCCAAGCCAACCAGGTATTCACGGGGGTTCCGAACCTGCAAGCAAACACGGGAACTGTAAACTTCAGTTACAACCAAGGTTTTGCCCCTGGTACAAACTTGTCAGTTGGTTTTCAGAACAATCGCCAAACCACGAATAGCCGGTTTAATACTCTGAATCCGACGTTGAACTCGAGTTTCCGTGCGACAATCACTCAGCATCTTCTCCAAGGCTTTGGCCTGGGGCTCAACACGCGTTTCATTCGTATCGCCCACAACGACCGGGAGATCGTGGACGTCGCCTTCCGCAACCAGGTGATCGAAAGCGTTTCCCAAATTGAGAACATCTACTGGGATCTCGTGAGCGCGTATGAGAACGTGAGGGCGAAGGAGCGCTCGCTGGGGCTGGCGCAGAAGACGCTATCAGACAATCAGAAGCAGGTTCAAATCGGGACGTTAGCGCCGATCGAAGTCGTTCGAGCCCAAAGTCAGGTAGCAGCGAATCAGCAAACGCTGATCGTAGCGCAGACCAATCTTCAGTTGCAGCAACTCCTGATGAAGAACGCGCTATCCCGAAGCCTGTCGGATCCGATCCTTGCTGCTGCTCCAGTCATTCCCACCGACACCATGGCGATTCCGGCGGAGGAGCCCGTAACACCGATTCAGGACCTGATCAATGATGCACTGTCGCATCGTCCTGACCTTGCGCAATCGCGCATCGATCTAACCAATCGTGAGATCAATCGCAAGGCAGCCGCGAATGGATTGCGGCCTAGTGTGGATCTCGTAGCCTTCTACGGAGCCAACGGACTAGGAGGCACTCAGAATCCATTGGCGGCTTGCGGCGCAGGTTCGAATCCGCTCTTTTGCACTCCTGCGGGAACTATCCCTGGACACGGATTCGGCAGCACCTTCGGCGACCTGTTCAACAGTACCGCACCAGACAAGGGCATGGGGCTGCAGTTGAACATTCCCATCCGCAATCGCTCTGCGCAAGCTGACCAAATGCGCTCGGCGCTGGAGCTACGTCAGGCTGAGATGCGCCTGCAGCAGCTGCAAAACCAGGTGGCCATCCAGGTACGCAACGCGCAGTTCGCCGTACAGCAGAATCGCGCACAGGTTGAAGCCGCCGACAAGGCACTTGAACTTGCGCAGCAGAGCCTCGACGCCGAGCAGAAGAAGTACGCGCTTGGCGCCTCGACCAACTTCGCGGTCTTGCAAACGGAAACCGATCTGGCAACGGCAGATAGCAATCGCGTGCAGGCTCGCACCGCTTACGAAAAGTCGCGCGTGGAACTCGATCGCGTGACCGGCTACACACTCGTTCGCAATGGCATCGTGCTCGACGATGCCTTCAACGGCGTCGTGACGAAACAGCCGATGGTGCCGTACGTCACTCCGCGAACGGACACCACGCCTACCCAACAGCAGCAGAACCCGCGAGGAGCGGCGCCGAATTCCAACTCGCCGGTTGG
>Ga0066687_10000158_pt1 | contig 17578 bp, 11 predicted proteins | sample GraSoiAngelo_136_FD_65630 | JGI IMG/M metagenome (GOLD analysis project Ga0066687, IMG submission 65630) | Grasslands soil microbial communities from the Angelo Coastal Reserve, California, USA - 14_0929_09_20cm | ecosystem: Environmental > Terrestrial > Soil > Grasslands | place: USA... | reverse complement strand
TTTGCGGGCGCCTCAAGTCAGAATCGATTCAAAAGGAGATTACGATATGGAAAGCAAACGCGAAGAAAACCAGCCGCTCGGGACAAGGGGCGGCGGAGATGTTGTTGCGAAGACCGCCGAGGAGAGACCGGCTAAAAAGGAAGAAGAGCAGAATGACAATTCGAAGAACGACTGATTCGCTCAGATCAAGATAGTGAACCATCGCCGCCTCGCGAAACGGTTTACTCTCGAGGCGGCGAACACCACTTCATTCGCGGAAGCTGTTCGAGAAACTTACGCTTACGCGCATCTCTGCTCCGAACAAGAACCACAAAGCCATCAACGTCTCCACGGATACGGAGGCGTCAGGAAGAACGCACAAGCTAACGACGCTTCGTTATCTACCGGGTTGAGTGACGAAGTTAATCACGCACGGAAGCAACCCGTAAAACATTGCTGAAGAATAAAGGAGAATCGTTATGAAGAATCGTCCTACCATATTCAAGTCCCTGATGCTCTTGTTCCTGGTCATGAGTGTCGCGTTGGCGCCTGCTCTGTCGGCGCAGCCACTGGCGAAACGAAATGCAGCGGCTGGCCGGATTCCGTGTACCGCAACTCAGGAATCGCCGCAGGCGAGCGCGACCATAAACCTGGGCATTGCATGCGATAACAACTTTGCGGTTTACCTGGGAAGTTGCTGCAGCGCCAACGCGCTGGTCGGCAACAACTCTTGCGATTTGAACGAGTGCATTAGACACGGCCAAGCGTACACCATATCCGGGATAACGGGGGACAGCTTTCTCTACGTCGTAGCCTGGAGTGATTCAGGAGTTGCCCAGGGCTTGCTCGCTAGTCTTGGACCTGGACCTATGACTGCCATCCCCCCGAGCAAGATTCTCGGCGGAGACTCACGCTGGCAAGTCTTTTCGACAGGCATTGCCTTTCCGGGCAGTCCCCCCGCGGGTAGCGGCAATACAATTCACCCAACGAAGAAGTTTCAGAAGATTCTCAACCAGCAAATTGGGTTTGCCTGCGACAACAACCTGTGGCAAACACCAGTCAATGGCGCGACCAACGTGTCAGGCAACAACGTGGCCGGTGCAGGCGCGCTGGCGCCTCCTGTAAGTGTCGTTGATCCTAATGCGCGATGGATGTGGTTCCAGAGCAGTAAGCCGGCATGCGCGGGAGTGCAATCTCCTTTCGCGCCGGGTTGCGACCATGGTGAGTACTTAATATTCCGTCTCCCGCTCTCTTATGTACCCTGATTCGTGTGGCGCCTCTCTCTCTAGATCTAGATCACGGCGGGTCTGATGCGCGACGCGTCGCTACAGGCTGCGACAAGCGCACCTGATCGGGACGAATCGTTCATCAGACTAGCCGCGAATGCGGCACTGCAATCGAGCAGCGGCTTACTCTTTGCGATCGGCGACTGGTAATAGGATTTGATCTCACTCTCCGAGCAAAACATCTTTGACTTGGGGGTAGAACTTTTGAATTCGCCGGCCGCCTTTACTTAACGAGTCCTTGCCAAACGACCTTTCTAAGCGTGAACCCGCGTTACTTGTCGACAACGGAACTTCCATTCGCCAACCCACCGACCCGGTGAGATGAACTTAACCTCAAACCATAGCGAGTTGAAGCTTGAACCCCAACGATGAGGCTCTGAACCTGAACCTGAGAGTTGACTCTTTGAGAGTGACGATGACTCTTTGAGAGTTGGCTGGAACCGTAGTCGAAAACAGCCGACTCGAGTCACGGCTCTGCGGTGAGGTCCTCGAATAATGATGTCCCGTGTCGTGCGTGAACGGCGACTACGGTGTAGACTCTCAAGCGCTGACCGAATTGCGAGAACAAGACGCAGATTAGAGAGGTCAGTGAGAGATCAGGGAAGAGCCTCATAACCGTCCGGGTTTTAAGCTGCACCCATCGCCCAGATTAGAGATTGGTTGACCGCCGCCGTCTTCCGAGACCGATGATTAAACTGTCGAAGCAACCCCTCTTGACGACTACTTTTTGGATCATCGCCTTTGCAAGTCTAACCGCGCCGATTGCCGCCCGCCTCTTCTCGGGGCCGGCGATAGTAGAAGCCGTCGGCGGTGCTGAAACTAATGCGGCGCCAGGTAAAGAAGCCTCTGATCTCGGGCCGGGCCGTGAAGTCAAATCATCGATTGCGGGCGGCGCATCGGATCGATATCGGATAGCGGTTCAAAGCGGAACCTTCGTAGCCCTTCGGATTAAGAAACAAGATTTGAATCTCACCGTGACCGTTCACACTTCTTCCAGCAAGATATGGTCGGAGTTCATCAGCCGTCGCTACGGAGCGCTGCCTCCTTCTTTTATAGCGGAGGAATCGGGAGATTACGTTATCGATGTGCAATCGCTGGAGGAGAACGCCGAGCCGAGAGAGTATTCACTGGAAGTAACTGACGTAAGGATGGCGTCGGCGGTCGACAGGCGCCTGGATGATGCTGTTCGAAGCTTCGCGCTCGGTGAAACGCTTGCCGCCCGCTGGGAGAAAGAGGGCTTGAGAGAGGCTCTCGCGCGCTATCTGAAGGCGGCAGCCGACTGGCGGGAGAGTGGACGATACGCGGAAGCGGCCCTCGCGTTCGAGAGAGGCGGTGATGTGTCTTTCACGCTGAGTGATTACCCGGCGGCGAGCCGGGCCTATGATGAAGCCAGGATGGCGGCGATTCGTTGCGGCGACACCGCGAGAACCGCCGCGGCGCTGAATGGGATCGGATACGTGCTTATCTACGAGGGGGAGAATCGAAAGGCGTTGCCTTATTTCGAGAGAGCGTTGAAGCTGGCGGCAAAGCACCAGAAGACCCTGCCAGTCGAAGGAAAGCGCCTTACCGCGCAGGCCCTGAACAATATTGGAGAGGTCTACTACTCGTTGAGCGACCCGGGTAAGACTCTCGAGAAATTCAATTCCGCCCTCGCGCTGTGGAAGGAGACGGGTGATCGGCAAGGACAGGCCCTTACCGAACTCAATCTTGGATTTCTCCACTCGGATCTCGGCAATATGAAGGATTCTCTCTCCCATTTCGCCAATGCGATCCAGCTCTTCCGCGACGTGCGGTGCCGCTGGGGAGAAGCGCAGGTGATCGCCGCCATCGGCCAGGTTAATTCACTTCGAGGAAGAAAACAGCAGGCGCTTGATTCATACAACCGGGCTGTCGAGATGTCGCGGGCGGTAGGGGATCGCCGGGGTGAGGCCGCGGCGCTTAATAGCCTGGGCGACGTATATGAAGCGTTGAATGATCCTGCATCCGCTTTGCAGAACTACGATCTTGCGCTGAAGCGGTATCGAGAAATCGGCGACAGGGATTATGAAGCATTGAGTCTCTTTTATCTTGGCCGAGCCCATCGCCGGAAAGACGACACGGTAATTGCCGCCGATTACTTCAAACAGAGTCTCGAGATCAGCCGCCGCGTAGGTGATCGGCGCATCGAGATTTACACTCTCAAAGAACTGGCGGCGATGTACTTCGATTTACACAAAGGCCGTGAAGCATTGCGAACATACGGCAAACTCTTGACCCGCTACAAGGTAATCAGAGATAAGCGAGGTCAGGCCTACTCACTCCTGGAAATCGGCAAGGTCAAAGAGGATTTGAAGAATACGGACGAGGCGGTCGGATATTTTCGGATCGCCCTTTCGCTTTCCGAGAGCGCGGAGGACATCGCCGGCCAGACGTCGATCCTATACTCCATTGCACACGCGGAACAGGGCCGGCAAAGTTTTGACAAGGCCAGGGCCGCAATCGAGAAGTCGCTCAGGCTGATAGAGTCCACGCGCAGGGAAGTCCTCAGCAAGGACCGTCGCGCTGACTATTTCGCTTCGGTTTACAAACACTACTCGCTGTACGTCGATCTCTTGATGCAGATGAATCAACAGCGCCCGAGCAGGGAACTGATCGCCGCTGCCGTTGAGGCGAGCGAAAAAGCGCGGGGACGCGCTCTGTTGGACGTGCTGATGGAGGCTCAACAGATTGAAGACGAGCACTACGTTGATGAGGCGCTGAATCAAGGCGGGGAATCGCGGACGATAGGCGGGTCTGAACGCGAGAAAACGGGCGCCACTGATGGAGAGCCTTACACAGCCCCGATGGAAGATCGAGCGACCGCTATGGAACCCCCGGGCCGCGGTTCGCTCTCCACGGCGCAATCGCAGCCTCTGACCCTGGACGCGATTCAGGGCGAGTTGAAGGACGATACCCTACTGTTGCAATTCTTCCTTGGGAAAGATAGGAGCTATGTTTGGGCCGTCACTCGGACGACTGCAACCGGTCACGAATTACCGAGTCGAGAGAGGATTGAGGAGGAGGCCAGGAAATACTATTCCCTGCTCACGGCGCGCGAGCCTATTCCAGGCGAGACGGCGTCGCAATCCCGGCATCGAGTAGAAGAGGCCGACGGCCTCCTGTCGCGGCAGGCCGCCTTGCTGAGCCAAATGCTTCTGGGCCCGGTGACCGCGGAACTGGATAGGCGGCGGCTGTTAATCGCGCCTGACGGAGTGCTCTACTTCGTTCCATTCGATACACTACCGAAACCGGAGGACGCTCGCGATAGCGGCGCTCATCAGCGATTGGCCCCGCTGCTCTTCAACCATGAAATCGTAGTCGAACCTTCAATGTCGATTCTCGCCGCGATCAGGAGAGAGCGAGGCACAAAGGCGTCCGCCCCTAAAACAGTCGCGATCCTTGCCGATCCGGTCTTCGACCCTAATGATCGAAGAGTTTTCAGCCATGTCGAAGCGGCAGACAATAGTTCGGACAGTTCCGAGCAGGCTAAGGCATCCCACCAAACGCGAGGTCCGGCGCAAAGCGCGAATCAGGCGCTGCCGAGGCTGCGGAGCTCCGGTCTGGAGGCCAAGTACATTGCGGAAATGGCGGGACAGGGCGAGTTCCTAGTCGCAAGCGGTTTCGACGCCAATCTCAAGGTTGCGACCGGGAACAATCTCGCGCTTTATCGGATCGTTCACTTTGCCACGCACGGAACGATCAACACCGAGAATCCCGCGCTTTCGGGAATCGTACTCTCGTTAATAGACGAAAAGGGCGATGAACAAAAAGGCTTCCTCGGGCTCTACGATATCTACAACCTTCACCTCAATGCAGATCTGGCCGTGTTGAGCGCTTGCCGGACCGCGCTCGGCAAGGAGGTAAAAGGGGAAGGCTTGATCGGACTGACTCGAGGTTTCATGTACGCGGGATCGCGAAGCGTTCTCGCGAGTCTATGGCAGGTTGACGATGAGGCGACGGCCGAGTTGATGAAACAGTTTTATAACGAGCTGCTCAGGAACCGCGAGTCGCCGGCCGCCGCGTTGAAGCTGGCCAAGGAGGCGATTATGAAACATCACAATTGGAACTCGCCTTACTACTGGTCCGGATTCGTGCTTCAAGGTGAATACGATTGCACGATTGGCGCCAATGGCAAGGCTTCGATGCCTGGCGGCCAATACGGTCCAATCGCCGTCGCGGGCGCAATCGTGCTCTGCGCGATAATGTTCTTCATAACGAGATTGAAACGAACAAAAAGACTGATCTGACGAAACGCGCACGGGGAAGAATGATAACAGTCTGGGGGATTGTCGAGCGTGCAACAAGACGAGTTTGAGAGGCTGTTGGCGTGGCTGGACCAGGATCGGGATCGTGCGGGAGAGAAATACGAGACGATCCGGCGCGGGCTGATCGAGATGTGCCGATGCCGAGGCTGTTGGGAACCCGAGGAGGTAGCGGATGAAACGATCACACGGGTTGCCGGCAAAGTTAAAGACGTCGCGCCGACCTATATGGGAGATCCGGCGCGCTACTTCTATGGCTTCGCCAAGAATGTGCTGAGGGAGTATCACAGGCGAACATCCCGGCCGGTCCCGGTCAATCCCATTGGCCCGGCTGATGACTCCGAGCAACTGCATATGTGTCTGGATCAGTGTATGGAGCTGCTGGAGCCAGAGCATCGCGAGCTGGTGCTCGAATACTTCAATAAAGATAAAAAACCGGGAATAGATCACAGAAAGAGTCTAGGACAACGCTTCAAACTCAAGCCCGAGGCACTGAGGATTCGGATCTACAGGATCAAGAAGACCCTCCAGCCCTGTATCGATGAGTGTCTCAGCCGCACGTAACCAATCAACCGGCTTCGGCATATAATAATGAGAGTTCAATGCAGGCGCTTTAGGAGTCGCAGTGAGAAAGTCGAGAGATGAGATAACCTTGATCCGGGAATACCTTCTCGGCCGGTTGGATGAATCCGAAAAGGAGAGCCTCGAAGAGCGATTCGTTCGTGAACGAGACGTAATCGAGACCCTCGCGGCGGTCGAAAGCGAGCTTATCGACGACTACGTGAAAGGGGTGCTGCCCGCGGCCGAGCGTCAGGCGCTTGAAGGCGAGGTCTGGCAAACGCCCGAGCGAATGGCTAAGGCGGCCTCGGCCAGGGCCCTTGCCGAGTACGCGACACACAGGCTCGGCACGCGCGAACCAATGAAGCGCGGCGGCTTTTGGGAAGTAGTTTGGGCCAGGCCCCTCTTCCAGCCCGCGATCATTGCCGCGATTCTCCTGGTCACGACACTCGGAGCATGGCTTGCAATAAGAGGATTTCTAGGAAGGCCATCCGGCCTCCAATCGGAAGTATCGAGGCTCAATGAGCCTGGGCAACTCAACGGCGAACCCAGCCAGATTCTGGGACCCCTGCGGCCTGGCCTCCTTAGAGGCGAGACCGGGATCGCAAGCTACCATATCTCCAACCATGATGAGGTCATACAAATTCGGTTCAGCGTGCCGCCGCCGGCCGATTTCGCCGAATATCAGATCATCAAGGAAACCGATGCGCGCGTCGAGATATTCAAGGTCGTAAGACCGCTCGAAGCCTCGGGTGATAGGGAGCTGCTATTGAATGTCAACGGGCGAAATCTCGAGCCCGGCGATCACTATTTTCGAATTCGCGGAATTTCGGATTCCGGCCAGGTGAGCGAGATCGCTTCATACACTCTCGTTATCACGCGGTAATCATCCTCGTAGCAGCTTCCTGAACTCGCTTCCGTAATATCCATTCACACTTCAAATACAGGTCGATTCGGCGGCGAATCTTCCGTGCGCGCTTAATCAGCCGGTAACAAGTCGCGTGCGGCCGTCATAGTAATTGAGACCCCATCGCAACTTTGGATTCCGCCGAATGTCTCGACCATTGAAGGCTGTTCCGGACGGTCTGTCAGTTCGGAGTTCCTCTATATGAATTATTCGAACCGAGGAGATGGACTATGACTGGTCTGATTAAATCGGATTCAACACAGGCATCGCGCTCGTCTTCGCCCGCGCGATGGCCTCGCAGGCAGACTCATCGCTCTAAACAACTAGTCGCCCGACTAGTTTGCGCATCAGCTCTTTTTGTTCTTTTAATGGGCGGCAGGTCTCTTACGGCCAGGCCGGCTGACGGTGCGCCGGACGTTTGCAATAAACGATTCGATATCGTGTTTTTGGTGGATCGGTCGGGCAGTCTTGCCCCGCGGCAGGTCGGAGCGACCTATAGCTTGATGATTCAAGCGATCGCGAAGGCGCTTCGGGATCCGACCGTCATCCCGCGCGACCGATCGGCAGCGGTCGCCGTCATCACATTCGATTCACAACCTACCTTGAGAATTCCGCTGACCGAGATCACATCGGCGCGACAAGCGGAATCACTGGCGCTGAACGTCGATAAACTGGATTGTACTAATCCCGGCGACTGTCCCGTCTGCGGTCCAATTCCAGCCACCGATTTCAATCTCGCCATCCTCGGGGCCGCGCAAGAACTGGAGGAACATGGCAGAGCGGAAGCCCGCCGAGTGATTGTGATCTCAACCGAGGGAGGCTGCACTGATCCTCAGTGCGGCCGCCTCGGCTCCAATCACTTCCGCGACACTACCGGAGCGTCGGAAATCGATCTGGTGTTGCTCGCCCTTGATATAGAACGAGACTGTCCCGCGCATCAACTCGTCAAGGCGGCGACGATCAGTCTCATGCATCTCATCGCGTTTCAACAGCCCGCGGGCGACCCTCCGCAATCTCTCGTCAGCGAGATCGTTTCAGGCGACTGTAATCGCCCGAACGGGATGTGCTCTGACCTGGATCGCATCCGCCAGTTGAACAGTTTTACCGAGGATGTCCGCCGAATCCTGCGCGGCCATCCGACAAGTCACAGTGTCGTAGTAACGACCGCCGCCGATCCTCCGCCAAACTCGCCGGTGATTGATAACGTTTTCACATTGAGACAGGCCATCGAAAAAGCAAACGCCTTCGGCGGCAACACAACCATCACATTCGCGGACAACCTGCCTCCCATCATTCTCAGAAATCCCCTCCCGTCGTTGGCTGCGCCCGACATCGAGATAGCCGGATGCAAGGATGGCGACTGTGCACGGGTCACCCTAGACGGGTCCTCCATTCAGGGCGATCAACATGCGGACGGCTTATGGATCAGTTCGAACCACTGCATTGTTCGAGGCTTGACCATCCAAAACTGCGGAGGCGCCGGGATTAAGATACGGCCGGCATCCCCTTGCGATGCGGCCGGCCACAACCTGATAGACAAGAACACGCTGTTCAATAATGGCGTGGCTGGAGTGCTTGTTCTCGATCCTGATCCGGGTCAGCTCGCGCTCAACGGCCATAACGTCGGGAACACGATATCGGAGAATAGTATTGCGGGAAGCCCAATACCTATCGATCTCAGCGGCGACGGAATAACGTGCAACGATGCCGGCGATTTCGATGACGGGCCGAACAAGCTGACCAACTATCTTGATCAACTCAGCGCAACGGTAACCCCGGTCGACATAGTCTTCAGTTGCGGGATAGACAGCCCGATAGCAAACGCTCCTTTCGTCGTCGAGATATTTGCTGTTTCAAGCGGGCCCTCGCCGGCGGGTGAGATTGAGAGATTCACGCCTCTGATCTCGGCCATGGCGCCGGATCCGCCGGCTTTCCTTGTTACTGTCAAGAATCCGAAGATATCCAATATCGCAGGTTTTTCCGCGACGGTGACCGACGGCGCCGGGAATACATCTGAGATGAAGCCGATTCATTCAGCGAGGTTCGACAAGAGCGAGATCGAATTTCCAACGACTGACGCTCGCAAAAAACCCAGCAACAGCTTTCCATCCAATGTTTTTCGTGTGACAAACGACGGCTGCGATCAGGTGAACATCAAGCTCGCGTCGCTTAGCCGAGTCTTTCCCGGTCCCCCGCCGGCCAACGTCGTTGATTTCAATGACAGCGCGCTGTTCAAGATCACTGCCGTTAACGGTAAACCGGCCGTCCCTGGTGGATCGCTTTTTGGGGAAACGTTCACTATTGAACCAGGAGGCAAGAGGCAGTTCCAGATAACCCTGTGGCCGCTTATTCCTTCGGTTATCACGGCCGGAGATGAGCTCAATCGCAGCCCTTCCGGTTTATTTGCGAGTGATCTTCTGCCGGACGCAATCACCTCAGACCTGGTGATTACGCAAGACTCAGGCAGCAATCTCAAGCTGAGACTAAGCGCGTCAATAACGACCGGAGTGCGGCTGATCGATCCGGATATGCCTGAAAAACAGCCGAAGATATGCTTCGCAAGAACCGGCGATCAACTCGAGATCGTTTTTTCTATCTATGACTCGAACCTCGACGTCAACCGCGCGATCTATGAATTCATCGATAAAAGCGGAAAGGCGGTCTCGACACTTTCGGTCGGCGATCCGCTGACTCAAGTTATCAAGGACCGCGCGCTGCTCACGGGACAGAGCTTCACCGTGGAGCAAACGGTAACCGGGGCCGCGGCATTTCCCGACATCGTAGAGGTGCGTGTGACCGTCACCGATGCCGGGCAAAACCAGAGCGGACCGGTCGCCGCGATGCTGGGCGAGCAACCGTGTGAACGGGCTGTTCGTTTGAGTCGGATCAATGAAATGAGGGCCCTCGTATTGGCGCCGATCAGCATGGCCGCCGGGAGAGGAGGCCGGCGTGGGACCCCACGGCAGGATTCTTCGAGGCTGCAACAACACGCATCCGGCGCGCCGCGAGAGAGGAGAAGCAGATGAAGAGATGCCATCGTCGTAACGCCGCGTCTTGCTTGATCCTGATTCTTGTATCTCTGCTCCTGCCGCGTTCGAGCCGCGCCGCCGATCTTGGCTGGAAAAAGGGGCTGAACGCGAGCGCGACGTTTGGTCCCATCGGTTCGATAACCGCCTCTTTCGTTGATCTAGATGTAATGGTCAACGGGCGCGTCGCTCGGGGTTGGACGCAGCTCTTCAACGGAGACGCAATTGAGACTTTCTCGAAAACCAGCGTCCGAGTTTCACTGGAGTCGACGGCCAGCCTCTCTCTGGGCTCCAACTCAAGAGTGGGTCTGTCAATCTCAAGACGCTCAGATGCCGGAGCCATGAGCCGCACGCTAGTCTTAACGTATACAAGCGGCGACGTGGGGATCAGCCTGCAGGGCGGCGCCGATGCATATGTAGAGGGAGCGGGTTTAGCGCTGGCAGCATCACGCGAAGCGATCTTCCGCATCTCCAATGATCGACGCGGCGCACTGGGCATCGAGGTCGAACGCGGCGTTGTCACTGACCTTGACCAAACGGCTCGTATAGCCGCGCGCGCCGTCAGGCGGACTCGCGGCGGTGTGATTGTAGAGGCTAGCAAAGGACCTTTGAAGACCAAAGGCGGCAAGAGGAATGAAGTCGCGACGCAATGGAAAGAGAACTACGCGAAAGAGACCTCGCAAAGCGCGTACGGCGCGCCGAGATATGTTGCGGCTCGATCGGCCCGATCGCAGTCGGTCGATGTTCTTACGGGCAGGACAGTGGACTTCAAATTGGATCCTCCCGACCTCGGGTCGCTGGACGCCTCGAGTGGCGTGACCGACTCAGACGGCGTGGTGACGGTGAGCTTCACCGCTGGAACCACAGTCAAACACGGCAGCGTAATCGCGGAAATGGCTCCGACTGCCGATGATATTTCAGCCGGTACAATCTTCGAGCCTTTCGTGAAAGAAGTTTTCGTCAATATAGCGCCGTCGAATTGGAAGCGAAATCTTAGCATTGCGGCGGCTGCCGTGGCCGCATCAGTCTTTTTCCTGAAACCCGACCCCAAGCGGCAGAGGGCGCTTGCTCGGGGTCAGATCAGTATCCGCTGATCCCCAGGGTTTCTGAATGTATCGGGCTCAACACCCGTATGAAACCGATCGACTACGTCAACTTCGACTTGCTTATCGAACCGCGCGAAGACAGCTACGTCGCGAGAGTAATCGAATCGCCTGGCGGTGAGGGAGTGGTCAACTTCAGCATTCCATTCACCAGGATTGAGATTGAACAACTGATGGAGCGAATTGGCGATCCACACAGGAGCGAGATGGAGTTCAGAACGGCGGCCCGGGAATTCGGCGCCCGTCTTTTCGACGCCGTCTTCAAAGACGACGTGTATACCTGTCTTGCCGTGAGTCTCAGGGAAGTCGAGGAGAAGGAAAAGGAGAACGAAGCTGCCGACTTCGGCTTGAGAATCCGTTTGCGGCTGAATGATGCGCCCGAATTGGCCGCTCTTCCCTGGGAGTACCTTCATCATCCCTACCGCAACTTTCTCGGACAAGTATCAAAGACTCCCATTGTGCGATACGCCGCGAAGCCGGAGCCGATCAGGCCAATGGCTGTGAAGCTTCCCCTGCGCATTCTGATCGTTTGCGCGAATCCGATTGACGCTGTGCCGCTGCGAGGAAGAGAAGAAGAGCGGCTCCTGCGAGAATCCCTTGAACCATTAAGGTTGCAAGGATTGGCTGAGATTTGCTCTCTCGAGAAGCCGACAGAGGCCGCTTTGAGAAGGGAGCTGAGCCGCCGAACATATCATATTCTTCACTTCATAGGGCACGGCTCCTACGACCGCGAAACAAACGACGGTCAATTGTTTCTGGAGGACGAGGAGGGGCGGGCCCGGCCGATCAACGGCAGATTGCTGGCCAACTTGCTCTGCAACCGCCGGCCTCCTCGATTGGTAGTCCTGAATTCGTGCGACGGCGCGAGGACATCTTTCGCGGATCCATTTTCCGGAACGGCTCAAACCCTTGTTCGAGCCGGCATCGCGGCCGTGATAGCGATGCAATTCCCCATTAGCGACAAGGCGGCTGCTGCATTTTCCGACGAATTCTACAAATCCATCGCCGAGTACTGCCCTGTTGACGCCGCGCTCGCAGAAGCCCGTCTTTCGCTCGGCGACATGGAATGGGGCACACCCGCGCTTTTCATGCGGTCGTCCGACAGCAGGCTCTTCGTCAGGGAATACGAGCCCGCGACAGTACCTGTCGATCCTCGCGACCGGTACTTTCAGATGATACTCGACGCGATGAAGACCGGGGATCTGGTCACCTTCCTTGGACCGCAATCCAACCTGTACGGCCGCAACCATGCTGGAGCGGCGATTAACACTTATCCGCCAAGTGACACCGAGCTTGCGGACCAACTGCGGGCAGCCCGCCCCTCGAGTGACCTCACGCGGGAACTTGTTAAGGTGTCGGAATACGTGGCGCTTGACGGCCGGCCTTACCTTGTCTCGAAACTCAACGAGGTTCTTGAAAGGAGTTTTTCCCGTACCTCGCTTCATTTATTTCTTGCCGCGTTCTCTCGAAAGCTTCGCGAGGCCGGTCTTCCATCGCCGGGCCAGCTCGTCGTCACAAGCAACTATGACGATACGCTCGAAAAGGCATTCGAAGCCGAGGGTGAACCGTATGATCTGGTCTGCTACCGGGGAGAAAAGGACCTGAACGGCAAATTCCGGCACCGCGCCTACGGTTCGCAGAGTTCCATGGAGATTTCTGATCCGGCTCTATACGACAGGGTGTCACCGCAACTGCGTACAGTGATCTTGAGACTGCTGGGCCAGGCGGTGAGGTTGGAAAGCCAGCAAGATGATTCACCGTCACGTCCCGATGGATACGTGATCACTGAAGACGACGTCGTCGATCATCTCTCGCATCGAAGCTTTCGCGATCTGATGCCCGTCAATATCAAGAAGAAGCTCTTGAGCCGAGACACGCGATTTCTCTTCATTGGCTGCCGGCTGAAAGGCTGGAATCTCAGGACGCTTTTCCGGCGCCTATGGGGTGAGGAGGGTCCTGGGGTGCGGACCGAAGGCGGTCAAATCACAAACTCATGGGCCATCGCGCCAGGCGCCGACGACCTCGACATAGATTTTTGGCAACGACGCAATGTCAAGCTGCTGGACATCAGTATAGAGCGATTTATCGAGGAGATGACGAAGCGGCTGAAGGCAAGCTAGACCACGAGAGTCCCAGATGAGTAATCGACCGAAAACCATCTCGCCGTATGCCGGGCTTCGGCCTTTCTCCGAAGAAAACGCCGATTTCTTCTTCGGCAGGGATGCGATGCGGGAGATTCTTGTCGCCCACCTCCTTTCATCTCGAGTGACTCTGGTGTATGGCCCGAGCGGAGTAGGAAAGACCTCGCTCGTGACGGCGGGCGTGGCTCACACTCTGCGCCGAATGGCGTTTGACCGATTGGATGAAATCGGCGAGCCCGGCTGGGTCGTCGTGGTTCATAACGAATGGCGGCAAGATTCAATCGAGCGCCTGACTCAGGTTGTAAGAGAGGCGGTCAGAGACGCGCTTGATGAGAACTCCGCGGACGCAATAACAGTCCTGCATGACATCGTGGATTCTTTTCGGCTCTGGTCACGTAAGATCGGCGGGAAGATTCTAATCATCCTGGATCAATTCGAAGATCTGTTCTTCAACGTTCCGAGCGACGCGGATGGCGTTATCCGCGAACTGGGCCGCCTCATCAAAAGCCCTGATCTGGACGTGAATTTTCTGATCTCGATTCGCGACGATGCCTATTCGAAAGTCAATCTCCTAAAACGAGAGGTGCTGGAAGTCCTCGACAACAGCATCGAGATCAAGCATCTCGACTTCGATTCCGCGCGCTCAGCTATCGAGCTGCCCATCAGCCAATACAATCATTTCTACGGCGCCGCCGATCGCCGGATCCGGATCGAGGAAGAGCTTACACGGGCTGTGTTAAACGACTTGAGAACAAGCGAGCTATCGCTCACGAACAGCGAATCGGCTGAACCGAACGTGTCGCATTCGGATATTGAGGCGCCTTTCCTGCAATTGGTGATGAGCGAATTGTGGGATGCCGAGATGCTTGCGCACTCGTCTACGCTGCGCTTGAAAACGCTCGCCGAATTAGGGGGCGCCAAACAGATCGCGAGCAGCTACCTCAAGCGAGTCCTGAAGGGTCTTTCGGATCGCGATATTGACGTAGCGGCTCGTGTGTTCCGACTGCTCGTCACTCCCTCCGGACGCAGGGTTGCCCACACGGCGTTCGACCTGGCCTGCCAGATGAAATGCACGGAGGACGAGCTCAGGGATCTGCTCGAGAGGCTGGCGGCAAGAAGGATCGTGCGCCCGGTGCGGCTCGACGGCGGCAATAAAGATCAGGCGTACGATATTGTCCACGACCTCCTATGCCCTGGCATTCTCTGGTGGCGAAGGGACTACGACGCGCGCGCGGAAGAAAGGGCCAGGAGCGCCAGGCTGACCCGAATACTAATAGTCGCGGTGGTCCTTCTCAGCGTCTTTACTCTCCTTCTGGGATTCGCGTGGAAACAGGAGGCGGATAAGCGGAAAGCATTGACGGCCGCAAACGTGACCAGCCAAATCCTGGCGGACACCTTTGGCAGCACTATTGAATCCTACGCCGACTTCCTACGCGCGTCCGACAGAGTCGAAGGGTTACTCGGTCAGTATGAAGACGACAAGAATCAGGTTGGGATTGGGATCCTCCTCAACAACAAGGCCGGTCTGTACCGGTGGCTCGCCGAAAGCTTCAGCGCGGATGGGAAGTTCGAAGATGCCAGAAGCAAGTACGAAGAGGCTCTTGAGTACAACCGTCAGGCTGCTCGGATCTTAAAAGGATCGCTCGGCCGAGGCCCCGATCTGGCGACCAGCTTAAACGATACTGGCTTAATCTACATGCGGCTTGGGAAGTATGCGGAGGCCGGCCCCTTCTTCGCGGAGTCGCTGGCCATACTGGAGGAGGTGCTCGGGCCAAACGACCGCTACCTGGCGTCGGCAGTCAGGAATCTCGCCGAGTGCAATAAACTGCAGGGGCGATATGACGTCGCCAAAGGCCAATACCAGCGTTCGTTTGAAATCCTAAGGCATCAGCTTGGCGAGCCGGCTTTATCGCTTGCCGACGCCTATTACGATCTCGCACGAGTGTCGTTCGAGCAGGGAGACTATAATTCCGCGATCCCATTGTTCGATAGCGCCAAACGGCTCTGGGAAGAATCGCCTCAAATCCTTAGATCGCAAGTTGCTCCAGACATCGCACTGTGTCTTGAAGGCCTGGCTGCGTGTGATCGCGAACAGGGCAGGTTCGAGGATGCGGCTCAACGCCTCGACCAAGCGCAGGAAATGTTAGAAAAAAATCATGAGGGCACGGTTGCGCTGACCGATAACCTGGAGAATCTCGCACTGCTCAGGATAGCTCAAGGAGAGCTCATCCAGGCCGAGAAGATGTTGAACGACATGATTCAGAATCGGCGCAATGCACTTGGCCCCGATCATCCCGACACGGCGCGATCTAAGTGTCTCCTGGGATCGGTGTATCGTAGAGAGGGAAAGCTCGCCGAGGCTGAACGATTTCTCAATGAGGCGAGAGAGGTCCAGAAGTCATTGCCTGACTCTCTCAATTTCGCCCGCACTCTCGCGGAACTCGCGCGGCTTTATTCTGCTAAGGGCGATGTTGGCAAGGCTGGCGAACTGTTTGGAGCGGCGGAGGCGATTTACCGAGGCGCAACACCCGCGCATCCGGAACTCCGCGAAATTACAAGAGAGCATTCTGCGATCCTCGAGAATGAGAGATCGGCAAATTGAGGGGATAGCCTTCCCCGACCTGCCATTATCTTGGGCCTGCGTTCTCGGGAGATATTGAAGGATTTGATCAAAGCCGGCGCTAATGTGAATAACGCATCTGAAGCGGCATCATCGCTTTGATTATCGCGGCAGCCGACTGCGACGCGGAGACGGTTCAAATGTTGCTTGAGGCCGGGGCGGACCCTCTCGATTTAGATCGCGTCAACCCCGAAGAGGTTGTGGATGCCAAGCCCAAGGTTGCTGTACTACGCCACCAACAATATTGCAAAAAGCCCCTTTCGGGGCGAGATTCAAGAGGGGGCGGATTGACCTTGAACACGACCGTAATTGCGTTCCTTCCGATATCAACGGTTTTGACCAGTGCCCTGATGATGTCACGTTGGCTCTCCGGCGTTTGTAAGCCTTCGACATACCTCGCCAATGCTGAGCCGGTCGCGCCCAATCCAATCGAATAGCTGGCGCACCACTCGGGCTTGTTCGGGCAGGATCTCAAGTCTAGCAGAAATATGATCTCCACTCCGCTTCGCTTTAACTCATCGATGCTTAGATCTCCAGCTCGAACAATAGAAAAGAAAACCTCCCGTTGACGGTCACTTCGGTATGAGAGTTCGGTCGCTTCCAAGCTTACTTACTTACTCATGTATGGCAGGATTGAAGTGACTCTCAGTTCGCGTTGCTGCTTGCCGCCTGAGTTTTGACTGAGGTCACAATCTCATATCGTAGACACGTCGTCCTCGTCCTATCTTCCTCGTTCGGTTCTGGATCTGCGCTCGTCATATGATCAGTTCGAATTCTTGTTCTTGGCCTTCTGTGCTCTTTTCTCCGCTTTGTTGGAGTTAGGTTGAGCAGCGTTCTGCTCGGCGCTTTGAGCTTCCGCTCGACGTTGTTGCTTTTGCTGTTGCTTCTGTTGCTGAGCCTGTTCCTGCGCTTGTTGCGCAGCCTGTTGCTGAGCCTGCTTTTGAATCCGCTTCTGCTCCTGCTGATTCTGTTGGCGAGCGGCTCCTTGTTGAGCCTGTTGCTGAGCCGCTTGTTCGGCCTGCTGACGCGCGGCTCGCTTTTGGGCCTTCTGCTGCTCAGCTTGTTGAGCTATCTGAGCCTGACGTCGTTGCTCGGCTTGCGCCGCGGGCTGTTGAGCCGGCTGACGTGCCGCTCGCTTCTCAGCTTTTTGTTGTTCAGCTTGCTGAGCTGCCTGCTGACGCGCGGCCTGCTTCTGAGTTTTTTGCTGTTCAGCTTGCTGGGCGGCTTGAGCCTGACGTTGTTGCTCGGCTTGCGCTGCAGTCTGCTGAGCCTGCTGACGAGCGGCTCGCTTCTCGGCTTTTTGTTGTTCAGCCTGTTGCTGCTGTTGCGCTGCTTCCTGTTGAGCGCTCGCCTTACGCTGAGACTTCAACTCCTGCTGCTGTTGGGCCTGCTGCTGCGCTTCGAGCTGACGCATCTCTCGCTTCGCGGCTTTGTTACCTTGAGCCGCTTGCGCTGCCAGGGCGTTAATGCGCGCGTCTCTCTGCTCAGGCGTTTGGACGGCTACCTTTGCTTCGGGAGGTATGGCAGGAATTCCGTTTGCCTGGGTAGTAGTAACGGCTCCGATGTTCTTCACTTTTAGCTTTTGTTTGACCGCGGTTTCCGGCACCGCCTGTACCTTCAGCGTCTCTGCAATGTTCGTCGTCGCTGATGGCGCCACCGGTTGGCGTCTCATTATCAC
>Ga0066687_10000156_pt1 | contig 17712 bp, 11 predicted proteins | sample GraSoiAngelo_136_FD_65630 | JGI IMG/M metagenome (GOLD analysis project Ga0066687, IMG submission 65630) | Grasslands soil microbial communities from the Angelo Coastal Reserve, California, USA - 14_0929_09_20cm | ecosystem: Environmental > Terrestrial > Soil > Grasslands | place: USA... | reverse complement strand
GTGAAATTTGTAGAGAAGCCTCCACTCGAGAAGGCGCTCGAGTATGTGGCCGGCGGCCGCCATCTTTGGAACAGCGGAATATTCGTGTTTACGGCAAAGACCATCCTGCGCGAGATCGAATTGCTCGCTCCTACCTTGCACGAAGGATTAGCTGAAATCGATCGAGCGATCGGCGCGCCCGACTACGACGAAGTATTATCCGCCGTCTATCCGCGGCTCGAAGCAATATCAATCGACTATGCCGTGATGGAAAAGACGACGGCGCCGGTCCACGCTCTTAAGAGCGATTTCGGCTGGAGCGATGTCGGTAGTTGGGAAGCGGTATATCATCTTCACGCCGACAAGTGCGATGCCGAAGGTAACGTCCTTTTAGGCACGGGCATTACTGCCGATTCGCGTGGAAACTTGTTGTATTCGACTATGGACCGCCCGGTTGCTTTTGTCGGGGTCGAGGGACTCACCGTAGTCGACACCGCCGATGGCCTGCTCGTAGCGCGATTGGATCGATCGCAAGACGTTAAGCACGTTCCTTCTCTGTTGAAGGCGCGCGGCCGCTGACGAATCGATTGGAGAATCGATATTGAATCCAAAAATCTTCGGCGAGTACGAGATAGTAGGCACGGTAGGCGTCGATCTTACCGAAGAGACCGTCTATGAATTGTCGCGCGCGATTGCAGCCTTTTACCGGCTCAATATGGCTAAGCGAATCAGCCTGGGGCGTGATGCGAGATTGAGCTCGCTGCGCTTCCGAGACCTGATCGTAAAGGGTCTTACCGAATCGGGTTGCGACATAGTCGATGCGGGAGTCGTTCCCACTCCGGTTCTCTCTTTCATCGGTTTTACTCAGAATGTCGACGGCGGAGTGATGATTACCGCCAGCCATCACCCGCCCGACTGCAATGGCTTCAAGATAATACTCGGCAAGAACCCGATTTCCGGCGATCAGATTCGTCAGATCAGGGATCTCGCCGTTTCCAAGCGCTTCGTGGCCGGATCAGGCGGCGCCGGCGAGCGCGAGGTATTGCCTGATTATCTACGATACCTCATTTCAAACATGAGCTTCGGACGCCGCGCGCCTCGCGTGGTCGTAGACGCGGGCAACGGTGTCGGCGGCATTACAGCCGTTCCTTTCTACAGATCGCTCGGCTGTGAAGTGATAGATCTCTTCACGGACCCCGATGGACGATTTCCGAATCATCCACCGGACCCGGCCGCCGAATCCAATACGCGCGCAGCGGCGGCGGCCGTGACCGCAAACAAAGCGGATGCGGCCATCGTGCTCGACGGCGATGGAGACCGAATAGCTGTCGTTGATGAAACGGGAGCCGTTCTTTCGCCTATTCAATTGCTCGTCATCTTCTCGCGCTCGATATTGAAGCAGCGGCCAGATGCGTCGTTCATAGTGGAGTCAGACTGCTCGCAGTCCGCTCTGGACGATATTAGAGAGCGAGGCGGGAGTACGATCCCGTGGCGGATCGAGGATGCTTCGATTAAGGACAGGATCGGAGAAACCGGCGCTGTCCTTGCCTGTTGTAAGAAAGGCCACTTCTTTTTTGCCGATCGCTACTATGGCTATGACGATGCCGTGTATGCGGGTGCTCGTCTGCTGGAGATCTTATCGTTGACGAAAGGACCGCTCTCGAGTCTTTTGTCCGGGCTTCCGACGCTTTTTGCAGCGCCTGAAACCCACTTACCTTGCCCCGACGACAAGAAGCTCGGAGTCGTCTGGGGTCTCATCGAACACTTCAGAAAGACCAATGAGGTGATTGAAATCGACGGCGCCAGAATCATCTTCGAGCATGGCTGGGGCCTTGTAAGGCCGGCGAGAACACGGCCTGAATTGGTGCTCAGGTTTGAAGCCGACACCTCGGCGCATCTGGACGAAATTCAAAACCAAGTTCGAGAGAGGGTCGAGGCCCTGATCCCAAAAGACTGAGGCTCACGAAAACCGCAAAAACATAGAAAGCCGAAGAGACATAGAATGAGAAAACTCGCGCCTTTGCTGTCGATCATTGCGCTGTTTGTAGCGCCGCTGGTGCAAGCGCAACGCTATACCGGCGCCTACGGGCGGCTTAGGGTCGCGCTCGTCAAGCAGCCTTTTTCGCCTACAGGTCCATCCCAGGGTCCCAGCACGATGGCGAACGGCGGTATTCAGAAAGTGCTGGCTGGACTCGGCGCGGATGTTCGTGTTCAGGAGGCCGCTCTGGCGCCGGAGGAGGACAAAGAGTACGGCGGATGGAAGAGGCTCGGCATGGCGCTTGGCCGCTTCGCGGAGATCGTGGAGAGAAACGAACGCGAAGGATTCTTCACGATCGGCCTGCTTGCGACGTGCCCTTCGATGCCGGGGCTTGTAGCGGGATTGCAGCATTCGGGCTCCACGCGAGAACCGCTCAGAATCGGAATGCTCTGGCTCGACGCTCACGCTGATTTCAACACACCGGAGACCACGCGGAGCGGTTCGCTGGGCGGAATGCCTGTGGCCGTCGCTACTGGCCGCGCGCTCCAGGGGATGCGATTAGATGCGCACCTCGATCCGCCCCTGGCCGACCGCTACATCGTTATGGGCGGCGTGCGTTTGACCGATCCATTGGAGCAACAGATGTTGGACAATTCCTTAATCGAGCAGCTCAGCGTCGATGACATCAGAAACATGACTCCGGCAGTGTTCGCCGAGCTTGATCGCTTGAGCAGGATAACCGACAAGATCTACGTTCACATCGATATGGACGTGTTGGATCCGCGCGAGGTCGCGGGGCACGTGAATAAGGTTCCGAACGGGCCTTCGAGCGAGCAATTGGCTAGGCTGTTCGAAGCCATCTTCAGCCGTTATCCGAAGGCATCGGCTATTGGCTTTGCTACGATCCCGAGTACCGATGAAGGCGGCTTGTCTCTTGCGGCGGTGAATCGAATGATAGAAGGCGCGGTCAAAGGTCTGAAGTCACGCGAGGCTCATCTAAGCAAATCAAAGTAACAACAACGTCGGGGCGGGCACGAAAGCAGCAAGGAGGCCCGCCCCGACGTGATATTCACCTTTCTTATACCTCTTATCGAGGCTCCTCATCCTCATCCGGACCGCGGCGGGTCTGTCCTTTGTCGCCGACCTGTTCGCGTTCGCGGTTCAACTCGACCATATCGACGCTGTCGGCGGTATCGCCAAGCAGGTGCTTGCAAAAGTAGTCCGCGCGGACCCAGAAGAAGTAGTTGGTCGCATCGGCATAACCGTGGCGCTTGCCCGGAATGATCACAAAGTCGAAGCGCTTGTTCGCCTTGATTAACGCATCAGCCATTCGCAGCGTGTTGGCCGGATGCACGTTATTGTCGATGTCGCCTGTCGCCAGCATCAGATGACCTTTGAGGTTCTTTGCCAGCTCCGAATTCTTCTCGATGTTGTATTCGAATTTGATGTTGCCGTCTTTGTCGGCGACCTCTTTAACGCCGTGATGTTTCTCGCTCCACCAGCGGTTATAGATATTGTTCTCGTGATTGCCCGACGAGGAAACGGCCGCCTTGAAGAAATCCGGATAAACCAGCAGCGCCGCCGTCGACATGAAGCCGCCTCCAGAATGGCCGTAGATGCCTACTCGGTCGATGTCGATAAATGGGTGGCGCCGCGACAACTGTTCAATCGCCGCTTTCTTATCCGACAGGCCGTAGTCTCGCAGGTTGCCGTAGCCGAAAGTGTGATACCACTTCGACCGCTGCGGGTTTCCGCCTCGATTGCCGACCTCGATCACTACGAAGCCGAATTGCGCAAGCGTGATGCGATCATTGCGAGCGGGAAACGTTTTGGTAACGCTCTCCGTCTGCGGTCCGGGATAAACATAAGCGATGATCGGATAGCGCTTCGCGGGATCGAAGTCGAACGGCTTGTACATAACGCCGTATAGATCGGTGATTCCGTCGTCAGCCTTGACCTTGAACGGCTCCGGATATTTGAATCCGGCTTCGAACAAAGCGGTGGTGTCGGTCTGCTCGAGCGGCATTACGCAATTACCCAGCGCGTCGTAGATCATCGCGGTCGGCGGTGTGTTTATGCGAGATGAATTGTCCAGAAAGAACCTGCTCGAATCGGACATCGTGACGTTGTGAGTCGCGTCTCCGGCATCCAGCAGCTTGATCGGCCCGCCGTTCAGGCTGACGCTGTACGCGTGAGCATAATACGGATCTTCGTTCGCCTCGCGTCCGTTCGCCGAAAAGTAAAGAGTTCGAGTCTTTTCATCCAGCCCTTCGATGTCTTCGCAGACGAACTCACCGGAAGTAAGCTGCGTCTTTAATGCGCCGTTCGCGTCGAATAGATAGTAGTGGCCCCATCCATCGCGCTCCGACCAGTGAATCATATCGCCGTTGCTGAGCAGCCGCAGCGGTTTCAATTCCACGTAGGTGTTCAATCGCTCCTCGATTAACGTCTTGATCTCGCCTGTAGCCGTGTCGGCCACGCAGACATCTATCTTTTTCAGATCGCGGCTCGTGCGGTTGAAGTAGAGCTTGTCCGATGTATCGCCGAGCCATTTTGGTTCTACCTGATTGCCCAAAGGGCCGCCCTGTTGTTGCTGCTGTTGATCCTGGTCGCCGCGTTCCACTTGAAACTGCCGCGCTCGTTCGCGCTCGACGTTAGTGACTGGAGCGGTATAGACCGCGAGTTGTTGATCTTTAAAGCGCTCGGTTTTGATCTTGACCCGGCCCTTCGAGGCGGGCTCGAAAACGTCGAACTCAGCCTGCGGCTGATTCACTTCGCCGGGCATGCCGTAGCGGTAGGTCTCGAGTGTCGGGCGTGGACTGGATAGTGAATTGATCACCCATAGCTCGCCGACTTTCCGTTGGTCGTTGCGCTCAACGGCGAACTTCTTGGAGTCCTTCGACCAGTAGACCGTGATCGCCGGCACTCGCGGAGTCTTGTTCTTGTCGCTGAATCGATAGAAGCGCTTCTCTTCTTCCGCGATGCGCCGGTCGAATGCGTAGTCGGCTTCGCCGTCGGTCGTCAGCAGCGTTTCGACTATCGAAGGGTCATCGTCTTTCACTCGCGCTTTGGCGTAATTCTCCGCGTCCATCATAAGTAGATTGTGGCCGCGAGCGAAGATGACGGTCTTTTCGTCCGGAGAAACTGAAGCCCAGCGCGGCTTCTGAAGAGGCTTGAAATCCGGCATAAGCGTCAGCTTGCCGGTAGCAGGCTCGTACTCGAAGTAGATAGGCCGCGTGCGCGGCCGCGCCTGTCCGCCTGGTGTTCCTTGCTGGGTTTGATTCTGATTTTCCTCGCCGCGATTTTGTTCGGTTCTATTGTTTGGAGGCGGCTCATACTTCTTTACGCCGGGGATCTCCGCATCAATCGGTACGTTCGCGTCGAACTGAAAAGCCGTGTCGTTCTTGATGAATTTAATAGTATTGATGGGCAGATGCTGCGCTTCGTAAGGAATTCGCGTAAGCCCGGTCAGGAGGCTCGCCATCTTCGCGTTGTCGAACAGCGGTGTCTTGGCTTTCTTTGCCGGGTCTACAATCCACCACTTCTTGCCCTGACTCGTTTCGTACGAGTACCAGAAGCGCTCTCCGCTTTCGAGCCAATGCGGAGTAACCGCGGTATCGAATACGAGCTTGCCTACTTTGGCTGTTGTCCAGCGCGAAGCAAGATCATAGTTTGCTTTGCGCACGTGACTGTCGGCGGCCGGTTTGATTTCCTGGGCGACGGCTGCCACCGGCGTGAAGGCAAGGCTGAAGCAGAACGCAACAACGAGAGCGCGTTCGATGTAGCGCCCGAAACGATTTCGAAGCAGCATAGCGGAATCCTCCTGACGTGGCGTTGGATTTGAGAGAAGAGCCCAAAGTCCGATGGTGTATAGATCCTTGCCGTTCTTCCCACTGTCGGCAAAGCCTCGGCCACCCGACTATTCCTCCGCCGGTGATAATACTTCTCCTGACGCGGTTGTCCAGTCGTGTGCTGCAGGAATGCAGAAACGAAAGGGCAGGGAGGCCAAATCATGAAAGATTGAGTGCTCTTCGGATGTGGGCGCGGATGATTGCGCACCGCCTGATCATGAAAGCAACAATACACTTGAAAGTGATTTGTGGGTGTTTTTGCCCCAGTATTGCTTGTTCATGGCAGAGGATGCTGAAGCGATCCCAAACAAACATCGCTGACATTGATTGGATGTTTCGAGGTCGCTTGATGGCAAGGATCAGGCGGCCCTGACTCGCTGCAACGGAGGCGCCTCGAAGGGCAATTTGCAACGAGCGCCAATCTACACAAATGCCGTTGTGTAGATGACGGTGGATTTGTGGGGCAAAAATCATTCAGGTGCATCTCGAATGTGTTAGGTGTTACGTGGATCGAGTGATATAATCGCCGCCGATCTCCCCGTACCTTTGATATCGGCAATTTTAGGGATTCAGTTAAACTGTCTCCCTCTGCCGGAATTGCCGCTGATTCGATCGTCTCTGTTCGCCGCTCCGAATGGCTGACTCGAATGAATAGGGCGGGGTTTAGAAGGACTGCGGTGATATAGCTGGCCCATACCGCGTTCCTGATCCTTATTTTTTTCTATCTCACCGTGGCGGTTGTGGTTGTTTCCGCAAAAGGAGGAATTACCATGCGTAAGCGTGTTGATATTTGCACCGGCGCGTTACTGATAGCGCTGGCATCCATACCCTGTTATTCCCAAACTAGATCCCGATCAAGCAATGACGGATCCGATAGAGACTTACCTGCAAAGACTCGGATGAAGTCTACTCGTGTTATAGCGCCCAGATCGCTCGAAGCGTTGATCGCCGAGCCGAGAGCGAGGACGCGCCGTCCTTTCTTCGACAACTCCGACAAACTCCAATCCGATTCTTCTCAGTTGGCTCTTACCGCGATCGATGCGGCCCCGGCCCAAGTGTCCTGGAGACAGTGGGCGCAAAATGCACAACATACATCATCGTTGAATGTGGAGGGCCAATCGCTGAACAAGATCCTCGCCAATATCGTCTATGATCCGCTTGCGCCCGATGAAGAGGAGCAGAACTTCGGCGATCTGCTTGCGCATTACGAAGTGCCCCTTGTGGACGGTAGCGACGTGTATATGGAATCAAAAGCAGGAACCTATACGTTGGACAGCTATGCCACTCAGACCTGGCACCAGAATAAATTCACCTGGCATGGAAACACGCTGGTGAAGGTTTGGACTTTCGACAGCGACTGGGTGGCGCCGGGTTCGGCCTTTGATTTTTGGGAGCCGGTCTATCACGCGGCAGTGGCGAACGGATTTGTATACGATCCGGGAGCCGGAGGATCGATTTTCAAGCTGAATAAGAATACGGGCAGCGTAGTCAAGCGAATTATTCCGTCTCAGTTTCTGCAGGGCGGAAGCATCGATCCGAGCACCTTCACGGTCAGTCCGTTGACGGCTGACAGCAGCGGAAACATCTACTACAACGTGTTGAGAACGCAGCCGACCGGTGATTTTTTTGCGAACGACATAGTCGATTCGTGGCTGGTGAAAGTGACGCCCAACGATACTGTGACCGCGGTCAGCTACTCGGTTCTGACACCAGGCGCAAAGAGCACGAATGACATGTGCGAAAATGCATTCGCTGCAGCTCAACTGCCGTGGCCGCCGAACCGCAATGCCACACCTCCCTCGGTGCCGTGCGGCACGCAAAGAGTAGCGATTAACATTGCTCCGGCCATTGCGCCGGACGGCACGATTTACAGCGTGACCCGGGCCCACTTTATAAGCCGGTGGGGTTATCTGGTAGCGGTGAATCCGAACCTCACGCCGAAGTGGATCGCTTCGCTGCACGACACGAATGGCGTCGGCTACTTCCGTGACGGCTGTAACGACGGCACCGCCGCTAGCGACGGAAGCCTTCTTCCGCTGAACGGGGCCCCGGGCGGCTGCCGCTCAGGCGCCAAGGCGGGAGTTGACCCGGCTACCAATCGCTTTGGAGGAGGGCGGGTTCTGGACGATTCGTCTTCGACGCCTACCATAGCGCCCGACGGGAGCATTCTCTACGGCGCTTACACGCGGTACAACTACGCGCAAGGACACCTCATGCGCTTCAGCCCGAGCGGGCAGTTTCTCAAGGCGTTCGGCTTCGGGTGGGACATAACTCCGGGCATCTATTCGCACGGAGGACACTACTCGATCGTCACAAAGAACAACCACTATAGCGGAGTCGGGTCCTATTGCGATGACGAGACCCTGTGCCCGTCCGATCGCACGGCTTCAAATCCGGCGAGTCCGGAAGAGTATTTCATCAGTCAGCTCAATCCGGACATGCACATCGAATGGAGCTTCAAGAACAGCAACACTCTAAGCTGCACGAGGAATCCGGACGGAACCATCACCTGCGTATCGGATCACCCGAATGGATTCGAGTGGTGCGTGAATGCGCCGGCCATCGACTCGAATGGCGTAGTCTACGCTAACAGCGAGGATGGCAACCTATTCGCGATCACTCAGGGTGGAATCCTCAAGCAAAAAATCTTTCAGCAACTGGCTCTGGGGGCCGCTTATACGCCGGCCTCGCTAGGAGGCGATGGAAAGATCTATTCGCAAAACGCCGGACATCTCTTCGTCGTCGGAAAATAGAGAGTCGGCGATGCGCGGAATAGGGCCTTTCATCGCAAGAGGCCTTTCATCGGATAAAGTCGAGAGATCGTAACCTCTCGGTTTGATCGCGGATTCCCAGACGAAATGTAGGGGCGGCCGTCTCTGGCCGCCCCTTTTTTAATACCGCTCTTTCAGTGAATAAATCGAGCTTCTCGGAAGGCGCATGAGGCACGACTCAAAATTGTCCCTGCTTTAACCTCTATTCACCTTTTCGCGGATGGAGAATGAGCTTCTGCACGCGCCAATTGAGCAGCTCCGCGACGTAGAGCTCATTCTCGGACGCAGCCGTCATTTCGTGCACCCAGCCAAATTGTCCCGGCTGTTTTCCTGCTTTGCCGAACACTCCGAGTATCTTTCCGTTCAGATCGAGCTTATATATTCGTCCGGGCACTGAATCAGACGTGAACAGGAATTGATTCGGAGGCGGAGAAATGCAGATGGCCCACGGGGCTCCGAATCCCGTGAACTCCTTCAAGTAATTGCCGTCGGGATCAAATACCTGGATCCGATTGTTAGTGCGGTCTCCGACGTAGACATTGCCCTTCGCATCGGTTGCTATGGTGTGAGGTATGTTGAATTCTCCGGGCCCCTTTCCGCGCTGACCCCATGTCTTGATCCAGTTGCCGTCCTTGTCGAACTTCGCCACGCGAGAGTTGTTGTAGCCGTCGCTGATGAAGATAGCGCCTTCCGGATCCCAGGCTACATCGGTCGGCCTGTTGAACAAACCGGGCCGCGCCGGTGGAATCGGCGCACCGGGGTGCGGCTGTTCGGGCCTTCCTTCTACAAGCTCCCACTTTCTGCCGAGCAGCATCAGCACGCGGCCTTCGGGATTGAACTTGATAACCATATTCGAGCCCTCGTCCACGCACCAGATGTTGTCATCTTTGTCTACGCGGACCGTGTGCGCGAAGTCGAATCCGTACAGATCCTTTCCGATCTCGCGAAGAAATTTGCCGTCGCGGTCGAACTCAAACAGGCGTGTATGGCCGCTGCGAGTGTAGACAAAGATATGGCCCTTGGAATTCAAGGCGACGCCGGCTGCCTCGCCCAGATATATATCGGCAGGCAGCTTCAGCAGGTTCGGGACAGTATCAAACTGAATTTCAGGAATCGATGGCTGCTGAGCAAACGCCGCGGCGGCGAGCAGCGTCAGCAGAATGGGACTTAATTTGACAACGAGATGTTTCATTTGAACCTCCTCGAAGGTGAATGTAGGCGGAAAACATGCAGTCAATGCGCATAAGAAGCCGTGCCGATAATTAGATCTCTTCGAGTGACCGAGAAGCGATTGAGATTGGTGTGCAAGTATCGGTTAAGCTCGCCGCGGCTGGCAAGCCCAAAGCTATCTGTTGCACGACCGCTGGCCGCTATAAAGCTGATCTCTTTTGCTCTGGCTCTTCTCCGGTAGTAAGATGGACGGCGGCTGCGAGCCGCGGCCGAATCAAGCCGATTCATAGTCATCCTTCAGTGGAAACGAAAGGAGCTCACCCGATGTCCACCACTCTTCTGCGTCGTAAAGCTCAGATGCTTTTCGCCTGTGCTGTCCTGTTGGCGGCGATCCCGGTTTCAGCGCTTGCGCAGGACGCCGCTCAGGTGCTCGCCGTCTCGGTCCGATTCGGTACTATCAAGAACACCAAGCAGTTGAACGAGCAGACGCTGACTGAAGTCAACCGCCTACAGAAGCTCGCCCAGGAGGCGAACGCCGCCAAGCACTATGGCGAAGCACTCAAGTATATGTTTCACGGAATGGCGTTGATGGATGGACAGGAGTGGTCGCCTTTCAATGCGTTTCGCGCGGCGGTTACCGTTAAGGCGGAGAGGGCGATGCTCGAGCCTTCTCAGGCAGTAAAGCTGCACGTCGGGCAGTTGTTCGAGCTGGATCAAAAGGTCGACGGATCCGTGAATTTCACCATAACAATAAAAACAGACGAGACCGCGCCGCCGATTAAGGTCTTGCAGTCTTTGGATGGGCCTATTCCCGATTACGCGGTCAAACCATACGACGCGGTTGTGACAATCCCCGATGTGCCGGATGGAAACTACCGACTGAACATTACCTTCAAGCCTTCCGCCGGCGACGCGATCAGCAAGTCGATTCCGGTGAGGGTTGATCGAGGGCTATCCGCGAAGGCGGCGGCGGCCAAGAAGAGAGCCGCCGATATAGAAGCCCTGCTGAAATCCAAAAAGCAGGACGCGTTGCTTTCATCCGTGGCTACGGCCGAATACCAGATCGGTTTGTTCGATCTTGCCAACGCGGGTGAGATAAACCTCGTCAGAATCAACTTCAACGAAGCGCTGGCGAACGCCAACGCGATGCTGGACCAAATAGCCGCCGGCAAGGACCCGCTTGCGCCGCGGCGCGGCGATTTCAAAAAAGCATACAGATCAAAGGTCGACGACACGCTTCAGCCATACAGGTTGTTCGTTCCTACGAGCTATGATGGTTCGAAGGCATATCCTCTAATCATCGCTCTGCACGGAATGGGCGGGGATGAGAACAGCTACTTTGATGGATACGCGAACGGCGCGTTCAAGACGGCGGCGGAAGCTCACGGTTACATAGTAGCCTGCCCCAAAGGGAGGCAATCCGCTTCGATGTATGTAGGAACCGCGGAGAAGGACGTGATGGATGTTCTTGCCGAGGTTCAGCGATCTTATCGAATCGATTCAGATCGCGTTTACATGACGGGCCATTCGATGGGCGGCTTCGGAACGTGGTCGGTCGCCATCAACCATCCGGATGTGTTTGCGGCTATCGCTCCGATTGCCGGAGGCGGGAACCCGATGGAGATCCCGAAGGTCGCCCATATACCCGCTCTGGTGGTTCACGGGGATGCCGATAAGACCGTTCCAGTCGCGCGTTCTCGCACAATGGTGGCGGCCGAGAAACAGGCCGGCGGCGAAGTTAAATACATCGAGGTGCCCAACGGCAGCCACATCAGCATAGTCGTACCAACCTTCAATGAAGTATTCGATTGGTTCGATGGACACAAACGTAAGTCCGCGGATGCGAAAGCCGCGGCCGCGCAAGGAAAATAGCTGTTAGCCGGCAGCGGATCAGCTTTCGCGGTCAGACGTTATCTTGTCCTTTCGGGAGATCACGGTTTTTGAAGAGAGGCTAATGAGGATCAGCGTAGCAGTAATTTTATTGGCGATTGTGGTTCCTATTGCGGCGCAAAAGCAATCTGTTCGAGATAACTGGCCATCGTTTCGCGGTGAACACGCTGCCGGAGTCGCCGACGGTCAGAACCTGCCCGATCAATGGGACGGTGAAAAGGGAACGAACATAAAATGGAAAACGAGCATACCGGGACTCTCTCACTCAAGCCCGGTTGTTTGGGCCGACCAGATCTTTGTCACGACCGCAATCAGCAGCCGCGGCAGCGCTACGTTCAAGAAGGGACTTTACGGTGATGGAGACGCTTCCGACGACCGTTCTCCGCATAAGTGGAAGCTCTACAGCCTGGATCGCAGGACCGGTAAGATTCTCTGGGAACAAGTCGCGTTCGAAGGACCGCCGCGCGAAAAGCGGCACATAAAATCTACCTATGCTAATGCCACACCCGCGACCGATGGGCGCTATGTCATTGCGTTTTTCGGCTCGCAGGGAATCTACGCGTACGACATGAAAGGTACGCCGATTTGGAAACGAGATCTTGGGCGGTTAAACGCCGGCGCCTATGATCTGCCGGATTATGAATGGGGCACGGCGAGTTCTCCGATTATCTATAAGAACCTCGTCATCGTCCAATGCGATCAGCAGCAGGATTCGTTTGTTACCGCGTTGGATATTAAGACCGGCGCAACAATCTGGAAGACCACCCGCGAGGAACTGCCTTCGTGGGGTACGCCGACGGTTTATTCCGGCAAGACGCGAAACGAATTGATAACCAACGCGCCGAATTTCATCCGCGGCTACGATCCCGACACTGGAAAGGAGCTCTGGCGGCTCGGCGGAAGCTCGAAGATAACGGCGCCGACGCCGGTATTCGCCGGCGACTTCATCGTGGTTGCGAGCGGTCGCAGACCCGAGATGCCGATTTTCGTAATCAGGCCGGGAGCCGCGGGCGATATAACTCTGAAGGAAGGTCAGACTTCAAACGCCAGCGTGGTCTGGAGCAAGCAGCGAGTGGGCTCGTATATGCCGACGCCGCTGATCTATCAAGGTTATCTTTACGTTCTTAGGAACCAAGGAATTATGTCGTGCTACGACGTTGCGAGTGGGGAAGAGAAGTATACCGAGAGAATTCCGCATCAGGGCAGCGGGTTCAGCGGGTCTCCGGTTGCTTCGGACGGCAAGCTCTATCTGCCGAGCGAGGATGGAGACGTATTTATAGTGAAGGCCGGCCCGCGGTTCGAGTTACTCGCCGCGAACCACCTCGGCCAGTCTTTGATGGCAACGCCTGCCATTTCAGGCGGAATGATTTTCATTCGGGCGGAGAAAGAGATCTTCGCGATCGGCCGTTGAGTTTTGATGGATTGGAAGAACGAGCCGTTTATGAATGCAAAAATTGGAAGCATCTCCGGATTAGGAGTTTTTACCAATAGATCCTTTATGTAGCTCTAGACTGGATCACGACCGCTCTAAATCAAATCGAATAGGCAAGCCGGACGAGTCTATGCTAGCAGCCCCCGCTATCTTACTCATGCTGGTGGTTCATCCATTGGCGAATGCGTCAGGCGACGGCGGACCCGAGTGCCAACCGGGTCCGAAAGTCGCTCAGGAGCTCTCAAGGCTCGAACGCGATGCCCGCTCCATCTATAAGCAGTTTCGCGACGGAAGAGTGTCTCAGTTGACGCTTATTCGCGAGATGGCGAGACTGAAAACCACGATCGAAGTTCTCAAGGACTGGGCCTGCCGGAATAATTCCGATCAGATCCCGGAGCTTGTGGTCATCGTGGACTCGGATGATCTCGTGCAGGTGTTCCCGCGAGGCATGAGACATATCTCAGGCCGCCTCGTCCCCGGAGATACGTATCCGGCTACCGCGCTCGGCTCTCGCCAGTGGCAATATCTTGGCGAGCGCAAGGTATCGGGTATGCGCGTAAATATCTTTCGTTATGTGACGGCCGATTCGGCTTCGGCGGGCGATAAGGCCAATTGAGCGCGAATTGAGCATGATCGGTATGGATGAGCCCTGATCATCGTCCCTTCAACCGATCATCAAGTCCATTCAACGTGCCGGTCAGTTTCTTGTACAGCGCTTCGATTTGAACGCGGCGTCCGGCCCACGCCGGCGAAGAGGGATCGTAGCTGGCGATATAGAAGTCCAGCGCGCGGCGTTCGTCCCCGGCTTCTTCAGTCGCGACGCCGAGATGCCACAGCGCTCCCTTTCGCTCATTGTTGATCGGATAAATGTCCACCGAGCGCGAAAGGTGCAGGAGCGCGCCTCGAGTATCGCCCTTTTTGAAGAGAGCCCATCCGAGAGCATCTTCCGCGCGGCCCAGAAACACCGCCTTTCTTCCCTCACGGTCAAGAAGCGGCGCGTCGCGCATGGAACCGCCGGGCTCGGTAGCGGGGTCGGCAACGGAAATGGCTCTTAGAGCCAGTTCGATCGCAGCGTCCAGCGCAAGGCCGTTTTCCGCAAGCCTGTGCGCGACCCATACCATTCGGAATGCCTGGCGCCCGTCGTCCAGCGAAGTAAATTCCGTGATCGCGCGGATCATTTCCGGCACACCCGCGACGCCTGCATCGCTGCCCGCCGAAAGCGGGGCTTCCGGAGCCGCTTTTTCTTGAACGCGGCGAGCCCTGGCGCCCGCCTGTGACTCTGAATCCCCTGTCGTTGCAGGCGGAGCCGCGGGCGTTCGAGTGGGGCGCGATCTCGCGCCTGGCGCCTTGCTCGTCTTTGGCACGTCGCGTTGCGGAGTTCCTTTTTTCGCGCGAGCGGCCAACGCGGCCTTTTGATAGTGGTCGAATCGGAACAGCGATTCCGCGAGCCTGTATTGCATCGTCGTCGTCAGAGGCTCGTTAAAAAAGAGAGCCGCTTGTCGCTCGCGCTCTAAAAGAAGATCCAGCCGCGGCGACCGCGCTCGCATCACGCCGCCGAGCCGAGCTTCGAATTCTCCATCTTCCGTTACGGCAATGGCCTTGGAAAGGACATCCAAAGCCTGATCGTATCCGTCCAGGAGCATCAGTATTTTTGAAAGCTCGAAATTCAGCGTCGGAAACGTACCGAGCTGCTGAGCCATTATGAGAGTCGAAAGTCCGTCTCCGTACTTCCCATCGATTGCGTCTATGTTCGCCTTCGTTATGAAGGCCCACGCAAATCGGGGTTCGATCGCCGCCGCCTGCTCTATCGCAACTCTCGCCTGTTGAGGCTTGCGATGCGCCGCATAATAATAGGCGAGCTGTGTGAAGAACCTGTAGTTCTGTGGTCCGAGCCTGCTCGCCCTCGAAAGCTCCCGCTCGGCCTCTTCGTCGCGGCCCAACGCCAGCAGCGATATTGCGAGCCCGCCGTGTGCGTCGGCGTCGTCGCTCTTGACCGCGATTTGTTTGGAATATAACGCGGCTGCCCTGGCGTAGTCGCCGTGGGCCCGAAGCATATTGGCAAGATTGAGATTCGCGTATTCGTCGGCTGCGTCGAGCTCGGCGGCCTTAGTGAATTCCTGCTCGGCATCGTCGAGTCGCAGGTTGATCAGATAAGCCGCGCCCAGGCTGTTGTGCGCGCGGTGATCTCCTGGAGCCAGTTCCACGGAGCGTTCGAGAATTCTAACCGCTTCGACCGGCGCTTCCACCTGGACGTAAAAGAACCCGATTTGTACCAGGCGAGCCGGTTCTTTGGCGAACCTCGCTTCAAAGGACCGCATTAGAGCGACAGCTTCGGTGCGGTAGCCGAATGCATTCATTGCGACGGGCAGAGGGAAGATGTACTGGTCAAAGACTCTGTCGGTAATATCGCCGGAGGTTACTCGAAAGATCGTCTTGAAGTCTTCGGACGCCTTTTGAGGGTCGCCCTCGCGCAAGCGCTGTTCGCCGCGAAGAGCAAGCTCGCGCATCAACATCTCTCGGCCTTCGGCCTCCTGGGCCGATCCTCGATAGTTGACAAGGAATTTTTGCAGCAGATTGATTCGCTCGTCTCGCGACTCGACAGCTCGCACCGCCGCAAGCGCGTCTTGCGGGGAGCCGGCAGCCGCCGCGGCGTCGGACGAAGGAGGCCGGGTAGCTTCTCCTCTTGGCCGCTGGCTCGCTCCGGCTTGCGAGACGCACGCCGCAAGGACGGAGATCACCAGGGCCGCTCGAATTCTTCGGTAGAGTTTCAATTCTATGAACACTTTTTCTGAGCACCTATTATTGAATGGCTTCGACCAGCACTCGTCCTGTTCTGTTGGGAGGCATTTCGATTCGCAGCAGCGCTGCAAGGGTCGGTGCGATGTCGGAAGGGCTGCACTCGAAATTGTAGCGGCCGGAACGAACGCCCCATCCGAAAAGAATCACCGGAACGTGCGTATCGTATCCATATGCCGAGTGATGAGTGGTTCCCAGCGCAACCCCCTCGGACATCAGATAAAAGGGCTTTGCTATGAGCCACACATCGCCCGAGCGGGTCCTGTTAAAGCCGTTCATCACCCGGCGGGAGATCGGTCCGGGCGGCATCCTGCCTTCAACAATCTGAGATCGAGTGTAGTAATTGACGATGGCTGGAGTCTTCAGGGAGGCCTCACCGGCTGTCTTTTCCGCTTCTTCCGGATCCGCCTTTCGCTCGGCGATTATTTTTTTGTCGAGATAGATTTGATCGTTGACCAGGGCCTGCACCCACCCGCTGCCTCCGAATCGGGCTGTCAGAGCCTGATTCACGCTGTCCACAATCTCTTTGGCATTGACTCGGCCCGCGTCGATGCCGTTGGACGACAGATACTCGGGAACCGGCGATACGCCGTGATCGCCGGTCATGAACACAATAGTGTTTTTGAGTCCTACTGCTTTATCGATGTAGTTGAGGAGGCCTTCGATGGTGTGATCCAGCCGCAAGTAAGCGTCTTCGACTTCCTGACTATCGGGGCCGTAAGCGTGACCGATGAGATCCGTAGCCGAGAAGCTGATCGAAAGAAGGTCAGGATACCCGTCCGCTCCAAGCGACTCGCCTTCGATTGCCGCCCGGGCGAAATCGGCCAGATAATCCAATGCAAACGGCGTCGATTCGAATGCTCCGTAGAATCTCGCGTTCGGCTTATCCGCGCCTCCAGTGATGGTGTAAGGAAATTGTTTGCCAAGCCCTGATCGCTGGACTTCTAGATTTGACGATTGCGACCTCTTGTATGCGGAGTCGGGCAGGAGCCTCTCCCACTTCGCTCCGAAATATTTGTCGGGACGCACAGCGGAATTAAACTTGTTCACCCATGCGGGCAGCTCCTTGCCGTAGTAGTCCGACGAAACGAAGGTTCCCGTTGCGGCGTCGAACCAGAATGCACCGTTAGGCCGTTTGCCGCCGGGCAGGATGGCGGATCGATCTTTGAACGATGCAGTGATCACCTTCGAGGTGAAAGAGGTTGCGAGCCTCAGTTGGTCGCCGATCGTAGAGCCTATCAAAGAGCGAGGGCTGACACCTCCGCCTGATCCGGCCATCGGCGCGGATTGAGCCCTCGAAGCCTGTTCCGCGGCGCCTTCGAATTCGGGTGCAGGGCTCTTGACGATCCGAGCGTTAGGATCGGAAACCATCACTCGCCGTTTGCCGGTCTCTCGATCGAACCATTCATTTCCCACAATGCCGTTGAGAGCAGGCGTCGATCCGGTGAAGATCGCTGCGTGGCCAGGAGCCGTGTACGTTGGAACGTAGTCGTAATTCGCGTTCGTGAAGAAGGCGCCGTTGTTCATCAGTTTTCTTAGACCGCCCTCGACGAACAGGTCGTCGAAGCGCTCGAGAAAGTCATATCGAAACTGGTCGACGATGATCGCAAGCACTAACTTGGGCCGTGCCGTGCGAGCCTCTTTGGCGGTGGGACGTCTTCCCTGTGCGGGGACTATGGACGTTATCGTGATCAGTAAGGCGATGAAGGCCGGGAGTCTCTTTTTATTAATCTTCATAAGAGTTGGAAGTTCATGCTGGATCTTCGTAAGGCGAGGAGTACCGTAATTCAGCGCGAGCTTATGTGTCAACATATCCGCGAGCGGCTTGTGTGAGACCTCTTGAAT
>Ga0066687_10000153_pt1 | contig 17839 bp, 15 predicted proteins | sample GraSoiAngelo_136_FD_65630 | JGI IMG/M metagenome (GOLD analysis project Ga0066687, IMG submission 65630) | Grasslands soil microbial communities from the Angelo Coastal Reserve, California, USA - 14_0929_09_20cm | ecosystem: Environmental > Terrestrial > Soil > Grasslands | place: USA... | reverse complement strand
ACATACTTCAACATCTGCAAGCGGCCGTAGGCTTGGTCGATAAAAGGTGTGTTCGCCGCATCCAGAACAAAAACTGTAATGGGCCCTCCGGGGGAGCGGTATTCGGGAGAATTGGAGTAAACCCCGGGTGGCAAAGACGGGGGAGCTGTCCCTTTAGCCGCTTCCTCCGGAGTTGTGAAGACAGAAATCTTTTGTTTTTTGCCATTCTCTTCCAGAGAAAAATCCTGCGCCTTAAGCCCCAGAATGGCAGCATTCTTCTTGTCTGTTACAACCACATCAACCAATATGAGTCGCGTGTTGGCGCGGATGGTCGGGGTAAGAGCTTCCGCCGGCGCTTGCTGCGCACTAAGCCGCGACGGATTGGTTATACTCGCCGCAAAGACAAATACTCTCACTAGCACCCAGCGAGCTGAAATACTTCGTAACACCATAGGCGCTCCCAGATGTTCTGCTCCGTGTGGGCGACATTGTATGTACGCCAACCCGATTTCGAAAGTCTTATTTACGTTAGGCACTGGATGCCCAGGCGCTTCAGGACAGGTGCCTTAGTAATTTGCTCCGCCGTGCCGGTGCTAATAACCTGCTAATTTAGGGGGTGCCGGGTGAAATTACGACGTTGGTTCTACACAAGCGCTGTGGCGATTTTGGTGCTGGCTGGGCTATCGTTCGCTGACCACGGACACGGCAAGCACGATCGTGATGACGACGATCATTACTACAGTGACCGTGACCATGACGAGATGCGTGGATATTATCGCGAACATGACCGCGGGGACGACCTGCCGCCCGGCCTCGCCAAGCGCGATCGCTTGCCTCCCGGCCTGGAACGCCAGCTGCGCGTTCGCGGCACGCTGCCTCCCGGACTGCGCAAGAAGATGCGGCCTTGCCCGGACGAGCTCGAGCGCCGCTTACCGCCGCCTCCGCCGCAATGTGCTCATGTCGTCATCGGTGGTCACGTCGTGTTGATGAACCGCAGCACCTACATGGTGCTGGATATTTTCCACTTCGAGCGCTAAGACTGGCTCCGCAAGTGCCATCCTTTGCGAACGGTGTAAGTCAGGCGCGAAACCTGAGCTGTCATCCTGAGCGGAGGGCGTAAGCCCGACGTCGAAGGACCCTATAACTTTAACTCTGGCCACGGACCACGAAGGGAATTCTCACCGTGCTCTCCTTCGCAGCTTCATGGTCAGAATGCCTTGCCGCAGCGTCGCACGGCTTACGTTCGCGGGCTCCTTCGGCTGCGCTTGATCTCGCTTCGCGACCTCAAGCTTCGCTCAGGATGACAGAATTGTCTTGTTCTCGGTTATTCAGCCCTTACTGCACCTCCACCGACACCAAATCCCCTTCTGACTTGGTCGTCGACTTGTAATTCACCGATGCTGCCTGGCTCCGCCATTCGCAGGAAAAATCATCGGTTCCCACCAGCGCCACCGTCTTGTAATCGCTGGTGTGCAGCTTAAGAATTCTACCCGCAGCCGTAATGGTGACCACCGCTGCCGGAGCCTTCGTACAATCCACGCTGACAATCTTCCCCTTCGCATACTGCACCGGACGTTTGTCGGGAGTTCGCTGTTTGAGTTTCGGCTCTCCGGTATCGGCAGAACCTTCTTCATTGTTCTTAGTCTCGGCAGTGGCTTCTGCCGCTTCCTTTGCTTTGACCTCGGCTGCAGCCTCTGGGTACATGCCGAACTTCTTCAGGAACGGCAGGTCGTTCAGCTTCTTTTTCGCCATGGAAGCGATCTGCGGATTCCCGCTGGTCTTCAGGTGCTCGAGGATGTCTTGTCCGTTCTGCCATCTCTTTCCGGCAAGGTAAGCATCGGCCAGATGCATGACGTACCACTCGTTGCGCGGGCTGAGGCGGATCGCATTACGCAAAGAGTCCAGAGCGGCGTTCATCCCGCCTCCCTGCACCTCAGCGAGCCCTAGCATGTGGAAGGCCTCCGCAAAATCCGGATACCAGTCGATCACCTCGCGCAGCCCCTGTTGTACGTTCGCCAGGCCGCCTTCGATCGGCTGTCCCGTGGTTTGTGCCATCCGAAACTTCAGTAGCGCGTTGTAGTAGCGTGGCCAGCGATCTTTCGGATCAATGTCGATGCACGCCGCAACCTCGTCTGCTGCTGGTTTGAATTCCTTCTTCAAAATGTGGATGTACGCCAATGCGCGGTGCGCGTTTTCATTGTCGGCGGGCTCCTGCGCCAGCGCCTCCAATTCCTTTAGGCCCTGTTCCCGGTGTTCGGGCTGCCGCGCCATCACCTCAGCCACCATTGCATGTCCGTCGTCATCGGTGAGTTTGTTCACGACCATCGTGACATCATCAGGTCCAACCGGAGCGGGGAATTGCCCAGTCTGCGGACCGTTGTTCCGCGTGTCGGGCAGGTTTGCCTGGTCTTGCGCAACAAACAGCGGCGTCAGCATCTGAAAATAATCTTTAACGGCTTTTTCAAACTGCTCGGGATTCATGCCGAACGCCTGCGTCATCGCGCGATCGACCGGCACGGCTTGGTTCTGCACCAAATCGAAATAAGTTCCCACTTGGCCGAGCATTTGTTTCGACAGCAGGTAATGCATCACGATCCACGATTGGGCATAAAACAAGGTGCGATGCGTGCCTTCCCGGTAGTCGGGTGAGGGCAGATGCATCGTGAACAGGTCGGTCATCTTCAACCACAACGGACCGCTCAGCAACTCGGTTAGCGATTTGGGCGGATTGCGGACTTGCGCGGTGTTCCCCAGCAGGTCTTCGCGATACTTCGAGTTGAGCTCGGGATCGCCGCCCATCTCAATGCTCTTATTGTCGAGCCGAATGCTGGCGAAATATTCAGCGAAACCTTCATCAAACCACGACTGTGCCGGCGGGTAGTTCCCGTTGAGCAGCATGTGAGCTAACGAATGCGCCACCGCGCGCCACGGCTCTTCGCCGAAAGTAGTGAGGACGATGAAATTCTTGTCCTCCCCCGGAAGAAAGAAGCCGGGTGCCGTAATCGCGACATTATTGGGCATCGGCGAGACCCGCTCGTAATCCTTGTCGCTCTTCAGCGCAAGAACGACCAGCGGTTCGGGAATCCGGATTTTGTCCCGCATCAACAGATTGCCGAAAACCGACCGCATCTGCTCAAGTCGCAGCGCAACTTCGCGTCCCCGCTTCTCCCCGGCGTCCGTGGTCACGGAGAAGTGCGCTGTGTTGATCTCCACCCAACCTTCTTTGATGGAGGGCTTTTGATCGGAAGCGAAGACGGGACCTGCGAGCACGAGGACCGCGGTCAGGAAGCGAAGACGAGCACAGAAAGACATGGGGCTTGCTGGAAAATCCTATCACGGTCTCGCGGGGTAGCAGGGCACTGCTGCCTAAAGGCGAGCAAGCCGTCGTGGATCTTGCCGAACCACGTAGGCCCAGACGCCTCGTCTGGGCTGCCGAGCGCAGCTCGGCATTTACGGACCTCTAGTTCTGCGCAAGAATGAAGGATGATGTTTCTTCTTCCTTTCCGCGGGCTCTGCTTTTCCGCATTACTCGCGGCCATCATCATGATCCCGGGCACTCCGCCCACGAACTCACAGGCGCAACCCCCATCTCCTCCCACTTTTTATCGCGACGTCCTGCCCATTCTCCAGGCGCATTGCCAAATCTGCCATCGCCCTGGCGAGATCGCCCCCATGCCGCTCGTCACGCACGATGATACGAAGCCCTGGACATCCGCGATCGCGAAAGATGCGAAATCTCGCAAGATGCCACCGTGGTTCGCCGACCCGCGCTTTGGGAGTTTCGCCAACGACCCGTCGTTGACCGCGCAGCAGATCGAAACCTTGGTGAAGTGGGCTGACGCCAAGGCTCCCGCCGGAAATCCGCAAGACGCGCCCCCGCTTCCTCGCTGGACCGATGGCTGGAACATCCCCCCGCCCGACCTCATTCTGAAGATGCCTAGGCCCGTGTCCATACCCGCCGAAGGCGACGTGGAGTACACCTACGAAATCGTGCCTACCGGTTTTGCCGAAGATCGCTGGGTGCAGGCCTCGGAGGTCAGGCCCTCAAGTCGTGGAAACGTGCATCACGCCGTGGTTTATATACGCCCTCCTGACTCTAAATGGTTGCGGGAGGCTCCGGTCGGAGTGCCCTTCACAGCTTCGAGCCTGCAGGATGAAAAGCTCAGGCACGAGGCGTCCTCCACCGAGAGCGACATGCTGCTGGTATATGCGCCCGGAAGTTCACCCGACAGCTGGCCCGATGGAATGGCCAAGTTCATTCCACCGCATTCCGATCTCGTTTTCCAAATGCACTACACCACAAACGGCCACGCGGCGACAGATCAGACAAGTGTGGGAATGGTTTTTGCCAAAGACAAACCAAAGCAGCGGATCTTTACCCTGCAGCTGGCCAACGATCACGACACGATTCCAATTCCGCCAGGCGCCGACAATTACCGTGTCGAGGTGCAGGGAACGCTGCCCAACGACGCCACGCTGCTCAGCTTCTTCCCCCACATGCATCTGCGTGGTAAGCGCTTCGAGTACAACATCGTGCATCCCGACAAAACGATCGAAACGCTCCTGCGAGTGAATTATGACTTCTACTGGCAGCTAAGTTATAAGCTCGCCCAGCCGCGACTTCTAAAAGCTGGTACCAGGCTGCAGGCAGTCGCCTGGTACGACAACTCGCGCAACAACCCGCACAACCCCGATCCCGAAGCCGCCGTGCAGTGGGGAGATCAGACCTATAACGAAATGATGGTCGGCTTCTTTGATGTTGCAGTGCCGGCGAACCTGGATAAATGGCACTTCTTCAGGCGGAGTAAAAGGGATTGAGTTGCTCGTGCCCCATGGCTCGCGCTTTTTGCGAGACAAAGGTTCCGGCGTCTCCGCTTTAACGGGGTTCCAGCCTCGGGCTAGTTAGAAATCGCCAGCCACACCCACCCAAAGGCCATTGTCAGCAGGGTGATTGGCAATCCCACCCGAAAATAATCCCAAAAGCCAACGTGCACATCGGGCTTCGCGCTCTCCACGACGATAATGTTCGCGACCGATCCGGTAATAGTGAGATTTCCGGCCAAGGTTGAAGCCATTGCCAAGACGAGCCATGCCGTGTGTGCATTGGGAAATCCCGGCACCAGCGACTTGAGCAGCATGACTGCCGGGACATTGCTCACCAGGTTGCTGAGAACGGCCGTGACGGCGGTGAACACGGCGGTTTGATGCAGGTTCCAGCGCTGGGCGAACTGCAACAGGCGCCCCACGATGCCCGCGTTCTCCGCTCCTCCCACGATCAGAAACAGTCCTACAAAGAACACCAGCAGGCCCCAATCCACCTCTTCGTAGAGCTTGTGCGGATCGAGCGTGCGCGAGATGAGCAGAACAGCCGCCCCGAGAGCAGCCATCATTGGCGGGGGAACGCCGAAAAAGAATCCGACGACTACGACGACCGCAACGATCAGGGGCTTGGTTACCCGCGAGATATTGACGGGCGGAAGTGGAATCGCCTCCGCTCCCGGTGGAAGGCGGGCGGCGTTACGCATGTGCACCCAATGCAGCACCGCCCAGTCAAGAAACAGGCCTACGACCGCTACCGGCCCCAGGTGCAATGCGAAGTCGCGATAGCTGATATGCGACAACGAGCCGATCAGCATGTTCTGTGGATTACCCGTGATCGTGGCGACGCTTCCAATGTTCGATCCGGTGGCAACCGCGAGCAGATAAACCAACGGCGGCAGGTTCATGCGCCGCGTGATGCTCAGCACGAACGGCACCATCACCAGGCAAACGATATCGTTGACGAAAAAAGCCGAGAGCACACCCGAGGTGAAAATCACGGCAGGAAGCAGGTGCGCTGGACGCAGCCGCCGAAGTACCACTTCCGCGTTCCATTCGAAGAATCCAACCAGGTGCAGGTTGGCGACGATCAGCATCATGGAGAACAGCAGGACAATCGTTCCGAAATCTATGAAGTGCAGCGCCTGGCCCGGTTGGACAATGCGGAAAGCAACCATCCCGACAGCGCCGATGATCGCCGCCCCGGGACGATCAATCTTGAGACCGGGAAACTTGCCCAGCGCAAACACGACATAGCTGGCAAGAAAAATGACGTAGGCGGCGACGATGCGGGTATCGGAGAGCGCCACCACCGTGGGCATCAGGTGCATGGCGGGCAGAATAGCAGAGCAGCAGCTTGTCTAGATCATCGCCGTGACACTCCTCGCAATCGCAAGACGGATCGCGCGGCTCGCCAGTCAGAAGGCAACAGCCCCACAACATGCGTCCAGAAAATTTTCTTGACAGCAATGTTCAGAAATTTGGCGCGAGCCTCGCCGAACGCGATAACGGGATGTGCGCAATCGTCTTAGGAGTAATTGGCAACGAAGCTGCTATGAATTACGCCAGATCGGAGGCGATGCTCGACAAGTGAGTTTTGCGTAGGGTGCCCCACGCGCCCGCGTTTCCAAACGGGGGGAGGCCTGGCTCCCCCCGGCTCACCGAGCCCACTACTCGGAACTGCCTCGCTGTTCGGTCGGCACTGCCGTAAGCATGCCGAATAAGCCGTGTGATTCCTCGTCTGGTCCTGCGGTGAAAAACATGGCATTGGCAGGTCCTGAGTTGGCAGTGCCACCCCCAAACTCCAGTGCCCACAGGCCATCAATGAGTACCTCGCTGCCGCTCGCATCCAGTAGCGTTCCCGCCAGCTTACCGGTTATGGGATCGAAGGCGTGAATGCCACCATTTCCGAAGTTGCCGATTATCAGCCGATGGCTAAAGACGCCGAAGTCGGCACCTGACATGGCGATACCCCAGGGTGCATTGAAATAATTACCATGCGCCAGTCGCTGGATGACGTTTCCATTCGTGTCAAAGATCGTGACATACCCGAGTCCGGGGCCGTGATCCTCATCCTTCGATCCCGGCGGCCGATGTGCAAAAGTAATCACGATATTGCCACCCACGTTCTGAATCCCGAAAGGCGCGTAATCCGGCGGCAGCATAGGATCGACGAACGCGCCCGCCTTCAGCGATAAAAGATGCCAGCCGCCATCAAAAACATCGACACGGCCACTCTTGAAATTACTGGCATAGAGGCGAGCAGCACTTCCCACTTGGGCGATCGCGACTCCTTTATAAATCGCATCGTTGGGCCGGTTCACTCTGCGCACTGCATTAGTGAGGTTGATCGTGGGATTCCAGCCCGCGATGGTTCCATCTTCTGTCACGAAGATGAAAATGGCTTTGGCGGTTGGTTCGAGGTTAAAACCATTCGTGAAGTTGAAGACGGTCCCGGTGGGCGCCGAGGGTCCTTCTTTGCCTTTTGGCGGCGGGATTGTCACCACCAGGCTCTGGGGTACACCGCCGCCATCGTAGAGAGTTGAAAGACCGGTGCCGTTGTCCGCAACCCACCAGGGCGAGCCAGTGGCACGGGTCAGGCCCCACGAGTTGACCAAATTAGGATCGAGGTTGGGAACCGACGCCACGCTCGCGACATCGGCGGTGAGGTCGGTCTGCGTGTAATGCTGACCGAAAGCAATCGGCGGCAACGCCAGAAGGGCCACGGCTAGAGTGGAGATAGCGCGCTGAGACTTCCACATGGGACACTCCTTAACTGAGGGTGTAACTCAGGCTCGATGTCTGAGCGTCTGGTACACACACACGCTGGTACCGTAACGCGGGGAATGTCGCCGGCTTGTCAGAGCAATGTCACGCGCCTGTCAGAGTTTTGTCAATTCTTCTGGAATGGCCGCATCTCCCAAAGAATAAGGGGAGCCTAAGCTCCCCCTTCCAGCCAATTAAATCCAGGGCTGCTGGTCACGCTTCGGCGGCGCGGTCGGCAATCCATCTGTTCGCCGGCATATTCTTCGGCAGAATATCCAGATATAAGACCGCGTATCGGAACGCCAGCACAGCCGCTGCAATCGTGGCGAAGGTCAGCGCGAACTCGGTCCACTTGGGCACGTAATAAAAACCTGAGCTGGCCTGCAGCCCGGTGATGGAGACATTCAGCCGGTTAGCCATGAAGCCCATCACCACCAGGCAGCAGGTCCAGTACAGGTAGATCGGTGTCGTGCGTATTTTTTCCCGGCTCAGCAGCACGACCGGGGCGACCACGAATAACCCGATCTCCAGCCAAAAGGATAGCGTCTCCTCGCGCCACATCCAGAGATAGCGCCAGCCGTCGTGCGTGAACAGGTCCACCCCGCGGAACAACGCGTAGATGCAAAGCAAGGGGGCGATCACCCGGCTGATTTCGCTCATGATGCTGAGGTCGAGGCGCACATTCAACGAGCGCACGCTCAAGTAGATTGCGACCAGCGTGGCCGCCAGCCCCGCCGGTATGGCCGACAAGTAGAACAGACTCGGTAGATAGGTGCTGTACCAGAGCGGATCAAGTTTGCCCTTGGTCATCAGGTAGAGTCCGCCCAGAAATGACTGGTGCAGGGAAGAGAGGACGGTGCCGATGAGGACTAGAGCGATCAGGATTTCGTGGTGCCACTTCAGATATAGATCGCGGAGGCGAACCCAGGGTATTTTCTCGACTAACGATGGCGAAAATTCCAGCGCCAGCACAGTCGTATACAGCATCACGCACCACGAGACCTCGAATAAAACCGAGTGGCGATTCCACATCACAATGGGATGCCAGATGCGCCAGGGTAATCCCAGTTCGTACATCATGCCCACGATCACGGTCAGGTAGCCGAGAAACGAGACCAGCACCGCGGTCCGCAGCACCGGGCGATAGCGTTCGAAGCCGAGCAGGTAAACTGCAGCCGCAATGGCAAACCCTCCCGCAGAGAGCCCGACGCCACAGAGCGTTCCCAGCCCCACCCAGAGTCCCCAGGGCTGCGGGTCGGCAAGGTTCGTAGACTGCTGGAAGCCAAGTGCAAACCGCGCGTACGCGGCGTAGATCCCGGTTGCGAAGATGAGGGCAACGATCGCCCGCCACAAAGTGATTCTTGAAAGCAGTTTGGAGATCATGGCTCAGCTTCCTTTCTCACTGTTTGATTTTTCTTGCGCTTCGGCGAGGGCCACCTGACGGCGGCGTTGCGTAATCCAGTACATGCCAGACAGCATGGCGCCACCCACCAGCACTACAGTGGGGACGTCGCCCAGAGCGTTGGCAGTGAGAACCGGCATGGGCTGTTGCGGTGCCGCCACGAACCCGAGCTTTTCGAATGGCACGTCGGAGATGAAGAATACCGACGTTCCGCCGGCTTCCTGCTCGCCGTAAATGTGCTTCACGTACTTGGAATCGAGAACGATGCGCCGCTGTGCTTCTTCAAGGATCTGATCACGGTTGCCGACTATGGACGCGCCGGTAGGGCAAGCTTCGACACAGGCAGGCGGCTGGCCCTTAGACTGGCGCTCGAAGCACATGTCACATTTCTTGACAAAGGGCACCAGCTTTGACCACTCGTAGCGGGGAACGTTGAACGGACACGCTACCAGGCAGTACCGGCAGCCGATGCACTTGGAAGCGTCGTAAGTAACCGGACCCAGAGAAGTCTTCTTCAGTGCGCCTACCAGGCAGGCAGACGCGCACGCCGGATCGTGGCAGTTCATGCACAGCCGCCGCACAAACTTGTCGCCGCGCTCCTCGATCACGGTGAGGGCGGTGGTCGAGAGTTTTGCTTCCGTGGCCAACGGGAAGCCGTGAAGTTCTTTGCAGGCTTGCTCGCAAGCGCGGCAGCCGATGCACTTGGTGATGTCGACCAGGATGGCTTTACTGTTTTCCATGATGTGTCTCCTCGGCGTAACTCGTACCAGCCGGCTAGTTCAGAAAGAACTCTTTGATCACTTGCTGGCGAACTTCAGGCTCAAGCCGCGCCAGTAATCCGACCACTGGTAGCCCGCCGTCCTGCGCCAACGCCGGACTCATGGAACTGGCCATGCCGTTCAGCCGGGTTACGTTGTTCTGCATCCAGGGAGCGACCATCGGACCCGAAACTAAATTTTTTTGATTGATGGCGAAGTCCGGCGACTTGATGACGGCGATCCAACCGTCCTTGTAGGGATCGCGAGTGGCCAGCGCTGGATCGGCAACCACATCGCGATTGATCGACGTGATCACGCCTTCCACCGGCGAAAGTAGATCCACGCTGAGATCGCCGCTTTTCAAACTCAGCAGCTTCTGTCCCTGACGCACCCAGCGGTTCGGACCGATAACATCGACCCGCTCCACCGGCGACAGCAGATTGGCGGCAAAACTGTCGAGACCGACCCGCGTGTTCTCGGCGCCTTCGTGCAGCACCCAGGTGTGTCCGGGATGAAAGCTGTAACCTTGCGGCACGGCAAAGCCATACTCGCGCTCGATGCGCGGCGCGCGCGGTCCTGCCCACATTTGCGGCGTGGCCGGAACTTCTTCGCGAGTGCGGAAATAGCTGACGGTCAGGATCAGCAGGAACATCAGCAGGACGAAGAGTATGGACATGGTTCCTCCTCGGGCCGTTCGCCTGGTTTCGGCGCCGGCTGGCAATGTGAGTAAGTGCACGTGAGTGACAATTGGTGGAGCAGCGGCGGGCCTTTAATGGCGTGGAGTTAGCACGGTGCGGAATTCGGCGCGCCGCAGCGGGAGCGCTGCAGGATGCAGGTTGCTACTGCGTTTTGCAGTTTTGAACCGGTTACCAAACGCAGATGGCGTAATCACTCAAATCCACACGCACGATTCCCCGGTACTGAACGGTCCTTCATGTCCCGTTCAGAAGGTCTTAATGTTTCGTCCCGTAGAATTTGTCGGCTGATGTTGAGTGGACGGAAAAGCCATCGCCCATTGCTCCGAATTACCCTGACTCAGGTGCATGGTCGAGGCGATACAGTAAGCGACTCACAAATACAGGTGATCAATGGATAACCGAAATTGGCAGGACTCCACGGCAGCAGAAATTCCGGCAACGGGCTTCACCCGGCGCACCTTGTTGCAGCGCATGGGCTGGCTGGCCGCAGCGGGAGCGTTCTTACGAGTCGCCGGGTTGGCAGTGGCTGAGGAGATCAGCCCCGTGATGCTCAAGCTCAGCGCCTATATGAGCGAGGCCAAAAACCGCGCGCTGCCCGACAAAGCCCTGCAGGAGACCAAGCACCACATCCTGGATACGCTGGCCGCCATGGTTTCGGGCGCGGAGTTGCCTCCGGGAAAGCAGGCGCTCAACTTCGCTCGCAGTTATGGAGGCGAGAAGATTTCGACGGTAGTCGCTTCGCAGATCTTGTGCGGGCCTGTCGAAGCAGCCATTGCGAATGCGGAACTGGCCCACTCCGACGAGAGCGATGACGACTACTCGGGAGGTGGAGCGCATCCGGGGTGCGCGGTCGTACCGGCCGCGTTGGCGTTGGCGGAAAAATTCGGAATCAGCGGCATGCACTTCGTGCGCGCGGTCGCCTTGGGATATGACATCGGTATGCGGGCCATGAAAACCGTAGGCAGCGGGGTGAAAGACACCCACAACCTGGTATCGACGATGGGCGCGACTGCTGCAGCGGGCAGTGTGGCGAGTCTGAACGCGCAGCAGATGCGCTGGCTGCTCGACTATGCGGCCCAGGACGCCGGCGCCGGTTTTGGCGCGTGGCGACGCGACACCGACCATATTCACAAAGCTTACTTCTTCGGCGGGATGGGCGCCCGCAACGGCGTCAACGCAGCTCTCATGGTTCACCTGGGCTGGACGGGCGTAAACGATATTTTGTCAGGTCCAAACAACTTTGTGCAGACCTACGCTCCTAAGGGTGACGCGGCAGGGCTCATCGATCAATTGGGAGAGCGATACGAAGTCACGCTGACAACATTGAAGAAGTGGACCACGGGAGGCCCCATTCAGTCGCCTCTGGACGCGCTCGACAACATGCGCAAGAAGCATCCCTTTGAAGCGGACCAGGTGCAGCAGGTAGTGGTCCGCGCGGCGACCAGCGCAGCTTACACGGTAAACAATCGCGACATGCCCGACATCTGCCTGCAACACCTGGTGGCGATTATGCTGCTGGATAAGACTGTGTCGTTCCGCGCAGCACACGACAAGCCGCGCATGCAGGATCCGGTGGTTCTGCGCATGCGTGAAAAAGTGCAACTCGTCCCCGACGAGGAATTGGAAAAGTTGATTCCCGTGCGAGTTGCGATTGTCGAAGTCACGTTGAACGACGGGACGAAATTGACCGAGCGTGTCGACGCGGTGCGCGGCACTCCGGAAAACCCGATGAGCCGCGAGGAGGTGGTGGCGAAGGCGCGCGATCTAATGAGCCCTGTGCTAGGCGACGTGGCCTGCACGAACCTGATTGCGCGGGTGCTGGATCTGGACAGCGTAAAGGACATTCGCCAGCTTCGCCCTCTGCTGCAGCGGGCATGAGTCGCCGGCTGGAGTATTGGGCGTCTCTGTTTGTGAGCACCGATTGTCATCCATGTGGACCGAGCGCAGCACATCGGGCCAATCTGGAGCTTGTGCCGCGCCGCCCAGACCACGGTGTTCGTCATTTCGCTTTGTGTTTGGGACGGCTTCCACTCTCGTGCTTCGTATCAGGGCACGGCTTCAGCAGTGCGGTTCCGGCGCTCCTCAAATGCGGGCTTGCGCTTTAATACCACGCACCAGCGCCATCGCGGTCATATCGTTATGCGTTGGCGGCGTTCGCATAAATCGCTGCACAGAATGCAGAACGTCCAGGCAAAGATCGCGGGCGCTACAGGCCTGCGACCCGTCCAGAGCCTGCTCCGCGCCTCGCAGCCCAAACTCTTCGCCATCGCGTTCCGCTTCCAGAACTCCGCGCGAAATAAGCAGCAGTACCGCGCCGGGCACAAGGTGACATGTAGAAGCGCTGTGCGGAGCATGCGTAAACAGCCCAAAGGGCAGGCCTGTTGCCGGCAACACCGCGATGCCGTCGCTGTCCCGCAGGAGCGCCGGGCTGTGGCCGGCGTTAGCGTAGCAAACTGTACCCAACTCCTCGTTGTAACACCCAAGCAGGGCCGGACAGCTGCGCACTCCGGCCACCCGCAAAATCATCTGGTTCAGCAGCCGGCACAATTCTGTCATCGCCCCTGTTTCATTGAAATCCTGGCCGGAGAAGAAGTCTTGGGCCGCACACCGAAAGGTGTTCTGAGCAGCCACCAGAATGTGCCGTGTATCGTCCCGCCGCCCTGCTATGTCGAACAGCCCAAACAGCACCCGCGAAGGGCTCACTCTCGCAAATTCATAAAAATCACCCGCCATGCGCTGCCCGTAGTAGACGCAGGCGATCTCGGCGTCGCGCAGAGCGGGAGTCTCTGAGTGCAAGGGGTCCGTAGGCGGAGCTGCTGCTCTTCCCCGCGAGAACAGACCACGCAAGTTCACCTGCCGGGAAGTCAGAGCGCGAATCAGGCTGCTGTGCATGGTGGATCGGGCAGGCCACGAGACGAGGAGGACTGTTCTCAGTCCCTGAGTTAATGCCCATGAAAGTCATCGGCAGTTTTAGGCGAAATGCTTACAGGGTTGTCCCAGGCAGTGCGGAAAGAGGTACTTCAGTGTGTCTCAAGCCTCGCCGAGACGCTTACAATTGCTAATCATGCGCAAAGCTCTCGCCTTGTCAGTGGCTATTGTGTTTTGTCTCAGCGGTTGCAAGAAGCTATCCACTCCCGCGGCGCCCCGGGATGCGGTGGAGCGTAAGCTGCAAGAATTTGCAGGTTCTGGAGCGACCGATTGCGGGCGGCTGAAATCCCAGGGCACAAAAGAAATGAAAGCCGCCAGCGACTGCGCCATGCAGGCGGCACAGAGCAAACGACCCTTCTATGTCGGCTACGATATGCCCGGACTCACTGTCGCAACGGCGGGAAATGCCGAGGGCAAGCTGTTTGCCGTCCAGGTGCAAGGGACGCCGAGCACAGATCCGAATTCCAACGTCGGCTTGACCACCGGGCCATGTCCCACGCAACTTCGGGTTGCGCCCAGCGGCCGTGTTACCTGCTTCCCTCCTGGAGCCTCCATGCCTCAAGGGATGCCCGGAGCGAATCCACACAGCGGAGTGGGAGGGACAGGCAGCAAGTCATCAGGCGGATGGTTGGATGTGCCGGCATTGCCCGCCCCGAAGACCGCGAGCAAACCAGCTCCCAGGCAGTAGGTCGAACACTCGTCTCCAGTACCACAACCTTGCTTACGCGCCTTGGGCGCGGGCTTTTTCCCGCTGCATCGCTGCCAGCGCTTCCACCGGCGGGTAAGACAGCGGTGTCGTCATCGAACGCTCCTTCGGCTGAGACGTGCCTTGGGCTGCGTTCACCAGCATTTCGACTGCCTGATCCGTATTGGCAGGAACGATGACCGTCGCTGCCAGCAATCCACTGCGTACCCACGCTTGGCCGGTCTTCGGCATACCATCACATCCGATGTAGGGCAATGTAAGCCATCGGGTGCGCGCTTCGTCGGCGGTGTGGTCCTGGAAGGCTTTTCTGGCGCCCACGGCCATGGAGTCATCCTGGGCGGCGATGACATCGACCCGGGTCTCGTGCGATGTCGAAAGCCGAAGCCACGAACTGACCGCCTTGTAGGCGCTCTCCTCGGTCCACTGGCCTTTCATTGTCTTCACCTGAATATTCACGGGCTTGGTTTCGTACATGCCCGCAGTGCGCTGTTTCGCGGCTGAGCTTTCCGATGGTCCCTGAATATAGAGGCCCGATCCGCCCTTAGGCAGCAACGCCTCCAGTTGGCGGCCTTGGATCCGGCCAATCTCCTCGTGATCGGACGTAATCGAAAACAGCGGGACGCGATAAGTTTTCCGCAACTCGGTCAGATAGTCAGCGTCACGGTTGAGCACGACCCAGCCCATTCCAGCAATCGCCGCCGCCCGTGCCACCTGGGGCAATGCCGTACCGCCCACAGGTTCGAAGATGATAGCGTCCGGACGCGGTCCCTCGGGGGACTGAATGGTTTTCAGCAGTTGCTGGCTTTGCGTAATGGAGTCGTTTTCAGCATAGATGATCTGCAGGTCCACCCCGAACTTGCGTGCGGCTCTTTCGGCGGCGCTCGCCTGTTCCTGCTGATAGTCGTTGTCTTTCGTCGTCAGAGAGACGAGAAACTTCATTTTTTTCATACAAGGCCTGTTTCTCGAATCATAACTCCGAACTCAGGATTACCAATGTGACCACGGTAACTGGAGAGATCCATCGGTTAGTTGCAGATCACTGAATTTTTGCCTGATGGAACTTTTGACGTCGGCGCCTCTGCCGCAGTGCCGCATCCGGCGCGATGCTAGAATTGCGCCGAGGAATTTCTGATGAGATTGGGTCGCATTCTGGCATTACTCGTAACGACGCTCGGCGTCGCAGCATCGTCGTTTTCACAAGCCAAACTGTCGGTCCATTGGGAAGAGTTGACCGCCGGAGATTTCCGCGAAGGCGTCCGCCAAAGCCAGGGTACCTGCCTGCTGCCATTCGGCATTTTAGAAAAGCATGGACCCCACCTTCCGCTCGGAACAGATCTGCTCGATGTGCGCAATGCGACGTTGCACGCCGCCGAGCAGGAATACGCCATCGTATTTCCCGAATACTATTTTGGTCAGATTTTCGAGGCCAGGCACGAGCCCGGAACGGTAGCTTATAGCCGTCACCTGCAGTTCGACTTGCTCCAGGAAACCACCGACGAGATGGCTCGTAATGGCTGTAAGAAGGTCATCATCGTCAATGGACACGGCGGCAACGAGAGTCTATTGCCCTACTTCGCGCAGACCCAACTCGAGAAGCCGCACGACTACGTGGTATATATCTACCCGCTGCCCGAGATTCCGCCCGGGGGACCGGCCAAGAAAAGCACTGGCCCCGATATGCACGCCGGCGAGACAGAAACTTCCAACCTGCTGGTCGCCCGTCCTGACCTGGTGCACCTCGATCGCGCTAACCAGGAATCGGGCGCAGATCTGAACCGCCTGAACCTGCCCGAGAATCTCTATACCGCCATCTGGTGGTACGCAAGATTTCCCAATCACTATTCCGGAGACGGCGCTGCTGCTACCAAAGAAATGGGAGAATACCGCGTCAACTATTGGATAGGAAGCATTGTCCGCGCCATCCGCGCCGTGAAAGCCGACCAAACCAGTCTCAAGCTGCAGAACGAGTTCTTCGAGAAGGCGCAGCACCCGCTGGATACGAAACCTTAGTTCTCCGTTCTCAGTTTTGCGTACAGCGATTTGCCAGCGCCATCAATCAAGCGCAACCAGGATTTCGAAACCTAGCCACTGTTTCCTGAAGAGTCTTGGGAAGGGCGCGGCTTCAGCCGCGCCAATCAGGCCGAAAAACGTGGGCTTTATAGCCCGCTGAGGGAATACGACTTTGCCCAGCTTTTGAGATTGAAACTGGATCGCGTTGGCGTCATTGCGGCTTTTGCGTTGCTGGGAGGATCTGCCCCGGCCCAGTCTACTTCAGTTTGTTGTAATCCCTCATAAACACGCGTAGACCCCACTGCGGCGTGATCTTTGTGTATCCCGCCTGCAGTTGCTGCCTGTAATGATCGAGAAAGAAATCGAAAGGATCCTGCGGATCCATATCGATCAGCACCATATCGGTATCGTCCATGGTGAGTTTGCCAAAGCGAAATTGCGAATAGCGGAAAGCCATAAAGTTGCCGGGCCGTATAGGAGCAGCCTTTGCCGAACCAGCGCCGAATGTCAGGAGGATCTGGTTCCCGGCCACCCGCGCGCCACTGATCTTGCCTTGAATGCGCGGTGGCGGCAGAACGTCGGGAGTGATCAGCAGATCATCACCTTCTACCCGCACTCCCCGCACCTTGCGAGTATTCAGCAAATCGGAAATCTTCATTCCGAGCAGATCCATGAGACCTTTGACCGGCACGTGGGCGGCTTTGATCTTCTCGGTATGAACTCGAATCTCTCCTTGCGGAGTGGTGGAGAGAGTCCCTTCGGTCTGGAACGGTACATCTCCCTTGGAATGAAGCTTGCCCTGGATCTTGAGACGATCTTTGGCGGCAGTGACAACCAGGTCCTTTAAGGGCGCGTCTGGCGCGCTGAAGGCATGCTGCTGCAAGGCATGGCTGAGGTCCTGCAGGCTGAGCGCAATCTGGGCAGCGTCCACGGTCATCTGAAAAGATAATTTATCGTCGAATACTACGACGCTCCCTTCGCGTGTAGGAGACATTTCGCCTTGCAAATCGAAGATGCGAACTATGACCTTGTCCGTGAAGTGGTACGACAGGTTATGCATCTGCACTTTGACAGACCGATTCTTGTGCTCGTTCCGCGCCGTCTGACCGACGGTGAACTGTGACAAGCCCCACAACAGCACCGACAACCACGCGCACAGCCTGGTTCTCGGGCACGGACGCGAAACCTGGTTCATAGCATGAAAGATACTAGAGCTCATTTACTTTCCTTGGAGTGAATCTCAACCAGGTGTTTGGTGAGCAGCACCAGCCCAAACAGTTGCGTCCACTCAGAAACGATGTTCCCGACGACTTGGCCCCACTTGCTTTCGGAATTCATGTGCGCGTACACCAGAACCCACAGCAATCCGCTGATCAAAAGGAAGATGCTGAGCGAATGGTTTCGGAGCTTCTCCCGCAATGGATCGAGAATATCTTTTGGGGGGCGGCGGCTTTCGGCCGACCCTTTTTCGAAGAAATACTTGGTAGCGATCACTGTCAACACAACGCCCGTCCAGTCTGCAATAGCGTTGCCGAAAAAGGATCCAAGGTGGGTGGCGGGATCGGAAACACTATAAAGTACGATCCACACGATGAGCACAGCCACGGCGGCAATACTCAAAGAATGCTGGTGAAGAAAGGTCCGGCGGGCCCGGTTTTTCGGCATTCGCTCTCCCATCGCGCAGGTGCGCCGCTGCTAGGATGCGAAACTTCTGCCCGGGTCTGCGTTGATAAGCTGCCGAGAATTCTGGCTTCGCATCAGGCCATGGGTCTTG
>Ga0066687_10000152_pt1 | contig 17957 bp, 19 predicted proteins | sample GraSoiAngelo_136_FD_65630 | JGI IMG/M metagenome (GOLD analysis project Ga0066687, IMG submission 65630) | Grasslands soil microbial communities from the Angelo Coastal Reserve, California, USA - 14_0929_09_20cm | ecosystem: Environmental > Terrestrial > Soil > Grasslands | place: USA... | reverse complement strand
CCCCTTGCCGAGCTCGCCGGTCAGCGTCCGCCATCCAGCCCAATCGTCTTCAGCGAGCCCATCCTCGATCGAGATCACCGGGTAACGGCCGGCCCACGATTTCCAGCGATTGATGAGCTCGCTGGGGTCGAGCGTCTTGCCTTCGCCCTTGAGCTGGTAGGACCCATCGCGATAGAGCTCGGAGGCCGCCGGGTCGAGCGCGATCGACACCTCGGCGCCGGGCTGGTGACCGCTGCGCTCGATCGCCTGTAGCAGCAACGTCATCGCCTCTTCGTTCGCCGCGAGCTCCGGCGCAAAGCCGCCTTCGTCCCCCTGGCCGGTGCTCAGCCCGCGCTCGTGCAGCGTGGTTTTCAGCGCATGGAAAACCTCGGCTCCCCAGCGCAGGGCCTCGCGGAAGGTCGGCGCCCCCGCGGGGACCACCATGAATTCCTGGAAATCGACTTTCGTGTCGGCGTGCCGGCCGCCGTTGAGGATATTCAGCATCGGGACCGGCAGGAGCGGCTCCTCGGCGGCGCCGAGGGAGCGATACAAGGGCTGGTGTTTCGCGAGGGCGGCCGCCCTTGCGGTGGCGAGCGAGGCTCCCAGCACGGCGTTGGCCCCCAGCCGCGACTTATTGGCGGTCCCATCCAGGTGGATCAGGCGCTCGTCGATCGCGCGCTGGTCGAGGGCGTCGCAGCCGCGCAGCGCCGCGCCGATCTCCTGGTTGACATGGGAAACGGCCTGCAGCACGCCCTTGCCGCCATAGCGCTTTGGATCGCCGTCGCGAAGCTCGACCGCCTCGTGCGCGCCGGTCGATGCACCCGAGGGTACGGCGGCTCGTCCCAACTCCCCCGACTCGAGTACGACGTCGACTTCAACCGTTGGATTGCCCCGCGAGTCGAGGATCTCGCGCCCATGGACACGGGCAATCGATGCGGCCGTCAAAGGTCGTCGTCCCCGGCGCCGTCCGGCTCGGCGCCGCCGGCTCCGGCGTCACCCATCTCGTCGACGACCTGGTCGAAGTCCTCGCCCAGCTCGTCGCCGCCCATCTCCTGGCCCATCTTCTTCGCCCAGCGTGCAACGCTCTTGGGATCGTTCTCATCGACGTCGCCGAGAGCGGCGTCGTCGCCGAGGCGCTCGAGGCGGCTGTCCTCGGAGAGCACCTGGGCGGTGCGGGAAATCAGCCGGCTGAGGTGGGTCCCGCCGCAATGCGGGCAGGCCGGAACATCATCGACGGCCGCGAGGCTGCGAAAGAAAATCGCGGGGCGTTTTCCGCAGTCGGCGCAGCGATACTCGTAGATCGGCATCGGCTGAGCCTAAACTTAGCGCATGGCAGACGAACCATCGACGCCGAGCGGCGCTGATCGACCCGGGGAGCAAGGCGAAGGGACCGAGCGTGTGCGCGAGGTGATCCGTGATGGCTTCTATACGATGCTCGGCGCCGCCAGCTGGGCATTCGAGAAGACCGATGAGATGGCCAACACCTGGTTGCGGCAGGGACGAGCAAGCGGCGACGAGAACCGACGCCGGTTCGATCAGCTCACCGCCCGCACGCGCCGAGCCGGCGAAGATCTTGGCCGCCGGGTGCAGGACAGCGTGCGGACCGCCCGCTCGTCGATGCCGCTGGCGAGCAGGGAGCAGGTGGCGAACCTCGAACGGCAGGTTGCCGAACTGACCCGGCAGATCGAATCGCTCAAGTCGGGCGGGTCGGCGATGCCGCCCCGGCCGCCGGTGCCCTAACCCGGCGCAGGCGTTAGCACCGGGCGCGGGCCGGTGTCGCTAGTGGTGCTTGTGGTGGCCGCCGCCCTTGTCACCACCGCCTCCTCCGCCGCAATCCTCATCGCAGGACGGCGCGGCCGGGGGTTGCTGTGATTGCGCCACCTGGTCGGTCCCGGGCAGCAGGTACGCGGTGTAGCCGGCGACGTTGACCATGTGCAGACCATTCGGCACCGCATACCAGCTGTCCGGCCGCCCATTGAGCGCGTCGCTCATGAAGCCATGGAAGATCGGTGCGGCGCCGACGATGCCGCTCACGTGCTGCATCGGTGAGTGATCGGCGTTGCCGACCCAGACCGCGACCGCGAGATCTGGCGTAAAGCCGACGGTCAGGTTGTCTCGGAAGTCATTGGTCGTGCCGGTCTTGGCGGCGACATGATGCCCGGCGATGACGAGGTCGCTGTTGCGCCCGAACTCGAGCGCCCGATTGCTGTCGTCGGAGAGCATCTGCGCCATGATGAAGCTGACCTGCGGACTGATGGCCGGCTTGCCCTGGCCGGGGTCGTCCTTGAAGAGCACCCCGCCATCGTGGGTGGTGATCTTGAGGATGCCCTGCGGATGGCGGTAGGTGCCCTGCGCGGCGAGCGTGCTCGCGCCGGTGGCCATGTCGATCAGCGGCACCTCGTAGCCGCCGAGCGTCAGGCTCGGCTGGTAGCTGCCGGCCGGTTGGGTCAACGTGGTTACCCCCATGCGGCGGGCGACGTCGACGACGCGGTCGATCCCGGTGCCAAGCTCGACCTTGACGGCAGGGATGTTCAGCGAGTTCCCCAGCGCGTGCGGTAACGGCTGCCAGCCGTGGTACGAGCCGTCGTAGTTATGTGGCGTATAGACGCTCCCATCTGCCAGGCGAACGCTGAGCGGTGAGTCCTGGACGAAGGACGCCATGGTGAACTTTCCCGATTCGATCGCCGCGGTGTAGGTGAAGAGCTTGAAGGATGAGCCCGGTTGGCGAGGAATGACGGCCATGTTGTACTGGCCGCCCGGGACGTCGGGACCCGCCGAGCCGACCATGGCAAGCACGCCGCCGGTCTTGGGGTCGAGCGCGACCAGTGAGCCGTCGGTCACATGCTGGGCGCCGAGGGCCAGCACTTTGTCTCGAACCTGGCGCTCGGCGATCGACTGCAGCTTCCAGTCGAGCGACGTGACCACGGTCAGGCCGCCATTGGTCAATAACTCGTTCCCATAGGTCTTTTCGAGCTGGGCCGCCACCCAGTGGACGAAGCCGGGCGCCTTCACGTCGTCCGCCGATGTCGCCGGACGCAGCGCGAGCTTCTGCGCCGCCGCGGTCTTCGCCTGGCTGGCGTTGATCTCGCGGGCCCGGACCATGGCGTCGAGGACCACCCGCTGCCGCGCTTTCGCGCCGGCCATGTTGGTATAGGGGTCGAGGTCGGTTGGGGCCTGTGGCAACCCGGCCAGCAGCGATGCTTCTGGCAGGGTCAGCTGGGTCGCCGGCTTGCCGAAGTAGGTCTCGGACGCCGCCTCGACTCCATACGACTGGTTTCCGTAGTAGATGCGATTGAGGTAGGCCTCGAGGATCTGGTTCTTCGAATACTGGTGCTCGACCTCGATCGCGAGGATCACCTCGTCGAGCTTGCGCAGGATCGACCGGTCCTCGGTGAGGTAGATATTCTTGACCAGTTGCTGGGTGATGGTGCTGCCGCCCTGGTCGAAGCGAAGATGGAGCAGGTCCTCCAGGCCGGCCTGCCCGGTGCGCAGCAGGTTCAAGGCGCCGTGCTGGTAAAACGTCCGATCCTCGACCGCGATGGTCGCGGCCCGCATGGTGGGGGAGACCTGAGCCAGGGACACGATGTGCCGCCGCTCAGACCCCTGGTGGATCTCGGCCAGGAGCACGGTCCCGGTGCGGTCGTAGATCCGCGTGGATAGTGGCAATCGCGCCGTGCTCAGGTTGGAGGTCGAGGGAAGCCCGGCCCAGACATAGAGGCCGGTGGGCAGCAGCACCAGCAACGCCGCCAGGGCCGCGGCCGGCGCCATCATCCAGGGCTTGAATGGGAGCCGCGTCTGGCGCCGCAGAGTGAGCTTCCGGCCGCACTGCGAGCAGAAGCGGCTATCGACCTTCAGCGGAGAGCCGCAGCCCTGGCAGTACGAGGACGCTGAATGGGCCATACTAGTTCAAACGCAAGCGGCCACCGGCACTGTCCGGGTATGACCGCTTTGCATTGACGGCTTACATTATAGTCAGGCGCTCAGGATCGGCCTTCGCGGGTCGGGGGCGCTCGGGTGACGGTGGCGCCGAGGACACCGGTGAGGTGCGCCAGCGACCAGCGTTGGACCTCGTCGCCCGGATGGCCGGGCCCGTCGAACGTCGCGACCGCGCCAGCCGGCACCACCACGCGATAGTCCCGATTCCGCAGGTCGGCGATGGTGTGCATCACGCAGATGTCGGTGCAGACGCCGACGACCGTCACCTGCCCCGGGTGGGCGGCTTTGAGGCGATCCTCCAGGTCAGTCTCGAAGAACCCAGAGTAGCGCCGTTTGCGGATCAGGGTGGCGTCCTTCAGCAACGGCTGGAGCTCCGCAACCACCTCGGCCTCGGTCGTGCCACGCACGCAGTGCTCGGGGAAGACCTCGAATTCGCGGTCGTCGGGATCGTGGGTGTCAGCGAGAAAGATCACCTGATCGCCGGCGTCCCGGCGCGCCTCGATCACGTCCTTGATGGCCGGGATGGCGGCGTCGCACCGTGGCGAGGCCAGGTTTCCTTGCTTGCAGAAGCCGTTGAGGACGTCGACCACGATGGTGACGTCCGGCATCAGGAGACGAGCTCGAGACGCGGGTTGGGACGGTAGCGGCGGCCGACCTTGGCCGTCGGCCGGCCTTCCAGCATGACGACGTCCGCCGTGAAGTCGTAGCTGCCCTGGAAGAACGCGCTGCCGATGCCATAGGCATCGACCGGCACTCGCTCCCGCTCGAAGCGCTCGATCTTCTCGACGTTGAAGCCACCGCTGGCGACGATCTTCACGTGCTCGAAGCCTTCGCGATCGAGCGCGCGCCGGACCAGGTGGCAGAGCTGCGGATTGACGCCGCGCGGATCGAAGTCGCCCATCAGCGGTTGCAGGCTCACGTCGACCATCGTCTCCGAGGTATCGAGGCGCACACCCCAGAGCCGGTCCTTGAGCGCGCGTGCCACCTCGAGCGAGGTCCGGACGCAGTCATTCTCGAAGTCGACCAGGACCACGACGTTGACGTCGGGATCGACATGCTCGGCGTATTTTTGTGCCGCGACCACGCTGTTGCCGCCGTAGGCGGCGATCAGTGCATGGGGAACCGTTCCCTGGCCTTTGCCGCCCCACCACGACGCCTGCGCGTCGGTCGAGACGCCGATCGCGCCCGCCACGTGCGCCGCATAGCCGTCGCCGGTCTGCACCAGGTGATGGTCGTGACGCGCGGGAAAGAAGATGATCTGCTTTCCCTGCGCCGCCTCGACGACCCGCTTGACGTTGGTGGCCACCTTGGTTCGTCGCGAGAGGACGCCAAGATAGACCGTCTCGAGGCGAGCAAACAGCGTGTAATCGCCCTCGATCGTCATCGCGGTCTCCCAGGGCGAGGTGGGATCGCCATCGTAGAGCGCATGGACGCGGAGCTGCGAAAAATCCTCTGAGCAGAGCTTGAGGATGGCAATCGCCTCGTCCATGCCGCCGATGACCGCCTGCCGCTTCTGAAACACCTGCATCAGAACGTGCGGGTGGCGATGGTCGGCGCGCAGCACGTCGACGGCGCGATTGAAATAGACGTCGCTGTAGTAGCCCTCGCGAATGCGCTCGACCGGGAGCCGGAAGACCGCGGGGTCGAGCCGCTCGCGTCGCCGCGCGGGGGCCTGCGGTGCGGCCTGTGCCACGTCGTGATGTTAGTCGTGAATGGCGTCAGACGCCGATCTTGCGATAGCGGGCGTAGCGCTCGTCGACCAGGCGATCGGTTTCGATTTCGTCGAGCTGATCGAGCTGCCGGCGCAACGCGGCGGCGGCGGCGTCGGCCGCCAGGCCGTAATCCGTCTGTGCGCCGCCAGGCGGTTCCGGCACGATCTCGTCCGCCAGGCCGAGTCGCTTGAGGTCAGCGGCGGTCAGCTTGAGGGCCTCGGCCGCCTCCACCTTCTTGGCGATATCGCGCCAGAGGATCGAGGCGCACGCCTCCGGCATGGCGACGCTATAGATCGAGTGCTCCATCATCAACAGGCGATCGCCGACCCCAATCCCGAGCGCGCCGCCGCTGCCGCCCTCGCCGATCACGAGGGTCACGATCGGGACGCGCGCCTGGGCCAGCGCCACCAGGTTCTCCGCGATCGCCCAGGCAATCCCGCGTTCCTCGGCGCCGGCCCCGGGAAAGGCCCCGGAGGTATCGACGAAGGCGAGGATGGGGAACCCAAAACGCTCGGCCTGCCGGATCAAGCGCAGCGCCTTCCGATAGCCCTCCGGGTTCGCCATCCCGAAGTTGCGCATCGCCCGTTCGGCTGTCGTTCGGCCTTTCTGTTGGGCGATGACCATGACCGTGCGCTGATCGAACGCGGCCGGCCCGCCGATGATGGCATGGTCGTCGCCGAACACCCGATCGCCGTGCAGCTCGAAGAAATTCGGAAAGATCGCGTGGATATAGTCGAGCGCGTAGGGCCGGTCGGGGTGACGGGCTAGCTCGACCTGCTGCCAGGTCGCGCTGGCGACGCTGCCATTGCTCGCGCTCATCAGGGCACGGGTTGGACGCGTGCCGGCCGCGCCGCCGCGGCCGGTGCCTCGAGCTGTAGGTCGCCGACGCCGTTCCTGACATAGAGATCGAGCAGCTGCCGAAGGACGGCGGGGAGCTCCGGCCGCGGCACGACCAGGTCGATCATGCCGTGCTGCCAGAGGAACTCGGCAGTCTGGAAGCCCTCGGGAAGCGTTTCGTACGTCGCCTGCTGGATGACGCGGGCACCGGCGAAGCCGATCATCGCGCCCGGCTCGGCGAGGATTACGTCGGCGAGCGTCGCGAAGCTGGCCGTGACGCCGCCCATGGTGGGATCGGTCAGCAGCGAGATATAGGGCAGCCCCGCGGCGCCGAGGCGGCCGATCGCGGCGGAGGTCTTCGCCATCTGCATCAGCGAGAGCATGCCTTCCTGCATGCGGGCGCCGCCCGAGGCGCAGACGATCAGCAGCGGCAGCCGGCTGTGCAGCGCATGCTCGATCCCGTTCGTGATCTTCTCGCCGGTGGCGGCGCCCATGCTGCCGCCCATGAACGCGAAGTCGAAGCACACGATGACGAGCTCGTGGCCGGCCAGCGCGCCTTCGCCCCAGGTGACCGCCTCCTCGACGCCGGTGTTCGTGCGGCTCTGCTCGATCCGCTTGCTATATGGCTGGGAATCCTTGAAGCCGAGCACATCGTGGGCGGTGATGGCGCGGTCGTGCTCGTTGAAGGATCCGGGCTCGAGCAGCATCCCGATCCGCTCCGACGCTCGCAGCCGGAAGTGATAGCCGCAGCGGTAGCAGACGCGTTGCGCCGCGGCCAATCGTGCCGGCTCCAGCGAGGTGTCACATTTCGGGCAGGTGAGCCGGTCGATCTCCTCGCCGACCCCGGCGCGTGGGGACGGGAGGGCGACGTATCGAGTCTTGGGACGGAACACAGGTCAGGCCGCGACCCTGACGGGTGCGCCTTCCCACTGGAGGACACAGGCTCCCCAGGTGAGCCCGGCGCCGAAGCCGACCAGCACGACATGGTCGCCACGCTTGAGGCGCTGCGCTCCGACCGCTTCTTTCAACGCGAGCGGGATGGAGGCGGTCGAGGTGTTGCCGTAGTTCGCGATGTTGTTGACCATCACATCGCCGTTGACGCCGAGCCGCTTAGCGGCCGCCTCGATGATCCGAGCATTCGCCTGGTGGGGGATGATCATGCGGACGTCCTCGAGCCGCAGGTTGGCGTTCTCGAGGACCTGGAGGGTTGCCTGCGCCAGGATCTCGGTCGCGAAGCGAAATACCCGACGGCCGTCCATCCGGATCTCGGGTCGCCCGGGACCTTCGGGGCCATCGGCGCCCGGGGCGACGTAGATCAGATCGCCCCCCGAGCCGTCGGAGCCGAGCACGCAGGCCTTGATCCCGGCGCCGTCCGATGCCGGGCCGAGCACGACGGCCCCGGCACCGTCGCCGAAGACGACGCAGGTGCCGCGGTCTTTGAAGTTCACGATCTTGGTCAGCGTTTCGGTGCCGATCACGATGGCCTGCTTCGCCTCGCCGGCGCTCACAAAACGATCCGCCACGCTGATGGCGTAGAGAAAGCCGGTGCACGCGGCCTGGACGTCGAAAGCCGGGCCGTGAGCCCCGAGGCGCTCCTGCACGCGCGATGCGACCGACGGAAACATCGAGTCCGGCGTCGAAGTGCTGCAGACGATCAGGTCGGTGTCCTCAGGGGCGAACCCGCCGGCGAGCAGCGCGTCGCGTGCGGCATCCGCCGCGAGGTCGGTGGCGGTCTCGTCCACCGCCGCGATCCGTCGCTCGACGATCCCGGTCCGCTCGCGGATCCAGGTGTCGGACGTGTCGACCATGCGCTCCAAATCGGCGTTGGTCAGGATGCCGGACGGAACGTGGCTGCCGACCGACTTGATGCTGGTAAGCATGCGTCTCCCCGGCTAAAGAGTTTGACCAGTATATACCGGCATCTGGGCGCCGGTTACGGGCCTTGACGCAGCGTGAACGCGTTTAAATCCCGCCCTCCCTCGGGTATATCGCCGACCGGAAGAGCATTCTCACTCGAGGAGGTCATCCGATGAGCAGCGTAATTCGTTGGTCACCAATCAGCGATCTGATGTCCCTGCACAGCGCGATGGATCGCCTGTTCAGTGACAGTTTCGGGGTTCCCGGCCAGTCCAGGACCGTTGGGGCTGCCGGCGAGGGCTACCTGCCGCTCGACATCTATCAGACGGACAAGGAGTGGGTGATCCGGGCGGCGGTTCCCGGCGCTGACCCGAGCACGGTCGATGTCACCGTTGACGGCGGCCAGATCAGCATCAAGGGCGAGATCAAGCCGGCGGCCGATGCCAGGCCGGAGACCTACTGGCTTCGGGAGAACTTCTACGGCAACTTCAGCCGCCAGGTGACGCTGCCCGAGGATGCGCTCGGGGATCAGGCCAGGGCGCAGTTCATGAACGGGGTCCTGACCCTGACCGTCCCCAAGGCGCAGCCCGCGAAGCCGAAGTCTGTCAAGATTCCGATCAGCGGCGCGACCAGCACCAACAGCGAGCCGAAGCAGCTGGAGACGGCCGCCAAGAAGTAAGTCGTGCAGGCGAGGCAACAAGCCGCCCCCTAAGGGCGGCTTCTTTGTGTTAGCCGAGCAGCGTCACCTGCACCTGCCGCTGGCGCGGACCGTCGAACTCGGCGAAGTAGATTCCCTGCCAGCGGCCGAGCGCCAGGCGTCCCTCGTCGACTGGCAGGGTTTGCGCGCTCCCCACCAGGATCGCCTTGATGTGGGCGGCGGCGTTCCCCTCCGCATGCCGGTAGTCGTTCTCCCAGGGCACGAGCCGGTCGAGGGTCGCGAGCAGGTCGTGCATGACGTCGGGGTCCGCGTTCTCGTTGATGAAGACGCCCGCCGTCGTATGGGCAACGTAGACATGGCAGAGCCCCTTGCTCACCGAGCTTTTCGCAACGATCCGCTGGACCTGCTCGGTGATGTCGATGACGTCGGCCTTCTTGCGGGAGGTAACGGTCAGGGTCTGGTTCAAGATCGACGCGATCGTAACAATCCATGCGGGGAATCCCCGCAAACCCCCGAACAACAGGATAATGGCCCACGATGTCACGCGACCTTCCCATCGGCAATGGAACCCTGCTGGTCAATTTCGACCACAACTACGACCTGCGCGACATCTATTACCCCCGGGTGGGCCAGGAGAATCACACCAGCGGCGGCCCGTGCCGCGTCGGCATCTGGATCGATGGTCGCTTCGCCTGGCTCGACGACTCGGGCTGGTCGCGGAAAGTCGTCTACCTCGACGACACGCTGATGACCGACGTGACGCTGCGCCATGGTGAGCTGCAGGTCAGCGTGAACTTCAACGACTGCGTCGACCTCGGCCGTGACGCCCTCTTTCGCCGCGTCAGGGTCGTCAACGAGGGCCCGCCTCGCGACGTCCGGCTCTTCTTTCACTTCGACTGGGACATCTATGGCACCGAGGTAGGCGATACGGTGATGTATTACCCCGCCGTCAGGGGGCTGGTGGCCTACAAAGGCCAGCGCTGCTTTGCCGCCTGCGGGCAGGTCGGTAATCGGGTCGGCCTCGACGGCTACGCCTGCGGCAAAAAGGATGTCAACGGCGCACAGGGCACCTGGCGCGATGCCGAAGACGGCGTGCTGGGCAACAACCCGATCGAGCAGGGGTCGGTCGACATGACGCTGGCGCTCGACCTCGGCCGGATGGAGCAGGGCGCGACGCAGGTGGCGCATCAGTGGCTGATCGCGGCCCGCAACCTGAGCGAGCTCCAGTCGGTTGCGGACGTGATCAACCTGCGCGGCCCGGAAGCGTTCCTCGAACGCACCCGCTCCTACTGGAGCGCGTGGGTCAACAAGGAAGAGCGCGCGTTCGCCGACCTCTCGCCCAGGGTCTCCCAGCTCTACCGGCGATCCCTGCTGGTGGTCCGAACCCAGGTCGACGCCGGCGGGGCGGTGCTGGCGGCCAACGATGCCGACATCATCAAGTTCGCGCGCGATACCTATAGCTATATGTGGCCCCGCGACGGGGCGCTGACCGTCTATGCGATGGACCAGGCCGGCTACGTCGACCTGCCGCGGCGCTTCTTCGAGCTCTGCGCGCGGATCGTCACCAAGGACGGGTATTTCCGCCACAAGTACACCGCCGCCGGGGATCCTGGAAGTAGCTGGCATCCCTGGGTCGATCAAGCGGGCAAGCCGCAGTATCCAATCCAGGAGGACGAAACCGGGCTCGTGCTCTTCTCGCTCTGGCAGCACTATGACCGCCATCGCGACTTCGAGTTCTTCAAGGCGTACTATCGGCCGCTGATCATCCTTTGCGCCGAGTTCATGGCCAGCTACATCGATCCGCTCACCGGCCTTCCCGAGCCAAGCTATGACCTCTGGGAAGAGCGGCGGGGCGTGATGAGCTTTACCAATGCCGCGGTCTGGGCGGGGCTGCAGGCGGCGGCGAACTTCGCTCAGCTGTACGGCGAGATCGGGCTGGCGGACAAATATCGAGGCGTGGCGGACGGGATCAAGGCCGGAACGCAACGCTTTCTGTTCGATCACGAGCTCAACCGGTTCATCCGCAGGCTCTACGTTCGTCCGGATGGCACCACCGCGAAAGATTCGACCATCGACTCGAGTGTCTATGGCCTCTGGTATTTCGGGATGTTCGAGGCGGACGATCCGCAGATCGTCAGCACGATGGAGGCGGTGTACGACCGCCTCTGGTGCAAGACCAACGTCGGGGGGATCGCTCGCTATGAGAACGACTGGTATTACCAGGTGAGCCAGGACATCGCAAACGTCCCCGGCAATCCATGGTTCATCTGCACCATGTGGTACGCCCAGTGGGTCGTCAGCCGCGCTCGCTCGCTCGAGGAGCTGCAGACGGCCCGCGAGATGCTGGAATGGGTCGCGCAGGCGGCGCTGCCGAGCGGCATCCTCGCCGAGCAGCTCGATCCCTACACCAAGGGGCCCATCTCGGTGTCGCCGCTCACCTGGAGCCATGCGACGGTGGTGTCGCTGGTCCACGAATACGTGCGCAAGCGGGAGCGCCTGGCCGCGAATGCGCCGGCGATGGCGCGACCGACCACCTTGCCACGCGCCGGCTAAGTCGGGCGCTCACCCGATGTCTTGGTCAGCGACCGCTTTGCTATTCTCGACCTCGTGCACGGCGTCCTCGAGGCTATCAAGGCTGACTTTGGCTGCCTGTTAGTCGCCGCGCTCTTCATCATCATCATGGCGTCGACCATCGTCTTCGCCACGATTTTCACGCCGCCCGCGCACAACGCGTTCGTGTAATGGCGTCCGATTTTCGCCGCCTGGTGCAAGACAGCCGCGAGATGACGCGGCGCAGCTTCCTTGCCATGGCCGGCTGGGCCGGCTTCACGGTGGCTTCGCTGATCGCCCTCTTCCAGAGCGTGAAGTTCATCCAGCCGAACGCGACCTATGAGGATCCTCCCGCCTTCAAGGCCGACGCGCCGAGCGCCTATCCGGTCGGGTCGACGACCGTGATCATCGACAAGCGTGTGGTGATCAACCGCGATCCCAACGGCTTTTACGCGATCAGCTTGATCTGCACCCACCTGGGATGCACTCCGCGCTACTTCCAGGATGTGACCAGCGACCTGATCGCCGCGGGGACCGCGATCTCAAAGGATCCCGACACCGGCCAGGAAGCCACCAAGGCGAATCCCGCCTTGCCCGGCTTCAAGTGTCCCTGCCATGGCAGTCGCTATTTCCGCGACGCCGATAATTTCTTCGGGCCGGCGCCGCGGCCGATGGACCGGGTGCACGTGGAACTCGCCAAAGATGGCAAGCTCTTTATCGATCGCTCGATCGTCGTCGATCATCACTATCGCTTGAAGGTCTAATGTCGGCTTAGCGGGCCGGGGAAAGGAGAGTTCATGAGGGTCATTCGGGCGGCGATCGACGAGGCGTACTCGGTAATGGCGCAGATGGTCGGCTCCGTCTTCCGCCATGGGCTGCCCCTGACCGACAAGATCGCGGCGCGCACGGCGCTTACCAACTTCGTGCTGCACATTCACCCGGTTCGGGTGCGCCGGTCGTGGATCCGCATGTCCTACACGCTCTGCCTCGGCGGCCTCTCGTTCTTTCTTTTCATCGTGCTGACGGTGACCGGGCTCTACCTGATGTTCTATTACGTGCCCTCGACGCAGCATGCCTATCAGGACATGCGCGACCTCCAGTTCGTGGTAACGTTCGGCGGCTTCATCCGCAACATGCACCGTTGGGCGGCGCACGCGATGGTGATCACGGTCTGGCTGCACATGGCGCGGGTCTTTCTGACCGGCGCCTACAAGAAGCCGCGTGAGTTCAACTGGGGAATCGGCACGGTCTTACTGCTGATCACGCTGCTGCTGAGCTTCACCGGGTATCTGCTTCCCTGGGACCAGCTCTCCATCTGGGCGGTCACGGTCGGGACGAACATGGCGAAGTACGCGCCGATCGCCGGCCCGTACACGCGCTACCTGATGCTGGGCGGGCGCGCCGTCGGCGACGCCACCCTGTTGCGCTTCTACGTCATGCACGTGGTGGGGTTGCCGCTGATCGGCTTCCTGCTGATGGTGATTCACTTCTGGCGAGTGCGAAAAGATGGCTTTTCGGGAGGCCTCTAGCTAAGCGATGGCGACCGAGGCTCGCGACCGGATCGCCGCCCGCGACCGAATCGCCGCCCAACGGCGCACCGTCGACGCTCCGTCCTCGGTCCGCGACGACAGCGACGACGAGATGATCGTCTCCTTCCCGGAATTCATCTTCAAAGAGTTCATCGCCTCGGTCGCGATGACGGTCTTCCTGATCATCGTTTCCTTCATCCCGGCGCCGCTGCTCGGCCAGGCGAACCCGGGTGTGACGCCTAACCCGTCGAAGGCTCCCTGGTACTTCCTCGGCCTGCAGGAGCTGCTCTCTCGTTTCCCGCCGCTGATGGCGGGCGTCGCCTTTCCGACGTTCGTCATCGTGCTGATGATCCTGGTGCCGTTCCTCGATCGCAACCCGAGCCGGCGCCCCTCCGAACGCAAAGTCGCGATCATTCTGTTCGCGCTCTACATGGTGATCGTGGTCGCGCTCGTGTTGATCGGCGTCTTCTTCCGCGGGCATGAGTTCATCTGGAACTGGGGCTGGGTGCTCGGCAGTCCGCAAAGCTGCGGCGGCGCTGCATGCTAGGACGCGCCTTCCTGGTGGTCAGCGTGCTCTTCCTGGCGCTGCTCGCCTTTGCCTTTTATCAGGATTTCAGCCGGCCCTGGGTGCCGATCCAGCAGAGCTACGCGCAGAAATACGGCCAGGACTTCCCGCTCCAGGTGCAGCAGCTGTTTCCAAAAGTCAAGGTGAACAACCAGTTTGTCGTGGAGCGCTGCATTACCTGCCATGTGCCGGACATCGCGAAGGTCGGTCCCCAGGAGGCGGCCTCCCGGCTCGGCCCCAACCACCCCGCCGTCATCAACGACGCGATCTTCGCCAAGTACGGGCAGGACACGCTGATCTGCCGGCCGGCGAGCGCGACCACCAGCGCGTCGGCAAGCCCCTCGGCCAGCGCTAGCGCCTCCCCGAAGGCTTCGTCATCCGCGAAGCCGACGGCGTCCGCCAAGCCATCCTCGTCGGCGGCGCCGGGCGCGGCGGCCTCCGCCTCGGCATCGCCCTCAGCGTCCGCGTCACCGGCCGCGGGAACGCCGGCGACATTGACCGCCGCGAATTGCGCTAAGCCCGGCTCCCAGCCGTACTACGTGTTGGACGCCAATGGCAAGGTCGTCAACGACCCAACAACCAACCAGCCGGTGGTCGCCCAGCTGACCGGCTTCATCCCCAGCCAGTACAAGGGGCTCGGCATCGACGAGACCGGCTGCATCATCTGCCATAACGGCAACCGGCAGGCGACCACCGAGTCCGGCGCGCACCAGAACCTGGTGCCGAATCCCTTTGGCGTGTACGACAAGGCGCCGCAGCTGTACGAGGCCAACTGCGCCCAATGCCACGGGGCCACGGGTGAGGGCGGCAAGGGCCCGCCGCTCAACGATCAGAACCGCCTGGGCTTCTTCAACGACGACTATTACTACCGCTGCATCTACCTGGGCAACCAGGGAGAAGAGCACTCCGGAACCATCATGCCCGCCTGGGGTGTCCTCAAGGCCCTGCCGCAGCCGATCGACCAGAACATCAACCTGCTCATCCACTGGATTCGGATGTGGCAGCAGTACGCGAGCCTCCCATGAGACGCCAGCAGCTCAAGAACCTGATCGGGACCCTGATCGCCTTCGTCGTACTGGCGGGATTCACGGCGCTGGTGATCATCTCCGAGAACCTGCTGGACGTCACCAAGGCGCACAAGGCGGGCGGCTGATGGTCAGCGCCATCGTCGAGCTCCTCAACCTGACCCGCGACCCCGGACCGGGCGATTTCCTCTTCGTCTTGATCTGGGCGATCTGCAGCCTGGGGCTGGTGGCCTTTTACTGCTATCGGATGTTCCAGCGCTAGGACGCCGGTACAGGGTGGTCGAGCGGCAAACCGGTCCAGTGTTGAGGCAGCCCCCACCCTACCCTCCCCCAGAGGCGGAGGGAAAATTCGCGCAGCGGGCGAGCGTCCGGCTGGCGACCTGGCTTTCGGCGATCCCCGGCCTCGGCCAGCTCTATAACCGGCAGCCGCGGAAGGCCGGGATCTTCCTGGGTGCCGTGCTTTTGCTGTTCGTCGTGACCTTGAATATTCCAGGGGCGACGGCCGAGCTGCTCGCGATTTGGAAGCCGCGAGGCAGCGCGATGGTGCTGCTCTCGCTCTTTGTCGAGATGCTCTCGTTGCTGGTCTTCATGACGACGTTCCTACTGGCGCTGACCGTCTGGTACGACGCGATGCATGACGCCCGACGAACCGCGCAGGAGATCAACGGGCAACGCCAACCTGGAGGACGCTGGTGGCTCTTTCATCGATAGGCGCGCAAGCGGTGATTACACTGTCGTGAGCGTGAAGCGTCGACTGCTGCTTGGGCTGCTTCCGGGTGTGGGCGTGGCTGCTGCACTGGTCCCGGTCAACGTCGGCGCCGTCGACGTCAGTCCGTTGGACTGCGCCGGCCCCAACGCCTGCGACATCGTCTCGATTTACACCGGCATCTTCTTGATCGCGATGGCGGTGCTGGTCATCGTCGGCGGCCTGATCATCTATGCCGCGCTCCGGTTTCGGCGCCGCGACGACCGCGAGCCCTCCCAGGTCCATGGCAATGCCCGGCTCGAGATCGTCTGGACCGCGATCCCGGTGTTGATCCTGTCCCTCTTCTTCATCCGCACGACGCTGCGGATGGATTACGTCCGCAATGGGCCGCCGCCGAATATCACCATCCAGGTCACCGGGGTGCAATGGGCGTGGCTCTTCAAATATCCCAACGGGAAGTCATCCAGCACACTGACCATTCCCGTTAACCAGGTGATTCAGCTGAAGGTCACCAGTAAGGACGTGCTGCATTCCTTCTGGGTGCCGCGCCTGGGCGGCCAGATCTATGCCATCCCGGGCCAGCAGAACCACGGCTGGATCGAGGCCAGCCAGGCGGGTCAATACTTTGGCGAGTGCAACGAGCTTTGCGGCATCGGGCACGCGACCATGTCGCTCCAAGTCGACGCGGTCTCCAATGCCAATTATCAAGCCTTCCTGGCCGGCAAGCCGATCGGCGGCGGGCCGGTGCTGGCGCAGAAGGTGAGCGGCGCGACGCCGGCGAGCAAGGTCTCAGAAAACGACCAGCTGAAATTCGCGCCGACGAGCCTGAGTGTCAAGGTCGGCGACGTCATCCAGTGGAGCAACGACGGCAGCTCGGTCCACAACGTGACCTTTGACAACAAAGCCGTTCCCAGCTCGGACACGATGAACGCGAACGACAAATACGAGCTCAAGTTTTCGAAGGCCGGCACCTACCGATATGTCTGCACCTTTCACGTCTCGGTCGGCATGACGGGCACCATCACGGTTACAGGAGGATAGGAAGACAGCAGCATGGCGAGCATTGCCCTCCCGCGCCACGAGGCGCGGACTTACAGCGGCGTGATGGCGTGGCTGACGACGGTCGACCACAAGAAGATCGGGATCATGTATCTCTACACGACCTTCTTTTTCTTCCTGGTCGGCGGCACCCTCGCGCTGCTGATGCGCACCCAGCTGGCGGTGGGCGACAACACGTTTCTCAGCGCCAATACCTACAACCAGCTGATGACGCTGCACGGGACGACCATGATCTTCCTCTGGATCATTCCCGTCTTCTCCGGCTTCGGCAATTATTTCGTGCCGCTGATGATCGGCGCGCGCGACATGGCCTTCCCCCGGATCAACGCCTTCGCGTTCTGGCTGATTCCGCTCGGCGGGCTGGTGATGTACAGCGGCTTGCTGACCCAAACCGGCGCGGCGGCCGCCGGCTGGACCGGCTACGTGCCGTTGACCGAGCGGCAGTTCGCCGCCGGGATGGGCCAGGACCTCTGGATCCTCGGGCTCCACATCCTCGGGATCTCGTCGATCATGGGCGCGGTCAACTTCCTCGTCACGATCCACAACATGCGCGCGCCCGGCATGACCTGGTTCCGGCTGCCGCTCTTCGTCTGGTCGATGGAGATCACCGCCGGCCTGACGTTACTGGCGAGCCCTTTCCTGGCGGGCGTGCTGGCGATGGTGCTGATGGATCGCCAGCTCGGGACCCACTTCTTCATCCACGGATCTGACCCGCTGCTCTACCAGTTCATCTTCTGGTTCTACTCGCACCCGGCCGTCTACATCATGATCCTGCCGGCCTTCGGCATCGTCTCCGAGGTCATCCCGGTCTTCTCCCGAAAACCGATCTTCGGCTACCGTGCGATGGCCTTTTCGATGGCGGCGATCGGCGTCCTTGGGTTCATGGTGTTCGCCCACCACATGTTCACGACCGGCCTGCCGCTCGGCCTCCAGGAATTCTTCATGGCGACGACGGCGGCCATCGGCGTACCGTCCGGCGTCAAGGTGCTCAACTGGCTGGCGACCCTCTGGGGCGGCTCGATCAGGTACACGACGGCGATGCTCTTCTCCGTTGCCTTCGTGCTGATGTTCCTGATGGGCGGCGTCGACGGGGTCTTCATGGCGTCGCTCGCGGTCGACTATCAGATCCACGCGACCTATTGGGTCGTCTCGCATATCCATTACGTCCTCTTCGGCGGGAGCGTCTTCGGCGTCTTCTCGGCGTTCTTCTACTGGTTCCCGAAGATGACCGGTCGCTACCTGAACGAACGCCTGGGCAAGATCCAGTTCTGGCTGCAGCTGCTCGCCTTCAACGTCACCTTCATGCCGATGCACTTCCTCGGGCTCGAGGGCATGCCGCGCCGGATCGCGATCTGGAACGCGAACCGCACCGACTGGGTGCCGTGGAACCTGCTGGCGACGATCGGGGCCTTCATGATCGCGACCTCGATTGCCATCTTCCTGGTTAACTTCGCGATCAGCATCCGCGCCGGACGGCGGGCGCCGGCCGACCCCTGGGAGGGCAACACCCTGGAGTGGGCGACGACGTCGCCACCGCCGGAGTA